>JAABUR0100000894.1_pt1 | contig 58739 bp, 55 predicted proteins | sample 5560091 | NCBI WGS metagenome assembly JAABUR01 (sample SAMN10711879, study PRJNA513375) | rock metagenome | isolation source: Antarctica rocks | place: Antarctica: Victoria Land, University Valley sud | reverse complement strand
GGTGGAGCAGGCGTGGCGTCGGTGGGCGTCGGCTGGTTGGACGGGTCAGTGGTGGGCCAGGGCGATGCCAGCTGAGTTGATGGTGGCGGTGAGGGCATCGTTGTGGGATGCGGGTCGATGGCTACGGACTCACGGCTGCCGGCGATCGTCTCAGCCGTGCCGCAGGACGCCGTAGCGATCAACGCGAGCGCGGCGAGCGTCGTGGGGCCAACTTTGACGGATCTCCGCATCTTGCCGCACCTCCCGACGTAAACAGCGACGCATTGCATGAGCCGACGGCCCACGACCAGCGTAGGCATCACCGCAGGCATACCCAGTGTGTTATCCACACGCTGCATTGGGCGGGTGGCGTACCACCGTGCTAGCATTGCTAGCACGGTGGGGAGAAGGGATGCGGGTTGTGGCAGCGGTAAGCATACGAGGCCTGGACGACGAGGTCCGTGAGCGATTGCGCGTTCGTGCCGCCCACCACGGCCGTTCGATGGAGGCGGAGATGCGAGCCATTCTCACCGAAGCGGTCAGCGAACCGCCGTTGAGGCAGGGCCTCTTCGCCACATTGCTTGACCGCTTCAGCGAACTCAGGGGTGTCGAGCTTGAGTTGCCCGCGCGCGCGACACCCGTCCGGGCAGCCGACTTCTCCGCATGATCGTCCTTGACACCAACGTGACTTCCGAGTTGATGAGGACCGTGCCGGCGCCCGCGGTGGTCGACTGGTTGCGCGGGCAGCCTGTCGATGAGTTGTTCACGACAGCCATCACGGTCGCGGAGATTCGGTACGGCATCGCACGCCTTCCCCAAGGTGAGCGCCGAAACCTGCTGGGCAGTGCCGCCGACGAAGTGTTCTGGACCTTTGCCGACCAGATCCTGGCCTTTGACGCGGCGGCAGCGGCGTCGTACGCCGGCATCGTCAGCCATCGTGACCGCGCAGGGACCCCTATCAGCGGCTTCGACGCCCAGATCGCAGCGATATGCCTGATCCATGGCGCGAGGCTGGCCACCCGCAATGTCATGGACTTCCAGGACACCGGAATCGACATCATCGACCCGTGGCAAACGCCCGAGTAGCGCTGACGTCTCTGCGTGAGGGTGGGTGCGGCTGAGGGCCTGGCTAGGGTCGGTGCGGTGACCGATCGGTTCCGCCTGGTGCCAGCGGCGTACGTCGTGCTGCGCAGACGCAACGAGGTGCTGCTGCAGCTGCGCAGCAACACCGGCTACATGGACAACCACTGGGCGGCGGCGGCTGCGGGTCACGTCGAGGCCGACGAGTCGGTGTTCGACGCGGCGGCTCGGGAAGCGCGCGAGGAGCTCGGCATCGAGGTGGCGTCCGCTGACCTCCAACCGCTGTGTGCGATGCACCGCACCGCAGGTAGCTCCCGCCCGGTCGATGAGCGGGTGGACTTCTTCTTCGAGTGCTGGACCTGGAGCGGGGAGCCGCGGCTGCTGGAGACAGACAAGGCGGCTGAGCTCAGCTGGTTCGCGCTCGACGCGCTGCCGATCCCCGTCGTGCCGCACGAGCGGTTCGTCCTCGACCGGCTGGGCACGACCAAGCTCGGCTCGGTCGTGACCTTCGGCTTCGACTGAGGCGTCGGCGGTCTCGGCGGTCTCGACGGTCACCGGCTCGACCAGCGGCTCGACCACCGGAGAGTCTTAGCCGCAGGCGCAGGCCGATGCTGCCGGGACCGGCGCAGCAGCGGGTACGCCGACCGTCGGCAGCCCGAGCGCGACGGCGGTGGAGCCGGCCGTCGTACGAGCGTCCGAGGCGGCACCCGCTCGGGTACGTCGCACCGACCGCACCGCTGCGTCTGACACCAGGTGGTGCGGGGCTGCGTGGGTGACCTCCACGGTCACCAGGTCGCCCGGCCTGATGACCGCCTCACCGGGCGCGAAGTGGACGAGCCGGTTGTCTCGGGCGCGCCCCGAAAGCCGGTGGGTGGCGGCATCTTTGCGGCCCTCGCCGGTCGACACGAGGATCTCGACCTCGCGGCCCTCGAAGCGCTGGTTCTCGCGCCAGGCGATCTCGTTGACCAGCGCGACGAGGCGTTCGTACCGCTCCCGCACCACCGCACGAGGGATCTGGTCGGGCAGGCTCGCCGCAGGGGTGCCGGGGCGCTTGGAGTACTGGAACGTGAAAGCGCCGGCGAAGCGCGCCCGCTCGACGACTCCCATCGTGTCCTCGAAGTCGGCGTCGGTCTCGCCGGGGAAGCCCACGATGATGTCGGTGGTGATTGCCGCCTCCGGCATCGCCTGCCGCACCCCGTCGAGGATCTCGAGGTAGCGGTCCCGTCGGTAGGATCGTCTCATCGCCTTGAGCAGTGAGTCTGACCCCGACTGCAACGGCATGTGCAGCTGCGGCATGACATTGGGCGTCTCCGCCATTGCGGCGATGACGTCGGCGGTGAAGTCGCGTGGGTGCGGCGAGGTGAAGCGCACCCGCTCCAAGCCGTCGATCTGACCGCAGGCACGCAGCAGCTTGCCGAAGGCGAGTCGGTCGCCGAACTCCACGCCGTAGGAGTTGACATTCTGCCCGAGCAGGGTGACCTCGACGACGCCGTCGGCCACCAGCGCCTCGATCTCGGCGAGCACGTCACCAGGCCGGCGGTCCTTCTCGGTGCCGCGCAGCGACGGGACGATGCAGAACGTGCAGGTGTTGTTGCAGCCGACGCTGATCGCTACCCACGCGGCGTACGCCGAATCGCGCCGGGTCGGCAACGTCGACGGGAACACCTCGAGCGACTCCGCGATCTCGACCTGGGCCTGTTCGGCGACGCGCGCACGCTCCAGCAGCACCGGCAGCGAGCCGAGGTTATGGGTGCCGAAGACGACATCGACGTACGGCGCTCGGCGGGTGATCTCCGAGCGGTCCTTCTGCGCCAGGCAGCCGCCGACGGCGATCTGCATGCCGGGGCGGGCGGCCTTCAGCGGCGCCAGCTGACCGAGGTTGCCGTACAGCTTGTTGTCGGCGTTCTCACGCACGGCACAGGTGTTGAAGACCACGACGTCGGCGCCCGTCATGGCCTCGGCACGCTGGTAGCCGGCCTGCTCCAGCAGTCCCGAGAGCCGCTCGGAGTCGTGGACGTTCATCTGACAGCCGTACGTGCGCACCTCATAGGTGCGACCAGCTTCGCGTGTGCGTTCATCCATCAGGAGGCAATTATGACAGGGAGGGAGCGGCTCTACGCCGTCGCGATGGAGCGGGGACTACGTCAATCGATCTTGCTGTCCATGAGCGGTTACTCACCCAGGCCGGGTTGATTGACGAAGTAGACCCTTCTCAGGAACTGGTTCTGGAGCGTCGCTGGACCCTTGGCAATCCCAATACTCGCCGGGCTTGCGTTATAGCCCTTACCGCCTGCGTTCACAGCGGCGGCAATTCGTCGTTGATGTAGAGGACTGAGTCAGACACCTGGCAGACGAGCAGCCGTAGCGTCCCGTCCGGTATACCACCCTCATCTTCACTGACCCCACCACCCACGATGATTTTGGTTCCCTCATGCCCCACGGGTTCACCAGCCGGGTTGCGCAGGGTCAACACCCCATCAGCGCTGACATCGGCAGAGTAGTCAGCAGGCCAAATCACGTCGGACTTGACGCCACGCGACAGCGCCAGATACACGCAGCCGTCTTGGGACAGTTGGATGCGCCCTTTAATCAGCGCCTGCATCGCGCGGTCGCCAGGTTTCCACGAACTCGTGGACAGCGGAATCGGCGTGCTGTCTGACTTCCTTGGTGTCTCCGGTTCAGCCGGGTAGGAGCAGGCCAACATGTCAGCACCGTTGTCGCAGGAGCCCCCGTCTCCACCAGCGCACCCCGACAGGCCGGAGGCCACCACAGCCGCAACGACCACCAGCCGCTTCATCTAGACCCTCTCAACCAAGCAACGGTAGCGCTGGCCCTACAGGAACGACCGAACCGTCACCCGTCCGTTACAGCAACTCGCCCGCGTTGAGCTGGCCCTGTACGGCGCTCTGAGCGCCTGGGAAATAGTCGGTGGAGGTTTGGGGGCCGGCCGACGCTTGGCCCGCTACTTGCACCCATCGTTCGGGTCCGCGGAGCCCGGTGTGGCGAGACGGAAACGCGCCTTCTGGCCACCGTCGCCGTAGAACGTTGCCCGTCCGTCGGCCGTGATGACGAAGGAGCCAACTGTCTCGTTCTCATCCCAACCGGGAGGTGGGTTGTGGCCGCCTAGAGGAGGGCTCGCCAGCCACAAGTCCCCCTTGACCCAAGCGCTGCGAACGCCACAGTGCGACGAGATAGCGACCCTGATGCCGTTGGCGGCGGGCGTCGGTGGCAGTGTAGGTGTGTTCGGCGGTGTAGTTGGCGTCGATGTCGCTTCCAACCGCTCGAATGTCGCAAGCAGGGAACCCTCTTCATCGAACAGTCGCAACTGACTAGCAATTAGTCGCACTTGGGTGGTCTCAATGACGACACTCGGCACCGTGACAGCGTTCGCATCTTCACCACAACCTACTAAGGTCGTGGCGAGGTGGAAAGTGGAAAAAACCCCATCGGCACCTACCTTGAACCTGCCAGCCGTTCCATTGCAGATTTCAACGCCATTCCACCAAAACTCCTGGCCGCTTTGATTGAAATTTAGAACCAGACTTCGTTCCGGATACCCCGCACTCTCCAGCTGGTGAGCGAGTTCTCCCACGGCGCGCCACTGACCGAGCAAGTCTCGTTCCGTAGCTGTCTGTCGGCTACCAGTGATTGCCAACTTAGCCATCGAGCCCGTCACGCTCGACAGTGGCCCTATCGAATCTAGAAACGGACTTGGTGAATCGAAGTCAAGGAACAGAATGGCTGCTTGCGGTTCAACTGGTAAGGCATTTGACGGTTCACTTCCAGGCGTCGGAGGACCGGGCGGAGCCGCCCTCGGCGCTAGCAACGCGCACACAATCACGCTGCCCGTCTCTGGCACGTCGGCTATCTGCGAGGGTGAGTAGACCCCCTTTGTCCGTGTGAGCAGCCATTCGCGGAAGTGGTCAACAGGCACGTCTCTAGCGTCGATTAACTCGGTGTACGTTTTGCCATCAACAAGCGCCTCGCACCGCACGAACGCCGAAGCGTTGGGTTCCGTTGTTGCTTCCCCTGACACAGCCTGCCCGCGAGGTGACGTAGTGGGCTGAGCGGCCAAGTTGCTACTACCGCCTATAGAGGGCCCGAGGATGAAAGCACCAACAGCGATGACGGCAACGGCAGCGGCCACACTTGCAGCCTGGACGATGTGCCGCAGTTTTTTGGAGCGCCGGCCTTCTCTGACCAACTCGGCGATTGGGGCGTTGCCTGCTGGTATCTCTGTAGCGGCATCGTTGAGGAGCCGCCTGAGGTCTTCTTCATGGGTCATTGCTGACTCCTACCAATGACGTCGGCCAGTTGAGGGTCTTCGGCAAGACGGGCCAACGCACGAGACAGACGGCTCTTCACAGTCCCGACCGGTATCGCCAACACATCAGCTGTCTGCTGGTCAGTGAAGTCGGCGAAGAACCGCAACACCACCACCGCTCGGCTATCCAGACTCAAACCACTCAGCGCTCCTCTAACGGTGTCAGCCAGCCCGAACGCTTCGCTGCTGTCCGTAGGTACGCTTTCCGGAAGACGGTCAGAAGGCTGTTCCCGCCACGACCGGCGATGGTTGCTCCGATGAGTGTTCAGCATGATGCGGTAGACGTAGCCGTCCTGGTTGCTCGCCTTGGCCACCTTGTCCCAAGACACGTAGCACTTCACCAACGTCGACTGCACCAAGTCCTCCGCCTCATTAGCGCTGCAACCAAGCAAGACCGCTGAACGCACCAGCGCAGGCCAACGAGCAGCCACAAATGCGCTGTACTCCTCGTCGACGTCCACTGCGCCCCTTCTCGCCGCTACTGCACAGACTCCGCGCGATGGGTGATTAGTTCCATCGCGCCAGGTTTTCCTTCTGCGGGCCGAGGTGGTAGCAAGAAGTAGCGACGACACACTGGCCGTCGGGACCCTGGTGGAATCTTGGACAACTCACCTCAGCATTGACTTCAACCCCGCCGAAGGGGATAACTCGGTGGCATGACCAACCGCGAGACCACACTCTGCACGCGCACGCTCGGAGCCACCTCTCCACTCACGGTCTCAACGATGGGCCTGGGGTGAATGGGGGTGTCGGAGTTCTACGGCACCACAAACGAAACAGAGGCGACTGCCACGATTCGCCGCGATCTCGACCTGCGCCTGTTCGGCGACGCGCGCGCTCCAGCAGCACCGGCAGCGAGCCGAGGTGGTGGGTGCCGAAGGCGACGTCGACGTACGGCGCTCGGCGGGTGATCTCCGAGCGGTCCTTCTGCGCCAGACAGCCGCCGACGGCGATCTGCATGCCGAGGCGGGCGGCCTTCAGCGGCGCCAGCTGACCGAGGTTGCCGTACAGCTTGTTGTCGGCGTTCTTACGCACGGCAGAGTGTTGAAGACCACGACGTCGCCTGTAGCGGCCTCGGCACGCTGGTAGCCGGCCTGCTCCAGCAGTCCCGAGAGCCGCTCGGAGTCGTGAATGTTCATCTGACAGCCGTACGTGCGCACGTCGTAGGTGCGGCCAGCTTCGCGTGTGCGTTCATCCATGAGGAGGCAATTATGCCAGTCACGCGTTCCTCAGCCGGCAAGAGAGGGAGGATGGCGACCCGTCAGCTTCACTAAGTCATAACGGCCGTTCAATCGCAGCCTTGCTTCTTCACTGCTGCCACCTTGGGGTCGTCCGCAGGCAGAAGGACTCGGGAGGCGCCGCCGCGGTCGTCGTACCGAACTCGATTCGGAGAGAGCCTGACGAGCTGGCCACTGCCCACCCAACCCTTCGGAGTGCCGCCGCCCCAACCGAACTGCTTACTGAGGGGAAGCCCCCAGTGCTGACCGTTGAAAGTCACAAGCTCAACGAAGCAGTGGCCCACAACAAGAGTCACCCCATCGACTGTCGGCTCTGATATCGACGGTTGAGCCAAGCGCTCGGCGTTGGGGTGAGTAGCCCCACTTTCGGCGTCAAGCTCAGCCTCCCCACCTGCGGTGCATGCCGAAAGGGTCAGCAACGTAGCCACGGCGGGCAGTGCCCAGGTCGTCACGCTCATGACCATGGGACGTTCTGGCGAGCCCAGCGGTTCCAGGACATCGCGAGACAATGGACGGCCCCGAGGTGACTTCAAGGAAGCGCGAAGGGTTAACTCGCTGGCATGACCACTGACGGCACACCCACACTCACCACCCGCACCCTTGGCGTCAGCGCTCCCCTCACCGTCTCCACGATGGGTCTGGGCTGTATGGGGATGTCGGAGTTCTACGGCACCACCGACGAGGCGGAGGCGACTGCCACGATTCACCGCGCTCTCGACCTGGGGGTGACGTTCCTCGACACGGCGGACATGTATGGCCCCTTCACCAACGAACAGCTCGTCGGAAAGGCGATCGCCGGCCGGCGCGACGAGGTCCAGCTCGCCACCAAGTTCGGCAACGAGCGGCTCCCCGACGGCACCCGCGTAGGCGTGAACGGCAAACCGGAGTACGTCCGAAAGGCTTGCGACGCCAGCCTGCAGCGGCTCGGAGTGGACCACATCGACCTGTACTACCAACACCGGGTCGACAAGACCGTACCGATCGAGGAGACCGTCGGCGCCATGGGCGAACTCGTGCAGGCCGGAAAGGTGCGTCACCTCGGCCTGTCCGAGGCCTCCGCCGAGACAATCCGCCGGGCGCACTCGACCTCCCCGATCACCGCCCTACAGACTGAGTACTCCCTATTCACCCGGCACATCGAGGACTCGATCCTGCCGACGCTGCGCGAGCTCGGGATCGGGCTGGTTCCCTACTCCCCGCTGGGTCGCGGCATCCTCACCGGGGCCATCTCGTCCACAGACAGCCTCGCGGAGGACGACTTCCGGCGCCAGAACCCGCGGTACCAGGACGACGCGCTCAACAAGAACCTCGACCTGGTCTCGAAGCTCCGCGAGCTCGCCGATGCGAAAGGGGTCACCCCGGGCCAGCTGGGGTTGGCTTGGGTTCTTGCCCAGGGGCCGGACGTCGTCCCGATCCCAGGGACCAAGCGAGTAAAGTTCCTGGAGGAGAACGTCGGCGCCGCCGCGGTGGCCCTGAGTGCGGAAGACCTGGTCGCTATCGAGGCAGCCGTCCCGCGCGACGCAGTCGCTGGTGAGCGCTACCCCGACATGTCCACGATCGACGACTGAGCATTGGCAAGCGCCTTGATGAGAGCAATGGGCCGCGCATCGCATGGTGCGGAGTATGTGTCTGCGGCTAACGAGGGGACGGTTTGGTTTGTCACCGGTAGACGTCGCCGCGATGGTCGATGTGGACGATCTCAAGCCGGCGGTTCTCGTCACCGACGCGGTAGATGACCCGGTAGTTGCCGCGGCGGGCTGAGCGCAGGCCCGCCAGCTGCCCACGCAGCGGCCCACCCACTCGGTAGGGATGTTCGGACATCGGACCGAAGATGAAGGCGACACAGGCAGCGCCGATCTTGTCGGGCAGTCGGAGAAGATCGCGTTCGGCACGAGCTGAGATCCTGACGTCGTACGACGCTGTCACCGAGGAGCGAACCGACCGCGGAGCGCTTCATTGTCGGCGACCCGGCCGGCTTCGAGATCTGCCAACCCCTCGGCGATAGCCTCCGCCGACCCCGGTGTCGCCAGGATGTCCACAGTCTGTTCGAGCGCTTCTAGGTCGTCAGCAGAGATCAGAACCGCAGCGGTACGACCGTGCCGGGTGATCGTCACTCGGTGATGGGTCCTTTCGACGTCGCTGACGTACTCCGAGAGTCGATTTTTGGCTTCACCTAGCGGGACACTCGTCATCTCGACAGTATAGCTACAAGTTTGACCAAACATTCCTCAGCCGAACCAGTGTCGGCGGTCGAGGGTGCAGACGACCTCGGTGACCGCGGTACCGTCAGCGCCGGCTGGCATGTCGATCCACGTGCCTTGGGTGAACCCGCACTTCGCCAGTGCACGCAGCGACGCGGTGTTTCGGTGACTCGGGCTGGCAAGGAATGTCGGCGCGTCGGGATAGTCAACAACGAGCACATCGCGGAGGTACTCCCAAATCATCCTCGTGCCCAATCCGCGGCCGACCAGGTCAGTTTCGCCGATCAGGTAGTCGAAGCCGACAGCCTCGGGGTGACCTGTCTTGGCGGCGTACTCGTCGTCCTCCGTTAGCGGGTAGTCCTGAAGATAGCCCACGTGTCGGCCGTCGATGCCGACCACCCACATGTGGGTCGGCACCTCACCGTCGATTCTCGGGCCGTAGCGCTCGGCCGCCGCTTCTGGCGTCGTGACGGCGTTGAACCACCACTCGCGGACATGGGGAGCGCGTTGCCATCTGACCACGTCGGGGAGGTCGTCGTGGGTCATGCGACGAAACGACATCTCGACTGTGGGAATCCGCTCCACGCGATCAACCTGTCGCGCGGCCACGAAGTCAGGGCGCACTCGGCGCCGTGCCTCATCCGCGGACAGCCACTGGTAGCGGTCGTGCTCGGGGCCCACCAAGTCGATCTGCACGTCGGCGGTCACGTCGACCGCGAAGACAACCCAGCTCGTGCCCGATGGCAGGTCCCACGACAGGTCGACAGCCCAGGGGCGCAGTCCCGTCAGGCCGGCCTCCTCGGCCAGCTCCCGCAACGCTGCCGGATACACCGGCTCGCCCGGCTGGCGGCAACCCGCAGGCGAGGTCCAGGCCCAGTCGCCTTCGTACTCGTGCCCTTCGGCGTTGCGGTGCAGGAGCAGGAACTCCAACTCGCCTGCGGAGGCTCGACGCCGTACGACGACTGACGCTCCGGTCGGCGGGTCGAGGGCGATGTGCAGCCCGTCCCAGGTGCGGTTGAGCCCCTCGTCGCCCATGGGCGCGATCGTAACGGCCGATCAACCGGCTTCGTGGGGCTAGCGGGCGACTTCGGTGGCTCGTGACTCGCGGACGACGGTGACCTTGATCTGGCCGGGGTAGGTCAGCTCGTGCTCGATCTGCTTGACGATGTCTCGGGCGAGCACCTGCGCCTGGATGTCGTCGACGACGTCCGGAAGCACCATCACCCTCACCTCACGGCCGGCCTGCATGGCAAACACCTTCTCGACTCCTTCGCACTCCTTCGCGATCTCCTCGAGTCTGCCCAGCCGCTGGACGTAGGCCTCCAGCGACTCGCGCCGCGCTCCTGGGCGTCCGCCGCTGATCGCATCGGCAGCTTGGGTTAGAACCGCCTCGACCGTGCGGGGCTCGACCTCGTTGTGGTGAGCTTCGATCGCATGCACGACGTCGTCTGACTCGCCGTACTTGTGGGCCAGGTCAGCACCCACCCGGGCATGGCTTCCCTCGACCTCATGCGTCAGCGCCTTGCCGACGTCGTGGAGCAGAGCCGCCCGCATGCAGAGTCGGCGGTCGAGCCCCAGCTCGTCGGCCATCAAACCGGCCACGTGGGCGGACTCGCTGAGGTGCTTCAGCACGTTCTGCCCGTACGACGTCCGGTAGCGCAGCTGCCCGAGAGTGAAGACGAGCTCTGGGTGCATGTCGGTGATCCCGATATCCACGACGGCGTCCTCACCGGCTCGCCGACACAGGGAGTCGATCTCGGCCCGGCTCCGCCCGTAGACGTCCTCAATCCGGCTCGGGTGGATCCGGCCGTCGGCCACCAGCTCCTCGAGGGCGATTCGGGCTGTCTCCCGGCGTACGGGGTCGAAGCATGACAGCAGCACGGCTTCCGGGGTGTCGTCGATGATCAGATTGACACCGGTGGTCTGCTCGAACGCCCGGATGTTGCGGCCCTCCCGACCGATGATCCGGCCTTTCATGTCATCGCCGGGCAGATGCACCACCGAGACCACGGACTCGGCCGTCTGCTCCGACGCAAGCCGTTGGATGACGGTGGTGAGGATGCGGCGGGCCCGGACCTCACCCTCCTCTTGAGCTGCGCGTTCGATGTCACGGGCGAGGATGGCGGCGTGTCGTTTGGCGTCGTTCTCGATCTCGGCGATCACCTCAGCCTTCGCCTGCTCCGCGGTCATCGCCGCCAGCCGCTCGAGGATCTGTCGCCGTTCGGCGGCGACGTCGAGGAGCTCCGCGCGGCGGGTGGCCAGGTCGTCGTCGACCTGTTCGAGCTCTGCCGCTCGGTTTTCGAGCTGACTCGCCTCGGCGTCGAGGCGCTGCTCACGTTCGGCGAGCCGGTGCTCGCGACGTTCGAGATCGCCGATTCGCTCCTGCGCGTCCTGTCGAAGCAGTCGCGACTCGTCCTCGGCTTCTTGCTGCATGACTCGGGCATGCTCGGCCGCCGCCTCGGCGCGCCGGCGTACGTTGAGTGCCTCCTCGTGCTGCCGGGCTGACTCCGCGGCTGTCTGCTCAGCACTTCGACGGGTCTGGTCGGCGTCGGCTACGGCCTGACTCAGGATGGACGATGCCTCTCGGTGAACGGCTTCGGAGTCGGCTGGCGCGGCGTCGTCTGACGTCGCATCGGACGGCCCAGTGCGGGTGGGGGTGGTGACTGTCCGCGCGGAGCCTCTCTTGGTCACCAACATGGGCTTGCCGACGGACACCACGCCGCGTCGCAGAACGATCAGTAGGGCTACGAGGGCAGCGACGATCAGCAGACCGACGCCTGCCGCCACCACCAGCAGGACCAGCACGGGCATCGGACGGCTCCCTTCGTCGGACCCGGCAGGCCGGGTCGTGTTGCGCGGCGAAGGAACGCTCGAAGTGGTCGACGACGACCAAGCACCGCCCTAGCGACTGGCGCTAGGCGGTGACACCTGATCGTTGGAGCTCAACGTCCGTGGGGGTCTAGGCCCGTTGGGTGGTGGTGCGGTCTCCTTCGCTCGTAGGTTCGGCGCTCGCAGAGCGCTGACGGGGATCAGCTGTGGCCGGTGGCCTGTGGCGCAGTCTTGTTTCAGGTCTTGCCGTACGTCGTTCGTGTGGTCGACCGCTTTTGGCGGCGTTTCTTCGTGATTGCCACGTTAGGGTGCAGGTCTGACTCGGTCAAGCACCGAGGCGTGCCTTGGAGCCACCGCGGGTCCTACCGACGTCTGCTTAGGCTTAACACCTCAGTCGAACCCCCCGAAAACGCGTTAGTCGAAACCCCCGTCCTCAAGATCAGGCGTCGACTCGCCGCAAGGTCCGCCTTCGCCGTCCTCGCCCGCGATCGCCTCGCGGACCACCCGGAAGGCCAGCCCCGCGGGGTAGCCCTTTCTCGCGAGCACCCCGGTCAGCCGGCGGATCCGGGCCGTTGCGTCCAGGTGGCGGGTGGCGCGCAGCTTCCGCTCGACCAGTCTGCGCGCAGCCGCTAGCTCGACGTCAGGGTCGAGCGCGTCGAGTGACTCGGCGATGATCTCTTCGCCGACGCCCTTGCGACGCAGTTCCTGGCGCAACGCTCGCCGCGAGAGTCCTCGGCTGGGTTGCCGGGATTGGATCCATGCCTCGGCGAACGCGGTGTCGTCGACGAGCCCGACCTCCTCGAATCGGTCGAGGACAGCCGTGAAGACTTCGGCGGGAACGGCTTTCGCCGCCAGCGCCTCCGCCAGCTCATGGCGCGAACGTGCCTGGGCGGTGAGCTTGGTCAAGACGATCGTGCGGGCGACTGACTCGGGGTCTGCGTGTGGCCCCAGGTCACGTCCGGCTTCCTCGGGCTCTCGCTGGCTGCGTCGCCGGGACGCCATCAGAAGTCGATGTCGGTCGGCTCCGCTGCAGGAGCTTCTTCGAGCGTCGCTCCGATGCCAAGTTTCTCGAGGATGCGCTTCTCCAGCTCGTTGGCGAGGTCAGGGTTGTCGTGCAGGAAGGCCCGGGCATTCTCCTTGCCCTGACCGAGCTGGTCGCCTTCGTAGGTGTACCAGGCGCCGGCCTTGCGGACCAGTCCGGCGTCGACACCGACGTCGATCAGGCCACCCTCACGGCTGATGCCCTGGCCATACATGATGTCAAACTCTGCTTGCTTGAAGGGCGGCGCGACCTTGTTCTTCACGACCTTGACCCGGGTGCGGTTGCCCACGAACTCGGTGCCGTCTTTGAGGGTTTCGATCCGGCGGACGTCGAGCCGGACCGATGCGTAAAACTTCAGTGCCCGACCACCCGTCGTCGTCTCCGGCGAGTTATGCACCATCACACCATCAGCAAAGTAGTTGTGCGTCCCCTCCACCTCTATGTCATACCGACTGCGAGGTTGCGAGGAGGCCATGCATTTTGGAGTGATTGACACGACCGGGGACGGCACGAGTTCATCCCTTGGCTGGGCAAAGGATGACACAACCGCAAACTGACCCCGCATTGCGGGGAGCAGCTTGTAATCCATCGATGGATGCACGTAGGGGGCAACTAGATGGAGGAACTGCTTCGAGGCAGCGGTTGAGAACTTCAGTACCGCCATCTTTCGGACGCCCGCCTGCCGAAGCGCGACGTTGAGCCCCCACGTGTCGCGGAGATATTCGACGATCCGCTCTCGGGAGCCCTCGCTCATGGCTTCCACGCAAAATTCAACTCGGCCGCTTCCCCCGCAGGTTCTTTCCTGAACTCCCTTAGATCTCACCGTGAACGACCCGTCGTCCATGAACCACACTGCCAGAGCCAATGGCGTCAATGCCTTGAGGTACTCCTCCGTGATCGTCTTCTTTCCGTCGCCCATGTACATCACTTGCCGCAACTCGGCCAGCTCGGCCAGCGGGGTGACGTCATAGGACCACCCGCCGCGAGAATTACGGATTCGACACACGTCAAGATTCGCGAACATTGACGCCTTCCACTCGGCGTACTCCGACTGCTTCGAGCCGTGACCCCACCGCAGTCGGGCCGACAACTCACTCTTGGATGCTGAGAGAGAGGAGTCGCCCATCAAGCCGCCGAGGAGCATCTGCCACTGGATGTCGGACAGGTAGTGAGTGACCGAGTGCATCACTCGATCCCCTGGCGCCAACTCTTGCGCCTCGCGCCAACCGGCGACAGTGCGGATGAGATGGTTTGGAGTGACGGAAAAGCCTGTTTGGGCGCCGCTGCCGGCGGGTCGTGCGACTCGGAAGTGAAGGAAATCCTCCGTAGGGCCGTTGTTGAACCAGTTCGTCACCCGTCGGGGAACGACTTGGCCTAGCTCCGGATCATAAGAAAGAACCTCGACTGGCAACTTCTGATTGACAATCTTTTGGATGCGCATTTTGCTGCCATCCGCCAACGAGACGTAGGAGTCTCCAGACAGGCAGCCGAACATGACGCCTATCTTCTCCCGCAGCTGGTTGATGAAGATCGCCGTGGTGCCGGAGTTGCTCAAGGCGCCGGCGAGCTTGCGCAGCGCCTGGCTCATCAGTCGCGCCTGGAGCCCCATGTGGGAGTCGCCCATCTCGCCTTCGATCTCGGCGCGCGGCACAAGCGCAGCCACGGAGTCGATGACGATGACGTCGAGAGCACCTGAACGGATCAGCATGTCGGCGATCTCGAGGGCCTGCTCACCGCTGTCTGGCTGGGACACCAGCAGCGCGTCGGTGTCAACCCCCAGCTTCTGCGCGTAGTCGGGGTCGAGCGCGTGCTCGGCGTCGATGAAGGCGGCGATGCCGCCCCCGCGCTGCGCGTTGGCCACCGCATGCAGCGCAACGGTGGTCTTGCCCGAGGACTCGGGGCCGTAGATCTCCACCACCCGACCGCGCGGCAGGCCGCCTATCCCCAGAGCGACGTCGAGGGCGATCGAGCCTGTCGGAATGACCTCGATCGGCGCCCGGCCTTGGTCACCGAGCCGCATCACGGAGCCCTTACCGTGGTTGCGCTCGATCTGCGCAAGTGCGTTGTCGAGTGCCTTGGAGCGGTCTGTTGAAGTCATGTGCGCCATCCGTAACGTTTGGCGGGTCGTCGACCCTGCTGAAGTTGTCGTGAAGACGCTAACTGCAGCCACCGACAACAGCGGGCCACGGGAATCGCTGTGGATGACGACGTCAGTTCTGCGCTTCTGGGGACAACGCTACGGGCGAACAGATGTTCGAACTAGTCGACACGCCGCGCCTGGAGCAGACGCCTACGGGCAGCCGCGTCAGCGCAAGCTGGCCGGCAGGTTCAACGCTTTCCAGACCTCGCGCCACACTCGCTTCGGATCTTCACCCGAGTCGAGCGCCTGGCTCACGGTCCGTTCGTCGAGCCCGAACAGGACATGCTCACGCGCCCAGGTCCGGGCATAGTCAGATCCCAGCACGGCGTCCATCCGGTCCCAGAACTCCGTGTGCCGCACGCTGCCTTCCTAGCACCTCGCCTCGCCGCCACCCGCGAGGTTACGCCGGGAGCCGGACCAGGAAGCGGCAACCGGCACCGACATTGTCGACCTGCACGGTGCCGTGGTGCGCCTCGGCGATCCCCCGCACGATGGCCAGCCCGAGCCCCGAGCCCGTACCCATCAGCGACCCAGAACCAGCGCTGCGATCATCGACCTCCGGCTCCGTCCGGGCTTCCGGTGTGCGCGCCTGGCTACCACGCCAGGCCACCTCGAACACCCTGTCGAGGTCCTCGCCTGGGATGCCACCGCAGGCGTCACTCACAGCCAGCTCCACTCCGCCCGGTCCGGCCCGGCCGGTCACCTCGACGGTGCCTTCACTCGGCGTATGCCGGATGGCGTTGGTCACCAGGTTCCCGATCAGGCGGCCCAGCTCGCGTGGGTCGGCGCGTACTGCCACCCCCGGCTCGGCATGCCCACCGAGGCGGACGCCGCGAGCCGATGCGATCGGACTGCTCGAAGCCAGCACCTCACTGATCACCTCGTCGAGCGGGATCGTCTCGACGGCGAGCGCAAGCGCGCCGGCGTGGATCCGCGACAGCTCGAACAGGTCGTCGACCATCCGCGTCATGTTGTCGACGGTCTCGCGCATCTGACGGTGGTAGCGGGCGGGGTCTTCGGCCAGGCCGTCCTCCAGCGCCTCGGCCATCGCTCGCAACCCAGCCAACGGCGTCCGCAGGTCGTGCGAGACCCAGGCGACCAGCTCGCGGCGAGACCCCTCGAGCGTGCGTTCGCGGGTCCGGGACTCCTCAAGCCGTCCAGAAGTCTCCGCCAGCTGAGCCGACAGGGCAGTCAGCTCCGAGGGGGTGTCGGCGGGCACCACGAACGTGCCCTGCTCGCCGAGCAGCCGGGTGGCCTCTTGGACGGCCCTCGACCCTCCGATCGCCCACCGCGCCACCAGCAGCGCAAACCCGAGGGACACCACGCCTGCGACACCAGACACCAAGAGCAGCACCTCGAAGTCGTGCTGGGACAAGAACATGGCGTGGGCGGTCCCGATCGCCCCAGCCACCAGCCCGAGTACGCCGCTCAACGCCACCGTCACGAAGGCCCACCGCAGCGACTCGCGACGGATGAGGTAGGCCACCAGCAGACCGCACAACCCGACCACGGACGCCCAGCCCGCGGCGATCGCGATCACGATCAGCGTGTCCCGGCTCACGCCGCCGCCTCCCACCGGTATCCGACGCCCCACACAGTGACCAGCCGGGTTGGGGCCGCCGGGTCGGGCTCGACCTTCTCCCGCAACCGGCGGACGTGGACCGTGACCGTCGACTGGTCCCCGAACGACCACCCCCAAACCCGCTCGAGCAGCTCGTCACGGGTGAAGACCCGGCCGGGGTTGGTGACAAGGAAACGTAGCAGGTCGAACTCACGCAGCGTGAGCAACACGGCGTCACCGCCTCTGCGGACCTTCCGGCTGGCACCGTCTACGACGAGGTCGCCGTCGGTCACGGTCGTCGGATCGGTGCTGTTGGACTCCCGGACGCGCCGCAGCACCGACGCCGCTCGCAGCACGAGCTCGCGTGGGCTGAAAGGCTTGGTCAGGTAGTCGTCAGCTCCGAGCTCGAGCCCGGCGACCCGGTCCTGGACCGAACCCAGCGCTGTCAAGAGGATGACCGGGAGGTCGGTGCTCGTGCGGATCCGACGGCATACCTCCAGACCGTCGACGCCGGGCAGCATGACGTCGAGCACGACCAGATCAGGGCGTTCGTGCCGGATCATCGACAAGGCAGTCTCGCCGTCGGCCGCCTCTTTGACGTCATAGCCATCGGCCCGCAGATACGACACCACGACCTCACGCACGGTCGGGTCGTCGTCGACCACCAGCACTGAGGTCATCGGAGTCTCACCTGTCACCGCGGAGCCGCCTCACGTCTGGACGGCGGAGTTCACAGGAGGAATCTTCACTGGTGGGCGACGGGGCCCGTCGACCGGGGGGCTGCCGGGTCTACACGTGGCAGCGTTCTCTCGTCGCCGAGCGGCCCCGAACTCACCGATGGGTCACCCAGGCCAGCCCCCCTGCGACGCCATCCCGCCACCGCGACCGCGACCATGGTGAGAGCCGCGAGGACACCCCAGCCCAGCAGGTAGTTGCGGTCGAGCAGCGTCGGATTGTCGTCATGCGCCCCGAACCGACCGAGCACCGGGATAGCCAACAAGGTGACCGACCCGAGCACAACCAACCCTACCGCCGCTGGTGCGCGCCACGGTCGCGGCAGGAGTCTCGCGCCGAGCGCGAGCACGAGCGTGAGAGGGACCACGAGGGCGTCGTGGGAAAACACTCCCCCCGCCAACCACAGGACAACCGATGTCAAGTCGGAGAGACCGTACGCCGCCAGCTTCCATGCGCCCCAAAGCCCGATCCCGACCCCGGCGAGCAGCACGACACCCCTTGTCGTTCTCATGCCAGCACCGTCAGCCGTTTGACCCACTTCGTCTGCAGGACACCAGGCCGGGCGGGTGCGATGAGCCGGCAGGGGTACCCGTGGTCGAGGTTGAGTGTCTCCCCGTTGAGCTCGAGTGCCAGCAGCGTCAGGTCGTCTTGGGCGAAGTGCGACGGAAGCTCTGTCACGGCGAAGGCGCCGGAGCGCTCCAACGACTCGACTTTGACGTCGGCGTCTGTTGGCGCGTCCACCAGGGCGAGCAGCTCGCGCATCCGCACTCCGCTCCAGGCCGCCGAGGCGCTCCATCCCTCGACGCAAGCGATCGGCAGGCTGGCGGACGTCTGGCTCATCGCCTCCAGGTCCGCTCGGGACAGGGACCTTCGGCGGTCACCATGTTGGATCTCGAGGCGGTACGACGGCTGGACCATCGTGTTGGTGACCTGGGCAGCCTCGGCGCTCCTGTTGATCGGCACACCCTGCGGACCTTCACCCGAGCGCACCGCGAAGATCGACACCTTGCGGAGCGCCGGCACGCTGGCCCCCGCAGTGGCCAGCACAGCGACGCCGGTGGCAAGCCAGGTCGCGCGCAGCAGCTGCCGCCTGCTCAGCTGCCCCTCGGATGGTTCCCCCACCGGCTCGGCGTCGTCAAGCGGCCCGGTCAGGGCTGTGCGTATCACGGGCAGCTTCACCGCGATGTGCACGAGCAAGCTCCCGATCGCCACCCACGCCACGGCGTAGTGGGTGTCCCGGAAGCTGAAGCTCCACGGGTACCACTGAGCGGAGTTGGCCAGGCCGGTGGCGAGCTGGAAGATGGCGGCCGCGACGAGGACGGCTATCGAGCCGCGCTCAGCCAGCTGCACCATCAGTTGTCGCCGCTCGCGCAGTGCCAGGCGGCCGAACAGGCGGGGGTACACCGACCAGAGCTTCACGAGCAGCAACGGGACTGCGGCGGTGCCCGAGATGACGTGCAGCCCCTGCGTGATCCGATAGAGCGACACGGGACGGGTCGGAAACGTCAGCCACCCTGGGGTGTCCTGCCCGGCGTGGCTGATCAGCCCGGTCACGAAGGCGACACCGAAGCAGATGCCGAGCCACACGCCGACCCGGGCCGCGACCTCTGGGCCGCGCAGACGTGACGTGAAGCTCTCGGGACTGGGCAGCTTCAGCTTCATCGGCTGACCGGCTTGGCGAGCTCGGCGACCCAGCGGCCCTGGTGCTCGATCACCTCGAGCACACGCAGCGCCGACGCGTTGGCCAGGGACGCGATGGAGTCGGCCGGCACCACCGCCCAGGCGAAGCGAGGCGTCTGGCGGCCCCGCACCTCCAACTTGATGCGGTGGGTCCGCACACATCCTCCGGGAGGCGACAGCTCGACGATGACCCTTCCGCCCCGTCTTAGCAGCTCTGCGGCGCGCCGCAGCAACCGCAAAGGGTCGCCGCCGATACCGATGTTGCCGTCAGCCAGCAGCGCAGTGTCCCAGCGACCCTCGCCGGGCAGGGCCGAGAAAACGTCCCGCTGCAGCGCGATGCCGCCTCTGGCCCTGGTCTGCTCGACCGCCTCTGCCACGATGTCGATGCCGAGCGCGGCGATTCCCCTGGCCAGCAACGCCGAGGTCATCCGCCCGGGGCCGCAGCCGATGTCGACAGTCGCACCGTGGCAGCGGGCAAGCAGCTGCTCGTCGTTCGCGTCTGAATCGCCCCGCCACCGCGACGTCTGCAGCAGGGTCGTGCGCGAGTTGCTGACGACGAGGCAGGGCTCGCCGCGCAGAGCCGCACTCAGCGCGGCCGCCGGACTGAGAACGTCGCGCACGAGCTGGGCGGGCAGCAGCGGTGCCGCGCTCACGTTGCCATCTCCGGGGCCAGGCGAAGCAGGACGCGAGCCAACCGCAGCTGCGGAGCCTCGGCGCTGACCGCGACCGCGTCGGTCCACTCGTCGATGTCGCGCAGCTCGTGCACCAGGCGCACCCTCGCCCCGACGGCCTCGAGCGCGGAGACAGTGCGGGCTGCTGTGTCTGGGCGGGACATCGGTACGTCGGCCAGCTGATCGGCGTACCCGCCCCTGCGGGTCGCGATGCCCCACCAGCCACCGTCGACGGCTGGGCCCAGCGCGACATCGGCATCGCCGTCGCGCAGCGGCGCCAGGATCGCGTCAAGGTCGAAGCCGGTGATGCTCGGGGTGTCCATGCCGATCTGCACGACGGGGCAGTCCGGAGTCCATCGGGCGGCGGCGGCGTGGTGGGCTGAGACCAGCCGGTCGGCAAAGGTCGCGCCGTGCTGCGTGACCACCGTCCACGCGGCCAGCCGCTGGGCGATCTCTGGCCCGCGCGCGGCAGCCTCGAGCGAACCCGCCAGCGCGAGGAGTCGACGAGGGGAAGGCGCCCACTCCTCCACGGCGTCGAGGGTGTCGAGAAGCGCGGCCGCAGCCACCTCGGCCGCCAGCTCGGCGCCCACCACCGCACCGATCCGGGTCTTGGCGAGTCCTGACACCGGCGCCTTCGCGACCACCAGAACCCCGCAGCCGTCCGCACGCCCCGTCACCAGAGCACCTTGGCGAAGTCGCTGGCGGTGCGGAGCGTTCCACGGACCGAACCCGACACCTTGGACCTGGTGCCGACCGCCCGGGCGCGATAGGTGATGTCGTACTCGCTGATGACCCAGCCCGCCCGCTGGGCTCGCACCAGCAGCTCGAGCGGATAACCGAACCTGCGGTCCCGCACTCCGAGGTCGAGCAGTTCCTGGCGTCCGCACACACGCATCGGCGCGATGTCGTGGACGTCGAGGCCGGTACGGCGGCGCAGCCACGCGAGCATCAGCTGGTTGCCGGCTCTGGCATGCCAGGGCCACACCGTGCTGTCGACGGGCCGACGGCGACCCGCCGCCATCGTGGCAGTCCCCGCGGCGACGGCGTCGATCATGGGTAGCAGCTCGGCGGGATCCATCGACCCGTCGCCGTCCATGACCGCCACCAGCGGCGCGGACGCGGCCTCGACGCCTGCGTGGACGGCCGCGCCATAACCCGGTCGGCTCTCCTGGACCACAGTCGCACCGAGTGCGCGCGCCACTTCGGCCGTCGCGTCGCTCGACCCGTTGTCGACGACGATTACCCCCAGCGCGGCCGGCACGGTGGCGAGAAGCGCCGGCAACGCAGCTGCCTCGTCACGGCACGGAAGCACCAGCTCGCAGGTCATCCGCATGTCGACAACAGTAAGGAGCAAACAGGGCGGACGGGGCGCTTTGCCCTTACGAAACTGTGACGACGCAGGCCCCGTCGATGCGCAGCACGCAATAAGGACAGCCCCCTGTCTAGGCTCTTCGAGTGGTCTCCTGGGCGCGGCAGCTCGGCGCACGAGCGCCCTGGTGGGGGCTGCTGGTCGCCGTCACCTTGATGGCAGTCGCGATGGTGCTGCCGGCCGCGCTCGGCTGGGACGTGCACCTGTTGGAAGTTCCACCGCTGCACGCCGAATGGCAGCCACGCGTCGGGCCCGGCACTCCTGCAGCAGTACTCGTCGGGATCACTGGACTGTTCGGTGCCACCCGCGCAGCGCAGAAGTGGCCATGGGGTCGGCTGCTGCTGGGTAGCTTCGTCCTCAGCGTGGCCTGGCTGGCCAGTCTCGCCACCGTGGACGGATGGGCCGGCATCGGCGACGTCCTCAACACCACCAACGAATACCTCAACACCGCTCGGTCCGTCACCGACATCTCAGCCACGTTGCACGAGTACATCGACCGCATCCCCATCGACTCCCCCCACAACTGGCCCGTCCATGTCGCCGGTCACCCGCCCGGGGCGCTGCTCTTCTTCATCCTGCTCGTTCAGCTGGGGTTGGGTAGCGGCCTGGCGGCCGGCTGGGTGGTGCTGCTCGTCGCATCGACCACCCCGGTCGCCGTGCTCGTCACCGTACGCCGACTGGGCACCGAGGAGGCGGCCCGACGGGTGGCGCCGTTCCTGGTGCTCGGCCCAGCGGCGATCTGGCTGGCGGTGTCGGCTGACGCCGTGTTCGGGGCGGTCGCGGCCTGGGGACTCTGCTGCCTGGCGTTGTCGGCAACCGAGCAGCGGCGGAGCCGGGTCGCGCTGTGGGGGCTGCTTGCGGGACTGCTGCTCGGTAGCTGCGTGATGATGTCCTACGGCCTCGTGCTGCTCGCGATCTTGGCGATCGGGGTGCTGCTGGTCGCCCGCGACTGGCGACCGCTGCCCTGGGCTGTGGTGGCCGCACTCGCTGTGGTGCTCACCTTCGCGGCGGCCGGTTTCGCGTGGTGGGAGGCCTACCCGGTGCTCCGGGAACGTTACTGGGACGGAGTGGCCACCGATCGACCAACGCGGTACTGGATCTGGGCGAACCTGGCTGCGCTGTGCTTCGGCGCCGGCCCACTCGTCGGCGCATCCGTGGCCGTCGTCGTCGACAAGGTGCGCCACCGAACGCCGCTGCGTGCCGGGGAGCGGCCGGTCGTCTGGCTCGTGCTGGCCGCTTCGGCAAGTGTCGCGATCGCCGACCTGTCAGGCATGAGCAAAGCCGAGGTGGAACGCATCTGGCTGCCGTTCGTGCCCTGGCTGCTGCTGGGGTGCGCGCTGCTGCCGCCGCAGTGGCGCCAGCGCGGCCTCGTCCTCCAGGTCGCGACGGCCCTGGTGGTCCAGCACCTGCTCTTCACACTCTGGTGACCGTTTGAGCGGCGGCTTCAGCGGGCGCCGTGGCAGCTCAGCGCGAGCGCAGCGGTGCGGTGGCGAACTCGGCAAGCCCTGCCTCGGGGCCGACCTGGGCGCGGAAGCCGAGCTCCACCCGGGCCCGCTCCGGGCTCGCCACGATGTGCCGCACGTCGCCTGCCCGGAACTCCCCCGTAACCACCGGCGCGACGTCCGCCCCGGCACCTGCCGCCACCCGCCGCGCGACGTCTGCGATCGAGATCGGCTGCCCCGAGCAGACGTTGTACGCCCGAAACGAGTCGGCTGGCTGAGCCGTAACCCTCTCGATGGCGAGCACGTTGGCGGCCGCCACGTCAGACACATGCACGAAGTCACGCATCTGACCGCCGTCTTCGAACACTCGCGGAGCCTCTCCACGTTCGAGCGCGGAGCGGAAGAGAGCCGCAACTCCCGAGTACGGCGTGTCCTGCGGCATGCCCGGCCCGTAGACGTTGTGGTAGCGCAGCGCGACGACCGCACCGGGCAGCTGGCGTGCCCACGCGGAGGCGTAGTGCTCCTGGGCGACCTTGCTCGCCGCGTAGCTGCTACGCGGCTGCAGGGCGGCGTGCTCGTCGACGAGCACCCACCCCATAGATGCGGAGCACACGGGACAGGTGACGTCGAACTGCCCTGCGGCGAGGTCGGTCAGGCGACGCGAGGTCGCCGGCCGGGTGCCGTGCCGTGCGCACTGGTAGTGGCCGTCGCCGTACACGACCATCGACGAGGCGAGTACCACCCGCCCGACTCCCCCGTCGGCCATGGCGGCCAGAAGCACCGCGGTGCCGAGGTCGTTGTGAGCGGCGTACAACGGCAGGTCTGCCGGCGTGACGCCCGCGCCTACCATCGCAGCCTGGTGGCAGACCACGTCGACGCCGTCGAGCGCCCCGCGAAGCGCGGATGCGTCACGCACGTCCAGCCTGCGGAGGCCGGCCGGCACCTGCACGTCGCCGGGGTGCGCCTGCGGGATCAGCGCGTCGACGGCCACGACGTCGTGGCCGTGCTCTCGCAGAGCGCCGAGAACGGCGCCACCGATGAAGCCAGCCGCCCCAGTGAGCATGACCCTCATCGGGCGTTACAGCGCAGCACGGCCTGGCCTCCTTCAGGACGGGTGGCGAAGCCTCGGCGTCGGCGTGCACCGTGGCGGCGTTCCGCGAAACCCCGAGGCTACCGACTCACGGGAGGTCGAAAGGCAACCGCATGCCGTCGAGCGCCCGGCCGCAGCCACAGTCCTCTCGATCAGTCGGCAGCGTTGCGAGCACGCCGACGAGCAGGGCGCGCAGCCGGTCGATGTTGCGCCCGAACTCGGCGAAGACCTCAGCCTGGGTGACCGAGTCCTGGTCGCCGATGCCCGCGTCACGGTCGGTGACGAGACCGATGGCGGCGTAGCACATGGCCAGCTCGCGGGCGAGCGCCGCCTCAGGCAGGCCGGTCATGTTAACCAGCGACCAGCCCTGGGCGGCGTACCACAAGGACTCGGCTCGGGTCGAGAACCGTGGGCCCTCGACCACCACCATGGTGGCGGTGTCGACGATGGACTCGTCGGCGCCGACAAGCGCCCGGCGCAGTTCGGGGCAGTACGGATCGGCGAAGCCGACATGGACCGCTCCGGTGTCCATGAACGTCTGCACCCGACCGGTCGTGCGGTCGACGAGCTGGTCGGGTACGACGAGCGCGCCCGGCCCCAGCTCGGGGCGCAGGCTGCCGACCGCACAAGGGGCGAGGATCCGGCGCACCCCGACCGAGCGCAGCGCCCACAGGTTGGCGCGGTAGTTCACTCGGTGCGGCGGGAACTGGTGGTGGCGCCCGTGCCGCGGCAGGAACGCGACGGCGGTGTCGCCCACCTGACCGATGGCGACGGCGGCCGATGGTTCGCCGTAAGGCGTCGGCACCTCGACCTCTCGCGGCTGGGCGAGGAACTCATAGAAACCCGACCCGCCGATGACGGCGACCTGCGGAGCTGGTGACTCAGCCATGGGCGACAGTCTGCATCGTCGTCGGTCTACTTCAGCAGCAGGATGCCGAGGCGCCGGGAAGCAACGTAGACGCCCGCCAGGCCAAGCGCCCCCAGATAGACCACCGCGCTCACCGAGTCCCACCCCATCGACCCCAACGACATGCCGCGGCACAGCACAACCCCTTGATAGAGCGGGGTCCAACGCACGATCTCCTGTACCGCGTCGGGGTAGGTCGCCAGCGGGTAGAACGTCGCCGAGAACAAGAACATCGGCATGATCGCGAGCGAGACGAACTCGAAGTCCTGCCAGCTGCGCATCCAGGTCGTGAGCGCCATACCGGCTCCGGCGAACGCGAAGCCGATCAGCAAGGTGGCTGGCAGCGCCAGCAGCATCCACCATGACTGCACCAACCCCATCACCACCATGACGACGATGAACACCGCCGAGTAGGTGGCACCGCGCAGCAGCGCCCAGGTGATCTCGCCGCGCGCGATATCGCCTGGCCTCAGCGGCGTGGCCAGGATGGCGTCGTAGAGCTTGGCGTACTTCATCCGGAAGAAGATGTTGTAGGTCGCGTCGAACAGCGCCCCGTTCATCGCCGAGGCCGCCAGCATGGCCGGCGCCACAAACTCGACGTAGCTAACTGCGCGGCCGTCGCCGAGCCGGAAGTCGCCGACGAGACCACCGACCCCGACGCCGATCGACAGCAGGTACAAGACCGGCTCGAGCATGCCGGTCAGGAACACCACCCACATACCCCGGTAGACCAAGAAGTTGCGCTCGACCATGCGCCAGGAGTTGCCGCCGAGGACCGGCAGCACACGCAAGGCCAAGGTGCGGCGGTCGGAGGCGGCGCGGGTTGACGCGCTCATCGCGGTGGCATCCCGACTCTCACTGTGCCAGCCTCCGCTGGAAGCCACTGACCGCGTAGACCCACCCGGCCACGACCCACACCGACAGGTAGCCGAGGTGACCCAGCGCCGGCCACCAGTCGACCTGGCCGAGGGTGAGCATGCGGCTCAAGTCGACGCCGTGCCAGATCGGCGTGACGTACGCGAGCCACTGCACCGCGGTGGGAAGCTGGGTGATCGGGAAGAAGGCACCGCTGAAGAGGAACATCGGCAGCAGCCCGAGCCGGAAGATCAGTGAGAAGCCGCTCTCGCTCTTCATCCGGGACGACAGCCCGGTGATCGGGGCGGCGTACGCCATGCCCAGCGCGATCGCCACCACGAGCGCCAGCACCCCGCCCCACCAGCTGTGCAGTGCGCCGAAGCCGGCGATCACGCCGAGGAACACCCCGCAGGTGATCGCGGTGCGGAAGGCGGTGAACGCTAGCTGAGCCGCCACGATGTCGGCCGGAGTAAGGGGGCTGGCGGCCATCGCGAAGTAGCTGCGGTGCCACTTGAAACCGCCCATGACCGGGTACGTCGACTCGAACACGCCGGTCTGCATGGCGGTGACGGCCAGCAGCCCGGGCGCGATGAAAGCGAGATAGGTGGCACCGCCGAGCGCCTGAGCTCCGGCGTTGTCGTCGATGAAGCCACCGAGCCCGATGCCCATCGCGGCGAGGTAGAGGAACGGTATCAAGAAGCTGGTGACCAGCGAGCCGCGCCAGGTGCGTTTGAGCACGGTGATCCAGTAGTCGGTGAGCCGCGGCGCGAGCCGGGGGACACCGCCCGAGGTGAGCGTCGCCATCAGTCCACCAGGGTGCGCCCCGTCAGGCGCAAGAAGACGTCCTCGAGGGTGGCACGACGTACCAACGACGACAACGGCCGCAGCCCCCGCTCGTGTACGGCGACCGCCGCCCCCTCGCCGTCGTCGGTGTAGAGCAGCACCCGGTCGGGGAGCACCTCGACGCGCTCGGCGAGGTCGCTCACCTTGTCGGCGGCCAGCTCGTTGTCGCCGACACCGAACCGCAGCTCGGTCACCTCCCGACTGGAGTGCGCAGCGATGAGCTCGGCCGGAGATCCGTGCGCCACGATCAGGCCCTTGTCCATGACGACAAGCCGGTCGCACAGCTGCTCGGCCTCGTCCATGTAGTGGGTGGTGAGGACGAGCGTGACGCCTTGCTGCTTGAGCCGGAACAGTCGGTCCCACAGCTGGTGCCGGGCCTGCGGGTCTAGGCCGGTGGTCGGCTCGTCGAGCAGCAGCAGGTCGGGCGTGTTGATCAGCGACCTGGCGATCGTCAGCCGCCGCTTCATGCCGCCGGAGAGGTCCTCGACCCGCGACTTGGCCTTGTCGGTCAGCTGCACGAAGGCGAGCAGTTCTTCAGCATGGGCCCCCGCGTCAGCCCGGCTCATGCCGAAGTAGCGGCCGTAGACCATGAGGTTCTCGAAGACGCTGAGCTCGTTGTCGAGGGTGTCTTCCTGCGGGCACACCCCCAGCCGGGCGCGGATCGCCGAGCCGTCGGTGGCGGGATCCATGCCAAGGACGCGCAGCGAGCCCGCCGAGACCGGCGACACGGCGGCGATCATCCGCATGGTCGAGGACTTGCCGGCGCCGTTGGGCCCGAGGAAACCGAACGCCTCTCCCTTGCCGACCGAGACATCGACGCCCTTCACGGCCTCGAAGTCGCCGTAGGACTTGCGTAACCCCCGGGCCACGATCATCGCCTCACCGGAGTCGTCGACCGGGGACGCCAGCCGGGCAGTCGGGTGAGAGCGCACGACGTCGACCCTAACGAGCCGCGCCGACCCTGCCCAACCGAGTTTCGATGCGGTAACGGCACCAACCACCGAGGCCCCGAGGTGACAAGATGTTGCCCGACGACCGGCGATCCCGGCAGTCAGGCAACGTAAAGGCGTCCTCGGGCGTGTAGGGACATGAGGTGCAAACACTCCTGAACCCTTTCGGCACCCGAGGTGGACTCACCTCGGGGGTTGACCCATGGACGACGAGGACCGCGAGGCCTTCGACGCGTTCGTGCGCGCCCGCCTGCCTGACCTCCTTCGCTTCGGTCGCGCTCTCACGGGTTCGCCGGAGGCCGCTGCCGACCTCGTCCAAGACGCGCTCGAACGGACGTTGCTGGCCTGGTCGCGGCTGCAGTCTCGTGACGAGCCTGAGGGTTACGTACGCCGCATCATGGTCAACCGCAACATCAGCATCTGGCGTAAGTTCGGACGAGAGCACCCCACTGCGGAGGTCTTCGACTCGGGGGTGGAGGATGCCCACTTCGACAGCGACCTGTGGCAGGCACTCCAGCAGTTGCCGACCAAGCAGCGAGCCGTCATCGCCTTGCGCTACTACGAGGACCTGTCCGAAGCCGACATCGCACACACCCTTGGGTGTTCGGTGGGCACCGTCAAGAGCCAAGCCTCCAAGGCGATGGCCAAACTGCGAGAGCTAGTACCAGACGACAGATGACCACGCCACCGCATACCACCACCCGCACAGGCCTGGAAGGAGTTGTCGATGGACCCGCTTGAAGAGTCCGTACGGCGAGCGCTACACACGCCGTCCGAAGTTGAGTCCGTCGACGCCAACGACTTCTTGGCCGATGTCCACCGGGGCGCCCGCGCACGACGTACCCGACGGTTGGCCGGCGGCGTGGCAGCCACCGTGGCTGTCGTGACGACGGGCGGGTACGCCGTCGTGGCCTCTGGTGTTCTTGACGGCTCCAGCGTCCCGGTGGCCGGGCAGAACACCATCTTGTCCACCTCCGAGACCGTCGGGCCGCAATTGTTGACTGCTACGTCGGCGCTGGCGAACGGGCCGAAGGTGCAGGGTTCGGCGATCGCGTCGACTGAGTCGCTGCTCTCCTCCGTCCCCGCCAGCACCTCCGCCCAAGCCACCTCCGCCCCGCCGAGCACCTCCGCCCCGCCGAGCACATCGGCCCCAGCCACCTCCGCCCCAGCCACCTCCGCCGCGGCCACCTCCGCCGCGGCCACCTCCGCCCAAGCCACCTCCGCCCAAGCCACCTCCGCCCAAGCCACCTCCGCCCCAGCCACCTCCGCCCCAGCCACCTCCGCCCCAGCCACCTCCGCCCCCCCGGCCAGTACCTCGGCCCCGGCCACCTCGGCAACCGGAGCCCCACGCACGGCGGCAAAGGTGCCGCCAACAGGCGGGTCTGAATCGGCCCAGGCCTTGTCCTTGTCAGCGACAGGGACCCAGCACCAATGGGTGTTGCTGGCCGCCCGCGACGGTAGCTGCTCAGCGCAGCAGTGTGCGGTCGTGGTGGTCACCGATGACGCGGGCAGGTCGTGGGAGCCGTTGGGCGCCATCGACATTCCGACCTCCACGACGCTGTCCGCCGACAGCGTCCGCGAGGTGCGTTTCGCCGGAGACGGCACCAACGGCTGGACGTTCGGCGGCGACCTTCTCTCCACCCACGACGCAGGGTCATCCTGGACCGCGCCGACACTTCCGGTGCAAGGCGTCGTCACGTCGCTGGAGGCCTGGGGCGCCTTCGTCTACGCCGTCGTTGACAACGAGCAAGGCAGTGTGTCACTGCTCCGGTCACCCGTGTCCTACGACGACTGGCAGCGGGTGGACCTCGGCACCGATCCCGCCTCGATCTCGACGCTGGTGGTCTCGTCGCGGGTGGCAGCCGTGCTAGCCCGTCCGCCCAACAGCAACGTCGGCAACCTGCTGCTCACCAGCACTGACGGCACCTCGTGGCTGTCTCATCAGCCGTGCGCCGACGGCGGGTACCCCACCACGTTGTCCACTACCGAGAACTCGCTGTGGGTGATGTGCAGCGACGGCGCGACGGCGTCTGCCCGGGTCTCGCCCGACGACGGTCAGACATGGGTGGACGCGGCCGGTGAGTTTCCGGTCGGCTCACAGCTCGCGGCTCGCGACGCCAGCAGTGCGGTCGTGGCCGACCCAGCCCGCGGAATCTCTCTGATCGGTGTCGGCCATGAGCCCGTCGCCGTGACGGACCCCGACCTCACCGACGTCATGCTCGCCGGCTTCACCAACCCGGCGACCGGCTACGTGCTCGACGCCGACGGTCAGGTGCTCCGCACCGATGACGGCGGCCAGACCTGGCAGCCGTACTCACTGCCGCGCTAGAGCCTTCCCTAGCAAGAGGGCGGGCCGGATTCCTGACTCCTCCGTTGGCTTATGGCGTGACCCAGGTGACCGTGACGGCAGTCGGCGGAGAGATCGTCAACTCACCGGTGAAGAACGCCTTGTTGACGATCGCGCTCCCGACCGGCGCGGTCGAGCGCACGAGCGTCGTCACCTTGACGGTCCCGGACTCACCAACGGGCACCGATCCCAGCTTCCAGCTCACCGTCCGGGTGTCCGGGTTGTAGGTCCCATCGGTCGATGCGGAGACGAACCGTAGCTCCGCCGGCAGGCGGTCTCGGATTTTCGCGTTGTCAGACGCCGCGGGTCCGTTGTTGCTGTACGACACCTCGAACTGCACCTTGCTGGCACGCTCGGCGCTGGGCGGTCCGAACTTCGTCAGGGTCACGAGCGGGTCACAGGACTGATCGGGGGTCGCGCAGCCATAGACGTCGAAGCCCCGGGCGATGTCACCGGCGTAGATGTAGCCCTTGTACTCCTTCGCAGACCAGGTGTCCGCACCGGGCTGGATGTTCCATCCACGCGTGTTACCCCAGGTGCTTCGGGACTCCTCTTTTTGTCCATCGGTGTCGCTCGACGCTCCGCGGAAGTTCACGTACCAGACGCCCGCGCCGTACCACGCCTGGGTCATCAGTCGCGACGCCAATCGGGACACGCCGTCGAAGCGTGCGTCGATCGGACCCGGCGACGCGCTCCCGTTGCCGCCGATCCGGAACACGTGCGAGGTGCAGGCGCGCTCGGTCCGACCCGGGTAGAGGTCCTCGATCGGGTCGGGGATGACAGTCACGCCTGGGTCGGGGGTGAAGTAGGTGCCGAGCTTCACCGGCTGTCGGACGCTCGCGTCGGCCGTGCGCGTGACCCCCTTGATCGGCGCCAGCGCCCAGAAGTGGTCTCCGCCGATGGTTCCCTCCTGGTCGTTGAAGTTGCAGGAGGTGTTGGTGACGCCGCCACCGCGCTCGTCGGAGATAACCAGGATCTTGCCGTCCGCGGTGGTGTCGGCCTGGTGCGACAGCTCAAGATTGTGCGTGTTGTCGAGTCCCGTCTTGTTGCTCGCACCGCATGCGGCAGGGCCGGCTTCGGGGCATGCGAAGTTGGGGATAATCGTCTTGGTGCGCACCCTGCCGTCGCTCAGCAGTGCACCCGTGTGCAGGATGACCGTCGAGTTCAGGGCTGCGACGTACATCGTCTCGCCGTCCTGGGAGAAGAACACGTCATGCGGTCGGAACAAGCCGCACGCGCTGTTGGCTGCCGCTTCCGTCGCCGTCTTCTCGCAGTCTGCCGTGTTGAACTGGTTGTACGGCACGTCGTCTCTGCTGCTTCCCAGGTTCGGGGCAGGCGGTCGCTTTATCACAATGCACTGGAAACGGGCGTCCGCCGGACACCTGCCGGTTTCGTCTTGACGAGACTCGTCGATGAGCCGGTAGAGGTGCCGCTTCGGCTGAACAAATTCGCCCTCGGGCAGGTTGCGAAGGTCAAAGATGTCGACAGCCCAGTCGGAGCTGGGGTTGGAGATGGCAAGGAACTTGCCGGAGGGGTGCAGGGTCGAGTTGTGGGCACCGCCCGGCGGGTTTGGGAAGCAGGTCTTGGTGGTCGTCGTGAACGCCGGGCCAGCCAGTGGCCCTAGGTTCGCGGCGTTCTCCGGGTTGAATTGCAGCTGGAAAACGTCGACCCCCTGGCCGTCCGCCTCAGGGTAGTTCAACGCCAGGCACGAGGAAGTCGTCACCGGTAGGCCCGAGACCCCGTCATAGCTCAGGACCGCGATATTTCCCCTGACCTGGACGTCGTTCTGGTACCCCGTGGTGGCGTTGCGGCCGGCTGCGCGTGGTCGCAGCGGGTTGGTGATGTCGAAAATCCGCAGGCCGCCGCCGATCGTGCCCACGAACGCGTAGTCGCGGATATCGCCGTTGGCGTCACGCCGGGACTGGAACTCGACGTCGGTGCCGACGATCCCGCACCGGTTGGCCAGATGTACGAGTCGCTTCTCCGATCGAGCCGGGAACGGAGACCCTGCGTCGCCGGGGAGCAGCCCATCCTCGCAGGGCAGCGGCAGGTTCCGGACCGGGTCGAGCTCATCGGCATCCGCGACGATCACGGAACCACTAAGCGAGAACGAAAGTGCGACTATTCCGGCCAGCACGGTCTTGCGTGAGCTCCAGCTCCGGATCATTGCGGACACCCCTCGATCGAAACAGACAAACCTGGCGTAGATGGCATCTTCCGTCATCTGGCGCGCGAGCACAACCTGTCCGCAGTGGCCAAAATCCCTTGCCAACTCGCGGAGGGCGGGGCTCTTGTTCTTCAGCGTGCTCTTCGGGCTGGCCTTCACCGCCTGGGGGGCGAAAGAGCTGCTGGGGCGAGCGCTGGACAAACGGGCGGAAAGCCGCGGTCAGGTGGTGGTGCGCCCCGGTGTAACCGTCTACCTCGGCGTTCTTTTCGCCCTCGGCTTGACGCCGGCCGGAGCCGCCGTCGTGAAGGTAGTCGACTACCTCGCCATCCGCTGGCCTGGTCGGAGATTGTCCGGATCGGCCCGGTCCACTACGAGCAGATGGGCACGACGCTCCGCCTCGCTGAGCGGACGCTGCGGTACCATGTGTCCACCCTTTACGAGAAGGTGGATACATGGATGTGGGTGTGCGGGAACTGAAGCAGCGGCTGTCGGAGTACCTGGAGCGAGCAGCCCGGGGCGAGCGCATCACAGTGACCGACCGGGGACGCCGGAAGGCCGTCCTCGGTCCCCTCCCCGGCGGAGACAACTTCGAACGCGGCATCGCGGAGGGCTGGATCACCGCACCCCAGCTGGCCGGTCCACTCCCTGCCCCGCCCACCAGGTACCGGGCAGCGGCGACCGTGCGGGAGATGATCGAGGAGGACCGAGGCGAGGAGTGAGCCTCTACCTTGACTCCAGTGCCCTGCTCAAGCGCTACATCGACGAGCACGACAGCAGCCGCTACAACTCGATCCTCGACAGCGACGCGATGTGGCTCACCTGCCGGATTACCTGGGTGGAGGTTTGGCGCAACCTGGGCCGCCGACTACCAGGAGCGGACGCCTCGGTCGCCAGGGATGCCTTCCGAGCCGACTGGCAGCGCCTCGCCGTCGTCGAGGTCGATGCGGTCCTTGCCGAGGACGCTGGCCGGCTGGCTGACCTCACCGGCAGCCGCAGCCTCGACGCGCTGCATCTGGCCGCCCTCGAACGGGTCGGCCCCTCGGGCATCGCCCTCGTCACAGCAGACCTGCGCCAGGCTCAGGCCGCCCGAGCGTTGGGCTGGACCGTGCTCGGTGCCTGACTGCTGCCGCCGCTTGCGCCGCCCTTCAATGCTGTCTCAGGCGTCGCTGGAAACTGGCGCCCAGCCGGAATCTTTGGCCCAGTCGTCAGCGCGGCGAATTGTGGCCCAGAAGAAGTCGCCCTTGGCGTTGGTATAGCCCACACGGTCACTGCGATACCGCGCCGCACGTGGACGTGCATACGCCGTGCGCCTGGAGGTTCACGAAAATGGCGCTTCGTGCGACACCTGTCAGGCGACGCCGAACTCGTTCCCTTCGGGGTCGGTCTCTAGCTCATCTTCACCCTGCGGATGGTCTGGTTCGACGGTGATTTTGGCGCCAAACCGGGCTACTCACGCGGTGAAGGTGCAAGTCACGGGTAAGAGTCGTCGCCCGTAGTCGGGCTGCAATCCAGTCGCTGAGGCGCTTGAGTCGATAGCGCCGCCGCGCTGTCGGCGGCATCGGGGAAGATGGTCAGATGCACGACGCATCGGCGTTCGGAGGCTTCTCGCCCGTCACCCGGGCATGGTTTTCGGCTGCCTTCGCCGAACCGACGCCCGCTCAGACCGGCGCGTGGAAGACGGTCGCGGCCGGGCGCAACGCGTTGGTCGTCGCCCCCACCGGTTCCGGCAAGACCCTGGCCGCCTTCTTGTGGGCGCTCGACCGGCTGGCGACGTCGCCGCCGCCAGCCGACAAGCGACACCGGTGTCGGGTGCTCTACGTCTCCCCCATGAAGGCGCTGGCCGTCGACATCGAGCGCAACCTGCGCGCACCTCTGGCCGGCCTCCGGCAGACCGCTGCCCGGTTGGGTCTACCAGCCCCTGACATCACCGTGGGAGTCCGCTCGGGCGACACCTCCCCGGCCGACCGCCGCAAGCTGAGCGCCGCACCACCCGACGTACTCATCACGACGCCTGAGTCGCTGTTCCTGATCCTGACGTCGCAGGCGCGTGAGTCGTTGCGGGGCGTCGACACGGTCATCGTCGACGAGGTGCACGCCGTCGCCGGCACCAAGCGAGGGGCTCACCTGGCGCTGTCGCTCGAGCGCCTCGACGAGCTGCTCGAGCGTCCGGCCCAGCGCATCGGGCTGTCGGCGACGGTGCGCCCGATCGACGAAGTCGCCAGGTTCCTCGGCGGCGCTCACCCCGTCGAAGTGGTGGCGCCCACGTCGGTGAAGCAGTGGGACCTCGAGGTGGTCGTGCCTGTGGAGGACATGACCGAGCTCGGCACCGTGTCCACGACGGCTGAGGACTTCGAGGGCCCGGCGGCTGGCAACGCCCCGCGCGCGTCGATCTGGCCGCACGTCGAGGAGCGCATCGTCGACCTGATCGAGCGGCACCAGTCCACGATCGTCTTCGCCAACTCCCGCCGGCTTGCTGAGCGGCTGACCGCCAGGCTGAACGAGATCGCCGCCGAGCGGCGGGGCGACGCCCCGACCGACCCGTCCGTGCCGGCCGAGATCATGGCTCAGAGCGGTACGTCGTCCGGCGCCGCCGGCATCCTCGCCCGGGCACACCACGGCTCGGTCAGCAAGGAGCAGCGCGGTCTGATTGAGGACGCTCTCAAAACAGGCCGGCTGCCGTGCGTGGTTGCCACGTCGAGTCTCGAGCTCGGCATCGACATGGGCGCGGTCGACCTCGTCATCCAGGTCGAGTCGCCTCCCTCGGTGGCCAGCGGTCTGCAACGGGTCGGACGCGCCGGACACCAGGTCGGCGAGATCTCTCGCGGCGTTATCTTCCCCAAGCACCGGGCCGACCTCGTGCAGACCGCTGTAACCGTCCAACGCATGCGGTCGGGCCAGATCGAGGCGCTGAAGGTGCCGGCGAACCCGCTCGACGTACTCGCCCAGCAGATCGTCGCCGCCACCGCGCTCGACACGTGGGACGCCGACGCGCTGTTCACCGTCGTACGCCGAGCCGCTCCGTTCGCGGCTCTTCCCCGGTCGGCCTACGAAGCCACCCTCGACCTGCTCGCCGGACGTTATCCGTCCGATGAGTTCGCCGAGCTGCGGCCGCGCATCGTCTGGGACCGGATGGCCAACACGCTCGTCGGGCGACCGGGAGCCCAACGCCTGGCGGTCACGTCGGGTGGCACGATCCCCGACCGCGGCCTGTTCGGTGTCTTCCTCGTCGGCGAGCCTGCACCATCAGGCGGTTCCGCCGCGGGTTCCCGCGTCGGTGAGCTCGACGAGGAGATGGTCTATGAATCCCGCGTCGGTGACGTTTTCGCGCTCGGCGCGTCGAGCTGGCGTATCGAGGACATCACCCACGACCGGGTGCTCGTGTCGCCGGCCCCTGGCGTTCCCGGCAAGCTGCCCTTCTGGAAGGGCGACGGGATCGGGCGGCCGGCCGAGCTGGGTGCGGCTGTCGGCGGCTTCGTGCGCGAGCTAGCCAAACTGCCCGAGAGCGAGGCGATCGACCGGGTGGCCAGCGGCGGGCTCGACGCGTTCGCCGCCGCCAACCTGGTCACCTTCCTGACTGACCAGCGCGCCGACACCGGATATGTCCCCCACGACCGGCTGCTCCTGGTCGAGCGGTGCCGCGACGAGCTGGGTGACTGGCGGCTCATCATCCACTCCCCCTACGGCGCCGCCGTGCACGGCCCGTGGGCGTTGGCCATCGGCGCGCGGATGCGTGAGCGCTTCGGCGTCGATGCCCAGGCGATGGCCGGCGACGACGGCATCGTCGTCCGCATCCCCGAGACCGACGCCGACCCACCGGGTGCGTCACTGGCCCTCTTCGAGCCCGACGAGATAGACGACCTGGTGACCACCGAGGTCGGCGGCTCGGCTCTGTTCGCGGCTCGCTTTAGAGAGTGCGCCGCCCGAGCGTTGCTCCTGCCGCGACGAGACCCTGGCAAACGGTCACCACTGTGGCAGCAGCGGCAGCGTTCGGCCGCCCTGCTCGGGGTCGCCAGCAAGTACGGCTCGTTCCCGATCGTTCTCGAGGCCGTCCGCGAGTGCCTGCAGGACGTCTACGACGTGCCCGCGCTGGTTGGCCTGATGCGCGACATCGAGGCCCGCCGCATCCGCGTCGTCGAAGTCGAGACGTCCACACCGAGCGCGTTCGCGCGCTCACTGCTGTTCGGGTACGTCGCCGCGTTCGTCTACGAAGGCGACTCGCCGTTGGCAGAGCGCAAGGCCGCGGCACTGGCACTCGACCCGGCACTGCTGGGCGAGCTGCTCGGCCGCACCGAGCTGCGCGACCTGCTCGACGCCGACGTGGTCGACGAGATCGAGCTCGAGCTCCAACGCCTCAGCGCCGACCGTCGCGCCAGAGACCTCGAAGGCGTGGCTGATCTGCTGCGCCTGCTCGGGCCGCTGACCAGCGACGAAGTCGCGGCCCGCTGCACCGACTTCCGTGCGGCACCGCACCACCTTGCCGCCCTGGAGACCGCTCGCCGTGCTGTCCGGGTCCGCATCGCCGGTGTTGAGTGCTTCTCGGCCGTCGAAGACGTGGGGAGACTGCGCGACGCCCTCGGCGTACCGGTGCCGGTTGGGGTGCCGGAGGTGTTCACCGAGCCGGTGGACGACCCGCTGGGCGACCTGTGTGCTCGCTTCGCGCGCACTCACGGCCCGTTCTCCACCTCCGACGTGGCCGGCCGCTTCGGCCTCGGCCAGGCGGTGGCTCATGACGCTCTCAAGCGACTGGTGATCGCCGGGCGCCTGATAGAAGGCGAGTTCCGGCCGGGCAGCACGGGCAGTGAGTGGTGTGACGCCGAGGTGCTCCGGAGGTTGCGCCGACGCTCGTTGGCGGCTGCTCGCAAGGAGGTCGAGCCCGTCGAGCCAGCGGCCCTGGGTCGGTTCCTTCCGATGTGGCAGCAGGTCGGCAGCCGGCTGCGCGGGGCCGAGGGGGTGCTGGCCGTCGTCGAACAGCTCGCCGGATGCGCGGTGCCGGCCTCCAGCCTCGAGCCGTTCGTTTTCGGCAGCCGACTCGTCGACTACTCAGCTTCGATGCTCGACGAGCTGACCTCAGCCGGAGACGTTCTCTGGGCAGGCGCTGGAGCGCTCCCCGGCGCCGACGGCTGGATCTCCTTGCACGTCGCCGACACGGCTGCACTGACCCTGCCCGACCTGATCGAGCTCGACCTCACCCAGCAGCACACCGAGATCTTGGAGGTGCTGTCCGGTGGAGGCGCGTACTTCTTCCGGCAGCTGTCCGACGCGGTCGGATCGACTGACGACCAGCGGCTGGCGGCTGCCGTGTGGGACCTCGCCTGGGCTGGGCACCTCACCAACGACACGCTCGCGCCGCTGCGGGCGCTGTTGAGCGCCGGTCGGGGCACCCATCGTTCGCGGCGGACAACTCCGCGGCGCCGACTCAGCGGCCCCAGCCGCCTCAGCCGCTCCGCGCTGAGTCGTTCGACGTTGGGCGGGGGGGCGCTGCCGTCTGTTCGCACCGGACCGCCGGCCGTGGCGGGCAGGTGGTCGCTGACCCCGAAGCGAGAGACCGACCCGACCCGACGGGCACACGCCGCCGCCGAGGCGTTGCTCGATCGCCACGGCGTCGTCACCCGGGGCGCCGTGATCAGCGAGCGCACACCTGGCGGCTTCGCGGCCGTCTACAAGGTGCTCTCCGCCTTCGAAGAGTCCGGTCGCTGTCGCCGCGGCTACTTCGTAGCAAGTCTCGGCGCAGCACAGTTCGGCGGGACCGGTGCTGTCGACAGGTTGCGCTCGGTGGCGGGGCAACCTGACATCAGCGGCCCTGACGTCCCGAGGGCGATCCTGCTGGCGGCCACCGACCCGGCCAACCCCTACGGGGCCGCGTTGCCGTGGCCGGGTCGGTCGACCGACGCAGCAAACTCTGGACACCGCCCGGGGCGCAAGGCCGGGGGGGTCGTCGTGCTCGTTGACGGGTCGCTGACTTTGTACGTCGAGCGCGGCGGCCGCACGTTGTTGACGTTCAGCTCGGACCCACTGCGCGTCCAGCCGGCCGTCGACGCGCTGGCTCTCGCCGTCCGCGACGGGGCGCTGGGGCGGCTGACGGTGGAACGCGCCGACGGTGAGCACATCCTGGGCTCGGCGCTCTCCTCAGCGCTGGAGGCAGCCGGCTTCCACGCCACGCCGCGCGGCCTGAGACTGCGGCGCTGAGACCGCGACGTTGAACATAAATGCCCGAAGGTGACACGGTCTGGCGCACCGCCCGACGCCTCGACTCGGCGCTGAGCGGTCGGCTCCTCACCAAGAGCGACTTCCGCGTCCCGCAGTGGGCAGAGCTCGACCTGACCGGTCAACGGGTTGACGAGACGGTGAGCCGGGGCAAGCATCTGCTGACCCGGCTGGCTGAGGTGACAGTCCACACGCACCTGCTGATGGAGGGGTCCTGGCACATCTACCGGCTCTCGACCCCGTGGCGTTCACCGGCCTTCCAGGCGAGGGTGGTGTTGGCCAACGACACCTGGCAGGCTGTCGGCTTCCGGCTCGGGACCGTCGACGTCGTCGCGCGGTCAGCCGAGGACACCGTGGTTGGCCACCTCGGCCCCGACCTCCTGGGGCCCGACTGGTCGCTCGAGCGGGCCCTGCTGCGGCTGAGCGCCGATTCCCAGCGGAGCGTTGGCGAGGCCTTGCTCGACCAGCGCAACCTCGCCGGCATCGGGAACGTCTACAAGGCCGAGACGTGCTTCCTGCTGGGCGTCAACCCCTTCACACCCGTGGCTCAGGTCGACGTGCTGCCGCAGCTAGTCGACAGGGCACGCCGACTGCTGCTGCTCAACCGGGACCGGGCCGAGCAGACGACGACCGGAAACCTGCGGCCAGGGCAGAGACTATGGGTCTACGCCCGACGGGGCCAGCCGTGTCGGCGGTGTGCTACGAAGATCCGCGCGGTCGAGACAGGCTCGAACGGCGTAGAGCGGTCGACGTACTGGTGCCCAGGCTGTCAGCCGCAAGCCTGAGCGGTGTGCCTGCTTGCTCAGGCGGCCACGTTGGTGACGCCGGAGGCGACGGTCTTCGGCGGAGGCAGGCTCGAGACACCGACCACGGCCGCCTCTTCGAGCGCCATCTCGTCGCTCACCTCAGCGAGCACCACTGACAACGGCACATCGAGCGCCGTGCAGATCGCAGCCAGGCACTCCGACGACGCCTCCTTCTGGCCGCGCTCGATCTCGGAGATGTAGCCCATGCTGACCCGCGCTGTCGCCGATACGTCGCGAAGCGTGCGGCCCTGCTGGTGTCGCTGCTGGCGAAGGACTTCCCCGAGCAACCGACGAACCAAGATCATGGTCGTTCCTCCTCGCAGCGCTCGAAACGGTCAGATCCCGCGTGCCCAGGCTACCCGGCCGCTGAGGTCACCCGGCTGGCGAGCGACATGTCGAGTGGTCCCGGGGGGTTCGACGACGCCCGGCCATGTCAGCCGAGAGCCGCCAACAGCAGGCTCAGCCCTGCCTCGACACTCGCCTCGCGGATCGATTGGCGAGAGCCCGCCAGGCGTAGCTGCTCGACCTGTACTCCGCGCGGACCCGCCACCGCGACGTACACCGTGCCGACGGGTTCGTCCTCCTGGCGGTCGGGACCGGCCACTCCCGTCGCCGACACCGCCCAGGACGCCGCGAACCGATCGCGGGCCGCCTCGGCCATCGCTTCGGCGCACTCCGGTGAGATCACGCCGTGCGCCTTCACGACAGCCGCGTCAACTCCAAGCAGCGACACCTTCACCTCAGTGGCGTATGCCGCGATCCCGCCTCGCAGCACCACCGAGGCGCCCGGCGCGCCCGCCAGCGTTGCGCTGACCAACCCCGCCGTCAACGACTCCGCCGTTGCCAGGGTCTCGCCGCGGGCCTCCAAGGCAGCTATGCACCGCGAAGCCAGAGCCGCCGCTGAAGGTGAGCCGGTCCCGCCCTGGTGGCTCATGAGGTCGCGGCTGCGGCGCGCGCCTCCCGACGTACTTTGAAGATCTCCCGCGCGTAGTCGACTCCGGTCACGAGCGTGACGACGACCGCGGCGGCCATGATGACCGCGGCGATCCACCACACTGCCTCACCGACCGGCGCGAGGCCGCCGCCGAGGTTGCGCAGCGGCAGGATGAAGCCGCTCAACGCGACTGCCTGTAGCACGGTTTTCAGCTTGCCGCCCTTGCTGGCCGCCAGCACGCCGTACCTCACGACCCACAGCCGCAGCAGCGTCACCAGCCACTCCCGGCCGAGGACCACCAGAGTGACCCACCACCAGAGCTCGTCGATGACCGACAGCCCGATGAACGCCATCCCGGTCAGCGCCTTGTCGGCGATCGGGTCCATCAGCTTGCCGAAGTCGGTGACGAGGTTGCGCCTCCGCGCGAGGTCACCGTCGAAACGGTCGGTCAAGACCGCGAGCAAGAAGACGCCGAACGCCCAGAAGCGCAACGTGGGGTCGGTGCCTCGCTCGACCAGCAACAGCCACCCGAACAACGGCACCATGGCGATGCGCAGCGCAGTCAGCGCGTTGGCGATGTTGTAGTTGCTCGGCGGCGCCGGCTGCTCAGCCATGGGCGTCAACGTAGTAGGGGTTCGCCGACGCGATCAGGTCGACACCCGACGACCCGGTCACCCGCGCCGAAACAACGTCTCCGACCGCTGCGCCCGGCGGCAGGGAGAAGACGTGAGTCGAGCCGTCGACGTCTGGTCCCTGACAGTCAGGGCGGCCCTCGGCGCTGTCTCCGACGACGCTGTCGAGCAGCACCTCTACTGGCTCCCCGACCCGGTCTTCGGCCCGCTGCGTGGTCAAGGCCTCTGCCAGCCCCACGAGTGCGGCGGTCCGAGCGGCGATCTCCGCACCGTCGTGGTGGCCGTCGAGGCCCACCGCCTCAGTGCCGTCCTCGTCGGAGTACCCGAAGACCCCGATCGCGTCGAGCCGCGCGTCGACGAGAAAGTCGCAAAGCGTCTGCACGTCCTGCTCGGTCTCGCCGGGAAACCCGACGATGAAGTTGCTGCGGACGCCCGCCATTGGGCTGGCTGCCCGGACGTCGTGGAGCAGGCTCAGGAAGCGTTCCGCGTCCCCGAAGCGGCGCATCCGCCGAAGCACCGGTCCGGCGGCGTGCTGGAACGACAGGTCGAAATACTGCGCGACACCCGGGGTCGACGCGATCGTCTCGACCAGAGTCGGCCGCAGCTCTGCCGGTTGCAGGTAGGAGACTCGGACCCGCCGTACGCCGTCGATGGCTGTCAGCCCCGGCAGGAGCGACTCGAGCAGCCGCAGATCCCCCAGGTCCTTCCCGTACGACGTGGAGTTCTCGCTTACCAGGAACAGCTCGCGGACCCCCTGGTCAGCCAGCCAGCGGGCCTCGTTGACGATGTCGGCTGGTGGGCGCGAGAGGAACGAACCACGGAAGCTCGGGATGGCGCAGAACGAGCAGCGGCGGTCACACCCCGACGCCAGCTTCAGTGGCGCCAGCGGGCCGGCTCCCAGCCGGCGGCGTAGCGGCCGCGGCCCGGACGCGGGCCCGACTCCGGCCGGCAGGTCCGGGGCGGACGAGGCGTGACCCGGCACTGACGGCAGTGTCGCCCCGCCGCGCTCGGCCGGCGTGATCGGGAGCAGTGAGCGGCGGTCACGCGGGCGGTGCGAGACGTGCGCCTCTCCAGCAACGATTCGGCTCAGCCGAGCGGCGATGTCTGGGTAGTCGTCAAACCCCAGCACCGCGTCGGCCTCCGGCAGCGCGTCGGCCAGGTCAGCGCCGTACCGCTCCGCCAGGCAGCCGACCGCCACGACGGTCTGAGTTCCTCCGGCCCGCTTGAGGTCGGCCGCCGCGAGCAGCGTGTCGACGGAGTCCTTCTTGGCCGCCTCGACGAAACCACACGTGTTTACGACCACCGAGTCGGCCTCGGCCGGCTCGGTGACCAGCGTGAACCCACCCGCCTCCAACCGGGCCGCGAGCTCCTCGGAGTCGACCTCGTTGCGAGCGCACCCGAGCGTCACCACCGCCACCTTCTGTGAGGTCGTCGGCACCGGCCTGGTGACTCCGACCGCCGCCCGCGTCTCGAACGAGGCGGTACGCACGTCAGGGGGTTTGTCGGTTCGGCGGAGGCTGCTCATGGGAGTGGCCAAGTATGCCGTTCAAGCGGTGGCGTCCCCAACTCACGAACTGGCGATCAGCACGCCGCTATGGCCTTTCAGCGTGCCGGGGACTGGGATCTGGGCCACGGTCGGCCGGGGGCCAGTGAGCGGTGACCCGCTCGAAGGCGGGCTGCCCGGACTCGCCCATGGCACCTCCGTCGTGGCCTTTGACGCTCAGCGAGATGACCCCTGCGTCTGCTGCGAAAACGCGCAGCGGAGGCTCGGCCGTGACCTTTGTGGAGTGGCCGGCGCGCAGAACACCCTCGAACACGACGTTCTTGAAACGGTCCCGCACCACCACGCGGGAGGCGCCGCCGGTTGCGGTCAGCTGGACGTGGGCGTCGACCGGCGTGGGTATCGGCGTGTTGCCGACACCTGGGGAGCCCAGCCCGGAGGCGTTCTGGCTCGGGTGGTCGGTCGCCGGTGCGGGGTTCGAGCCGTCGGCGAAGAACTTGGCCACCCCCCAGATCAGCACCAAGACGAGCACCGTGGCGATGAGTCCGCCCCAGTTGGCTCCAGGGGCTCCGCCTCGGATCAACCCCTTGGACCCGGTGGCGATCTCCACGTCGAACACGGCCCGCGGATCGACAGGGGACGTCGCGAAGGCTTCGTCGTACGTCGCGAGAAGCGGGCCCGAGGCGATCCCGAGCACCCGGGCGAGCATCCGCAGGTGACCTCGGGCGTAGAAGTCCCCGCCGCACGGCGAGAAGTCGTCGGCCTCCATGCAATCGATGACGAATGGTCGGATCCGGGTGCGGTCGGCGAGGTCGTCGACCGTCAGTCCCAGGTTCTCCCGCGCCTCACTCAGCTGAGCGCCGATCCGCAGCGTCGCCGCCCCCGAGGGCGTCACAGTGCCCTCGGGCCGGTTGTCGGTATCGACCGCGAGACTTGGTGTCGGGTTGACGCTGCGGACCTTGCTCATCGCGCGCACCGACATGTCGGTGGTGGCGTCGATGATCAGCGAGACGTTGCCGGCCGGGCCGTCCGCGCCGGTCGCTGCGTCACCGTGGTCACGTCGCCGCAACTCCGCGATCTCCGGAAGCTCCTCGGTGTGGACCTCGGCGGGGAGTGCCGACAGCGCGAGCATCCCCTCCGTTGCTTCGCGGTGCATCGCTATCGTCACCTCCTCGCGCCGGGCCGGCTGTGACCTCAGCGCGGACACGACCCGACGCAGCGGGAGCGGCACGACAGTCTCCCGAGCTGCGACACCGGCTGCGGGAACGGCGGGCCGAGAGCGCTCAGCGGGCTCGGCCGCCTGGCGCACGGGTTGCAACGGTGGCATCTCCACCGTGTCTTCCTCGTCGCTGTCCGGCGCCGCGGGGAGGCTGCCAGCCGGAGCGATCTGCGCGGTCGGTTGAACAGGCTTGCGCTCGGCGTCTCGTACGACGACCGGGGCACGCCCGCTCGCCAGCCGGCCGAGCTCTGCGGCGACATCGTCGGTCGTGACGCGGGTCGCCACGCCATATGGCACGGCCAGCGGGGCGCCGTACAGTCTGGTGTTGCTCCACGCGGCCAACCTCGACCGGCGACTCCCGCCGGCCAGCGGCGCAACGTCGTCGGCGACCTCGACCAGTACGTGGCCGTCGCCCAGTCGACCCCGCTCGTCGATCTCGACCCGCTCGACCTGGCTCCATGGCACACCGGTCCACGCTGACCCGAGCCTGACGCGCAGGCCCGTGTCGTCGGCGACCAGCAGCGGCGTCCGAGCGGTGCTCCACGCCACACCATGCAGCACAGCTATTGCGCTGAGCAGCAGGCCGACCAGCAGAGCGACCTCGCTGGTGGACACCGCGAAACGCCAGAGATAGGCAGCCCCCAAAGCAGCGGAACCGACCGCGACTCCGGCCACCAGCCCGATGCGACGACGAATGTCCACAGTCAGCTTCCCCCCTGCAATGTCGCGATCACGTCGTCGAGATCGTCGGGCTTGATGAGCACGTCACGCGCCTTCGAGCCTTCCGACGGCCCGACGATCCCCCGGCTCTCGAGAATGTCCATCAACCGCCCGGCCTTCGCGAACCCCACCCGCAGCTTGCGCTGCAGCATCGACGTGGAGCCGAACTGGGTCGTGACGACGAGCTCAACCGCCTGGCACACCAGGTCGAGATCGTCCCCGATGTCGGCATCGAGCTCACGCTGAGCCGACTGCGGTGCGGTGACGTCGTCGCGGTACGTCGGTTGCAGCTGGTCCTTGCAGTGCCGCACGACCTGCTTGATCTCCTGCTCGGTCACCCAGGCGCCCTGGACCCGGGCCGGCTTGCTGACCCCCATCGGCAGAAACAGCGCATCTCCCTTGCCGACCAGCTTCTCCGCACCTGGCTGGTCGAGGATCACCCGGCTGTCGGCGAGAGAGGACGTGGCGAACGCCAGCCGGCTCGGCACGTTGGCCTTGATCAGCCCGGTGACCACGTCGACCGATGGCCGCTGCGTCGCCAGGACGAGGTGGATGCCCGCCGCCCGGGCCAGCTGGGTGATGCGTACGACGGAGTCCTCCACGTCGCGGGGAGCAACCATCATCAGGTCGGCGAGCTCGTCGACCACCACCATCAGATACGGGTACGGCGACAGCACCCGCTCGCTTCCCGGTGGCACCTGCACGGCCCCGGCCCGCACCGCCTTGTTGAAGTCGTCGACGTGACGGAAGCCGAAGTTGGCCAGGTCGTCGTAGCGCTGGTCCATCTCCCGCACCACCCATTGCAGCGCCTCGGCGGCCTTCTTGGGGCTGGTGATGATCGGTGTGATCAGGTGTGGGATGCCCTCGTAGCCGGTCAGCTCGACCCGCTTGGGGTCGACCATGATCATCCGGACCTCGTCAGGGGTCGCCCGCATCAGCAGCGAGCAGATCATCGAGTTGATGAAGCTCGACTTGCCGGAGCCGGTGGCCCCGGCGACCAGCAGGTGGGGCATCCGAGCCAGGTTGGCGATCACGAAGCCGCCCTCGACGTCCTTGCCGAGCGCGACGACCAAGGGTGAGGAGTCGCCGCGCGCCGCCGGCGACCGCAGTACGTCTCCCAGTGAGACGATCTCGGCGTCGACGTTGGGGATCTCGACACCGATCGCCGACTTGCCGGGGATGGGCGACAGGATGCGCACGTCGGCGCTCGCGACGGCGTAGGCGATGTTCTTGCTGAGCGCGGTGACCTTCTCGACCTTGACCGCCGGCCCCAACTCGACCTCGTAGCGGGTAACGGTGGGGCCGCGGGTGTAGCCGGTGATCTGCGCGTCGATGCCGAACTGCTCGAGCACCTCGGTCAGGCGGTCGACGACCGCGTCCGACGCCTGGGACCTGGCCTTGTGCACGCTGCCGGGCTTGAGCACCCCGTTGCCCGGGAGCGCGTAGGTGATGTCGCCGGACAAGCTGAGCTGCTCGACGCGGGCAGGTAACGGGGTGTGCGGCGGCGGCTCGAGCGAGGGGTCGGCGGACGCGTCGGCCGACGCTTGGTCGGCGAACTCTTGCGTCTCGCTGTCGCCGGCGTCGGTCCAATCTCCCGGAGATGCCTCGTCGCCAGCCATCGTCGCCACTCGACGCCGAGGCCGCGTGCGGTTGAGTGGCGCGAGAGCGATGTCTGCCGCGGTCGCGCCTGGCGGCAGCTGCTGCGGCTGGTCGGACTGCTTGCGCCCGAGCACCGTGTCCCGTACGGCGGCCAGCTGGGCGGGAATCTGGTAGATCGGGGTGGCGGTGACCACCAGCAGCCCGAAGAACGCGAGCAACGCCAACAGCGGGACGGCGATGAGCGTGCTGCGGAAGAGGTCAGCGACCAACGCGGAGCCGATGTAGCCGATGGCGCCGCCCGCCTCGCGCATCGGTCCGCTTCCCCCGCTCGGGCGCGGCAGGTCGTGCTGGATGTGGATCAGGCCGAGCACACCGAGAGCGATCGCGCTCCAGCCGATCACCGGGCGGCCGGCTGGACCGTTGAGATCTGGCTTGCGCATGGCCCGCCAGGCGGCGAGCAACAACAGCAGTGGCAGGACCCAGGCAGCGGCAACTCCGACCGTGCCCTCGACGATCGCCCGGACCACGTCGCCCACCCCTCCGGGCAACCGCCACCACACTGCCGCGGCGACGATGATCGCCAAGCCGACGAGGCACAGGCCCAGGCCATCGCGTCGGTGTTCGGGGTCGAGGTCTCGCGCGGTCGAACCGATGCGTCGAACGACGGCTCCGAGCAGCGACGCCAGCCCCAGCCAGAGCGCCCGAAGCCCCCGGCCGAGGCCAGAGAGGAGCCGGGCGATCAGACTTGGCCGGCCGCGGCGCACGGCCGTCGACCCGGAGCGTGAGGTGCGGCTCGCGGGTTTCTTGCCGGCTGACGACGCCCGTCGGGTTGAGCCACCTGACCGTGCCGATCGAGAGCTTGTGCTGGTCCGCGACCGCGAGGGTGAAGACGTCCGGGTCGCCATGCGTTTGAGGCTACGCGATCGTCACATCAGTCCCCCTCGTAACACGCCGCAGGCGTGATCCGCGCTGGTGCACAGCTGGCCTCGAGAGGCGCGCGGAGGCCGCGCGCGACCCCACCGTGGCCCCGAGATGCGCAGGATCCCCCCAGCCCTAGCCAGTTACTGGGTTTGTGAGGTCGATGGAGTTTGCGACATTCACCAACTGCTCGACGGACACGTGCAGACTCCCACGGAGTCGGATCAGTGTGCCATCGACGATGACCAACACCTCGGGGTTCGTCACATTCTCTGACTTCGGCTGCACCAGAGCGGGGATGCCGAGGATCGTCTCCACCCGGCCTTCTCCGTAGTACTCAACGAAGCCGGTCCATTTCTTCTCTGAGTCGACGCCGTCCCACCCGTTTTCGTAGGAGATGGTGATGTCGCCGAAGGTCAGAAGTGGCGTGTTACCCCCACAGGTCCAGGCTCCGGTCAGGGTCGTGATAGAAGCGTCCTGCGCATTGGGAAGCCAGATAGGGGCGTCGGCCCTCAACGCCAGTTCAGGCAGCGAGAACCGCTGGGCGCCGAAACAGGGCTCTCCAGGTGTCACTGGAAGGGAGATGAATTCTTCTCCCTTGTCGCTTCCTGGAGCGATTGCCACGGGAGTGTTCGAAAGCGCGGTGGTTCGGCCCGCACCGTCCAGGACACCGGTCACGTTCAGTACCGCTATCGAGGCGGCCGCAACCGTGATGCCCAGCCCGAACGCGGTGAGGTGGCCACGGCGGCGGCGGGCCGATGTCGCTGTGTTGACCGCCTTGGCCACCCGGTTGGGCGCCTCTGGATCAGCGTCGTCAGCAAGCGCGCCCAGGGCACAGGTTAAGCTAGTCTCGAATTGCTGCATGTCTGTCCTCATTCCTTTCCTCGCTCCCCCAAAGCCAGTTCCGTAGTAAATCCGTTCCGCGACTTATAGCGCTGCGCACGCTGGACTCTGAGATATCCATGAGCGCGCTAATCTCTTGGGTATCGAGTTGCTCGTAGTATCGCAGCACCACTGCGGTCCTCTGCCTAACAGGCAACCTCAGAAGTGCTTGCCGCACGATGTGCCGTTGTGTCACGAGATCAGCATGATCTCGCTGAGCAGTCTCAAGCCTGCCCTCGAGATACTGGATGGTCGGCAGATCCTTCTTCCGTACTTTGCTCAGGTGTTGATTGATCAGCACACGTCGAGCGTATGCATCCCGGTTCTCGGCTGTGGAAACCTTGGCCCAACGTGTTTGGATCTGTAGAAGCGCGTCTTGGGCGAGGTCCTCAGCATCTTGCTGCGTGTCGGTGAGCAGGCACGCTAACCTGAGCAGCCGAGGAATACCGACACGTGCGTACTCGTCGAAGTCGCTCATTTCGGCCCTACCTCCCGTCTACCCACCTAGACGCAGTTGGTGGACGAAACGCTGCTCACCGCGACGAAAGACTTGAACGCAGGCAGTAGCCGTGAGTCACTGGTGGACCGAAACTGTGTTGATGTCTATGACGTCGCGATAACAGTCGGGGTCTCTGTCTACGCCTGGACTCGGGTCGTTCCAGGTCGTCCAGCCATTGCTATCGTGATATTCTTGGAGGTCGGACCATCGTGCGTAGCAGCTGTCGTTGCTGTGACCGCGCTCCGTGCCGATCCCGTTAAAGCCCCTGCTAAAGTCCATATCAATGCCATTTGGTTGGAGTTCCTCCTGGTTGAAGTATGAGCCCCAATAACTGTTGGCGTTGAGGTCTGAGACCCTGAAATAGTCATATTGTCCGCTCCTAGGATGCCGGTCCTCCCAGACGTGACATCTGCTGAGGCCACTGTCAGTTCGCGAGACATAGAACAGTGTTTGGATTCTGGTAATATTTCCTAGTGCAGTTACTCCACCCGACCACGTATCCAAACTCAAAGCCACCGTATCCAGATGGGCTATAGACGTAAACGCTCGAGATCCGCTGACAGGGCGTCGTGTCCCCGACCCAGACAGCACTTCGGGTGCCATGTGAGTCATTGCTGTAAGTTTCCTTGGGCTCCTCGACCGTCGAGACAGCTCCATAATCGTTGTCTATGCAGTGAATGTCATACGCGACCGCAAGCGCTGCGGGCAAAAGGAAACGAGGGAAACATATCCCTAAAGCTAGTGTGACAGCGACAAGTCCGCCCATGAACCATGATGCGCAACTCCCTGGCACTGTACGTACAGCACTCAAGGCAACCCCCTTGCTTGCAACTGTGACCGGACCCCAACCTACAACTACTCACAGTGAGACTGCCACAGATCGGAAGTATGTCAAGGGCCTGTCCGTCCCAGACTGGAAAGACTCACCCCGTGGCGTCAGTCAGCCGCCGGAACAGGGTAGACGAGTACGCCGCCGCAAGGACCGCCAGCGCGAAGGTCAGCCCGAGGAAGACCCGCCCCGCCGCGCGGGCTGCCTCCTCCGTGTCAGGCACGCCACCGCCCAGCGCCCAGCTCAACGGCACCGCGATCAGAGATCCCAGCACGAGGGTGCTCGCCGTTGCCGCGCCGACGAGCCGTAGGCCGGTCAGGTCACCAGACGCGCACCTCAGCCCTCCCACCAGCGCCGCCCCGGCGCCAGCGGCCATCGGTCCCGCGGCTGCCACCATCGGCCAAGGCGTGGCCGACATCACCCACGCACCCGCAGCTGCGGCCGCGACCAGCATCAGGCCTGCGACCACACCTGTGCCAGGGCGCCAGCAGCCGAGCGCGGCTCCGCAGCCGGCGGCCAGGGCGATGCTGGTGACTCCCCATGCCGAGACCCGGCTCGCGCCCGCATCGGCGGTCACCAGCAGCAGGCCGATACAGACCGGCCAGCACAGCGCCACCACGCCTGCCGCGACAAGGCCGATCCGGGCCGCCACCGTCGGAACCGCGAGACAGGTCAGGGCGAGCCCGACCAAGGCCAGCGCAGAGCCGACCACGATGAGCGGCCGCAGCCACAGCAGCGGGATGTCGGGCTCGAACCCGAGCAGCATCACCACGACGGGCGGCACGGACGCGGCGACGACCAACGACGTCCAGGCGCTGTCCCATGCCAGGCCAGGCGATGAGCGCTCCCTGGCCGGCTCGAGCAGCAGCGTCAACGCGCTCCAGCAGACGACCAGCGCCGACGCCACCGCCAGCGGCCAGACCGGAGGGTGCAGAGCCAGCCGAGGGTCCTCCCCCGCGGAAACGTGCAGGGCCACCCAGCTGAGCACCGGCGGTCCTGCCACCAGCGGCAAGCCGTACGCCGTGAGTGTTGCACCGCGCCAGCGCCGGGGCAGCTCAGCCGGCATGCAGGCAACTCCGCCGAGCAGTCCTCCGGCGCCGAGTCCGAGCATCACCAGCGTCAGCGCCAACTGAGCGTCGTCGATGACCGACCGGCCGAGTGCCAACCCGAAGACCGCTGCTGCTGCCCCAGCGGCCAGCGGCAGACCAGCGCCAAATCGCGGGGCCGCGAGCAGGGCCAGGATGGCGACAGCGATGCTTGTCATGCCTCCGACTCCCGCCCAGCCCACCAACCGCTCGTTGACGACTGCCAGACCGTCGAGCTGCGTCACGATGTCGGCAAGGCTCACCAGACACAGCAGGGCCAGACAGCTCGACAGCAAGGCGACGAGTGGCGCGAGCCCCCGGCGTACTCGCTCGGCGTAGCTGACCAACGGCTCGCCGGTCGACGGGAAGGTTGGCACAACGGAAGAGGGAAGAGTTGGCGGCATCACAGGGGAAACGGTTTGTGCACCAGTCGGGGGAGGCGCTGGCGCGGGCGGCTGTGACACGGATGTCAGGCCTCGAGCACGACCGGGATGATCATCGGCCGACGGCCGTGCGCGGAGTTGACCCACCGCCCCGTCGTACGGCGGATCACCTGCTGCAGCTGGTAGGGGTCGTCGTTGCCGTCGCTCACCGCCTGACGCAGGGCCTCCTCGATCAACGGCCGCACCTGGGCGAAGACCGACTCGTCCTCGACGAAGCCACGGGCGTGGATCTCCGGGCCAGCCACGATCTTGCCCGACGCGGAGTCGAGCACCACCATCACCGAGATGAACCCCTCGTCACCGAGGATGCGGCGGTCCTTCAACGCACTCTCGGTGATGTCGCCCACCGACGAACCGTCGACAAAGACGTAGCCGCACTCGACCTTGCCGCTGACGGAGGCGACACCGTCGACCAGGTCGACCACCATGCCGTCCTCGGCCAGCACCACCCGCTCGCGCGGCACGCCCGTCGCGACGGCCAGGTCGGCGTTGGCGACCAGGTGGCGGGCCTCGCCGTGCACCGGCAGCACGTTGCGTGGCCGGACGATGTTGTAGCAGTACAGCAGCTCGCCGGCGCTGGCGTGACCCGAGACGTGCACCAGCGCGTTGCTCTTGTGGACGACGGTGGCACCGAGCCGGGTCAAGCCGTTGATCACCCGAAAGACGGAGTTCTCGTTGCCCGGGATGAGGCTCGAGGCGAGGACGACCGTGTCTCCCGGCTCAATGTGGATGCGGTCGTGGTTGCGGTGAGCGATCCGGGCCAGTGCCGACAGCGGCTCGCCCTGGGAGCCGGTGGAGATGATCACGACTTTTTCTGGTCGGTGGTTGCCCAGCTCGCGCATGTCGACCAGCGTGTTTGGCGGCACCGTGAGGTAGCCGAGGTCGCGGGCCACCGCCATGTTGCGAACCATCGACCGCCCGACGTACGCGACTTTGCGGCCTTGCTCGACCGCGGCGTCCATCACCTGCTGCACGCGGTGCACGTGGGAGGCGAAGCACGCGACGATGATGCGCTGGCGGCTGGTCTGGAACACCCGGTTGAGGACCGGACCGATCTCACGTTCGCCGGTGGTGAAGCCGGGTACCTCCGCGTTGGTCGAGTCGACCAGGAAGAGGTCGACGCCTTCCTCGCCCAGCCGGGCGAACGACCGGAGGTCGGTGATGCGGCCGTCGAGAGGCAGCTGGTCCATCTTGAAGTCGCCCGTGTGCAGCAGCAGCCCCGCCCGAGTGCGTACGGCGACCGCCAGCGCGTCGGGGATCGAGTGGTTGACCGCGACGAACTCCAGGTCGAACGGCCCGAACGACGCGCGGTCGCCCTCGGCCACCTCGTGCTTGGGCGCCCGGGTCTGCCGATGCTCGCGTAGCTTCGCCGCGAGCAGCGCCAGCGTCAACTTGGACCCGACGAGTGGGATGTCGGGGCGCTCGCGAAGCAGGTAGGGCACCGCGCCGATGTGGTCCTCGTGTCCGTGGGTGAGGACGATGGCCTCCACGTCGGCGAGACGAGCCCTGATCGGCTCGAAGTCCGGCAGGATGAGGTCGACACCCGGCTGGTTCTCGTCGGGGAACAGCACCCCGCAGTCGATGATGAGCAACCGGCCCTGGTGTTCGAGGACCGCCATGTTGCGCCCGATCTCGCCGAGTCCTCCCAGCGGGATGACGCGCAGACCGTGCTCAGGCAGGGGTGGTGGCGGCCCCAGCTCCGGGTGGGGATGGCTCATGAGTCCTCGGGCGTGGTCAAGGGACCTCCGCAATCTCGGGGCGACAAGGTCAAAGTGGCTCTCAGTAGGTCGCGGTTGCTCAAGAGGCCCGCAGCAGGTCGGCGGTGATCAGGTCGCGGCGTAGCTGGTCAACCTGATCGTCGGTGGCTGCCACCAGCGGCAGCCGCACGGCGCGGGAGGGCAGGTGACCCTGCAGCTGCAGCGCGGCCTTCGCCATGATCGCACCCTGCGTGCGGGTCATGATCGCCTCGAGGGCCGGCAGGATCGATCTGTCGAGTTTGCGGGCGGTCTCCAGGTCGCCGGACTCGACGGCCGCCACCATGTCGGCGTACCGCTGGCCAGCAACGTGTCCGACCACCGACACGACCCCGACCGCTCCGATCGCGAGCCAGGCGAGGTTGAGCGCGTCGTCGCCGCTGTAGATCGCCAGGTCGGTCGAGTGCAGCAGCCAGCTGCCGGCGTACAGGTCGCCGCTGGCTTCCTTGACGGCGACGATCCTCGGGTGATCGGCCGAGCGCGCCAGGGTCTGCGCCGACAGCTTGACGCCCGCCCGGCCTGGGATGTCGTACAGCATCACGGGCAGGTCGGTGGAGTCAGCCACTGCCGCGAAATGCGCCACAATCCCCTCCTGCGGAGGCTTGCTGTAGTACGGCGTAACGACGAGCAGACCGTCGGCGCCCGCAGCGGAGGCGCGGCGAGCCAGGTCGAGCGAGTGCGCGGTGTCGAACGTGCCGACTCCGGCCACAACCGTCGCGCGGTCACCGACAGCATCGACCACCGTACGCAGCAGACTTTGCTGCTCGTCGTCGGAGACCGTCGGGGACTCCCCCGTCGTTCCGGAGATCACCAACCCGTCGTGTCCGGAGTCGACGAGGTGGCGGGCGAGTGCGGCGGCGGCCTCGAGGTCGAGCCCGCCGTCGGTGTCGAAGGGGGTGACCATCGCTGTCAGGACCCGGCCGAAGGGAGCCCTATCTGTCGCGCTTTGCATGCTTCGAGGCTACCGCGCACTGACTTCGGCGGCCCGGTGCCACTCATGGAACCGGTTCTGCACCGTAGGCGGCTACCGGGGTTCAGCGTTCGCAGTTGAGCACTACCTGGGCCCTACAGAAATCGCGCGCGTCTGGTCCACCGTTGGCTCGGTCGCGGCCGGCGTTCCGCGCGGCAACCGGCCTTGTCAAGTGCGCGTGCCTTGTGTATGGCGCGCTCCGGGTGTTGATGTGCGCGTGTCGGCCGGGTCAGCCCGCCGGGCTCTCGCGCCTTCGCTTCGCTCTCTTACGGCGCTTCGAGTCCTCGTCGGTCTCTCCCCATCCTCCGCAGGTCAGGCGTCCTTGGGCGCTGCGGTCAGGGACCCACGCTGCGGGTCTGGTGTCTGCTCGAGATTGGTGGGGGGTGGTTCGTCGGGTGCGAGCGGCGCGTCGATTGCGGCAACCTGTGCCGTTTCGCCGTCGATCGATCCGAGAGCACTCTAATGGCACTAGCCATGCAGGCACTGGATCGGTGTCCGTGGCCATGAAAAAGTCCCCACTGGTGGCCAAGTCTGTGTCCCCGGTTTTGGCCAGGTAGAAGTCCCCACTCTTCGTTCGTCGTGTCGCACGAGCTGTGAGGCGTTGCGTGGTGACGGTGGCGGTACCAACCAGCCACATCACCACGCAGGGGACTCCATTGAAGAACGCGAGGGAACGAATGGACATGATTTCCGCCTATCGAGACGTCGGCAGTTATCGGGGTGCGGCCGCGATCTGTGGGACCACCCACAAGACCGTGAAACGGATCATCGAGCTTCACGAGGCCGGCGGGACGCCGGTGGGGAAGAGGTCGCGGGCCAGGAACTACGACGGGGTCACTGACTTGGTCGCCAAGCGGGTCAAGGACACCTCGGGCCGGATCTCGGCCAAGCGGCTGCTGCCCGCGGCGCGGGCCGGGCTATGCGGGGTCGGCCCGGAACTTCCGCCGCCTGGTCGCCGACGCCAAACGCGCTACTCGGTGCCGAATCGGCTGATCGGCCACACGGTTACCGTGCTGGTCGACGCCCGAACGCTACGCGTGGTCGAGCCGGTCACCGGGGAGGTGTTCGCCGAGCACACCGTGGTCGCACCCGGCGAACCAGCATCGTCGATGACCATTACGGCGGCCCGCGTCCGGACAAGCCACACCGCGCGGCCCGACCCAGAACCGCCGCAGAGAAGGCGTTCCTCGGGATGGGGCCAGTCGCCGAGACGTTCCTCACCGGCGCCGCGGCGGCCGGGGTCACCAAGCTGACCAGTGAGATCAACCAGATCCTGGCCCTGCACGCAGCGCACGGCACCCAGCCTCTGCTGGCCGCACTCGAGCGAGCGGTGAGATTCGGCCGGTGGCGGGCCGCCGACGTCCGGTCCATCTTCGCCGCCCTAGGCGCAGGCGCAGGTGCGGCGCCCACACCTCGCCCGGCCGGGCAGGCACTGGTGCTGACGCTGCCGAAGGTGCCGACCCGGTCGCTGGACGCCTACCGGATCGACGGAGGTGACGTCTCGTGACCTCGATGACACCGCCACCGTTGGCTGCGGACCTGACCGCGGGGTTGAAGCGGTTGAAGATGGCCGCCATGCGGCAGTTGGCACCCGAGCTGCTGGTCACCGCGAAGACCCAGCGGTGGAACCCCGAGGAGTTCCTGCGCACCCTGGTCGAAGCCGAGATCACCGCCCGCGACGCATCAAACGCCCGCACCCGGCTGCGTCAAGCCGCGTTCCCGGTCACCAAGACACTCGACGAGTTCGACGTCGCTGCGTCCTCGATCCCCAAGGCGACGTTCGACTACCTCGCCTCGCTGGAGTGGATCCGGGCGGCGGAGAACCTCTGCATGATCGGGCCGGCCGGCACCGGCAAAAGCCACACGCTCGTCGCGCTCGGCATCGCCGCGGTCCAAGCGGGCACCGGGTCCGGTACTTCACCGCCGCCGACCTCGTCGAAACCCTCTACCGGGGACTCGCCGACAACTCCGTCGGCAAGACCATCGACACCCTGCTGCGCAACGACGCCGTCATCGTCGACGAACTCGGCTTCGCACCCCTAGACGACACCGGAGCACAGTTGCTGTTCCGGTTCGTCGCCGCCGCCTACGAACGCAGGTCCCTCGGTATCGGATCGCACTGGCCCTTCGAGTCCTGGGGACGGTTCCTACCCGAACACACCACCGCCGTCAGCATGCTCGACCGGCTCCTGCACCACTGCCACACCATCATCACCAACGGCGACTCCTACCGAATGAAACAGGCCCGAGCGAACGGAGGAACCCCCATCAAGACCAGCTGATCAACCACGAAGAGCGGAGACTTTTACCTGGCCACCAGCGGGGACCAAGAACTGGCCATTGACAATCGGGTCGACCCAAGCGTGGTAGCCGTCCTCTGATCGGTGCGTGGATTGAGTGTGCAGGTGACGCCGCAGCAGCAGCCCGCCCGGTAGTTATCGGAGTTAGGGGCCATGGCCGACTCGTTTGACCTTTTTGATCAGTTCGTTCATCGCTTCGGTGGGTCCGTTGCTTCCAGCGCAGAAAGCCGGGTGCTGCGGCGAGCGCGATCACCACGCTTGGCTGAAAAGCGCCGCTCTACTCTGACCCAACTCCTCGAGCCACCGGCGAACGCGGTTTCATGTCGGTGCCATTTAACCGTGCGCAGACCTCTTACATTGCAGCTGAGTGTGACACGCAACCCCGCATTGGCTATCGGTTCCAGGCGAGGACAGGTCCAGTCAGACTTGGTCCGCAGTGAGCAGCGTCAAGATGATAACCAGGATGAATACTTTGCGGCCATCATTCCGCCAGACCTAGGGAGCCGAAAAAAGGGCAGAAACTCGCTTAGTAGAGGCTTCTCAGTCCCCGGACATCCCCAAGCCCGAGGGTACGCTTGAACGTCTGGCATACGGCCCCACCCGTGCGCATAGTGAGCGTGGGATGATTGTCTGAGTCGACATGCTGCAGGCCATAGACGTGACCGAACTCGTGTGTTGCGACGGATTCTAGGTCGACTTGTTGGTTGCACGTCGGTCCGACATCGCGTGTCCAGTCGAAATCAACGACGTTAAACTTCACATCTGCTTGCAAAATGTGGTTGGCCCCCGCTTGAGACCCATACCACTTACACGTGGCCGCCCATGGGGGATTGCCGTCGTCCGAAAGGTCGCCAAAGTCCACGACGTTCTTGCCATCAGTCCAGAAGTCACAAGAGCTGGTGCCAAAGTCCGTATGGATGTCTGACTCGTTGACCGTAGCTCCCTCGTATGAGTAAGTGGCAGTAACAGAATCGGTCAGTCCGCAAGGATTAGTCGAGTTTGTGATGTTGCTGACGGCGTCCGCGAGAACGACATAGGTAGTGGCAGAACTCATATTTCCTGGACGCGATCCGTCTCCCAAGTACCAGGCGTAGTTTGAGTACCAACGCCGACCGCCGTCTAGGTTATATGCATCGTCGGTGCACGAGTCGCGTACCTTATCGGGATCGGAAATAGTTTCATTGTCCGGAGCATCATAACTGATCGTCCCGTCAGGATGGACCTCGATCGCGGCGCTTTCGGAGCGGTCACTGTAATCAACTTCGATCACGACGCCCATGCCAGGCTCCGGAACCGGCAGCGACGCGCCGTCCACATCAACGATACGCCCAGTCGCGTCGCAAGCCACCGTGTCACTGCCCTCGGGAAGATCGCTGGTGGTCAACTCCCCAGTGGGAAGTTCGCATTCCGGCTCGGTCATCGCCGGTTGCGTGGGGGCAAGAGCCAGCGCCGCCGACTCTATTGGGGCTACAACCACGGCGCAGACGATTGCCACTGGCCCCAAAATTGTAGTGAGCTTTCTAAGCATCAGGCCCCCGTAAATGCGGTATTTCTTGGAATGGCGTCTTACGGCGGTGTATTGGTGAGCTCCCGCCGATGGTCATCGTAGTCGTAACGGTGCCGGCGCGCTAGCCCGATCGTTCACGGCTGCTGAGCGCACGGAAGTGCTTGCCCAGGAGGGAACCTTGGACCTGCTGGGGGCGAATTTCCTCAACGTGGCAGGCACTCCGTAGGTGAAGGATACGTCTTGGTCGGCTCGCTTGTCTGTCACCGGCGGCGGGACCGGCGAGGTGGCCCCCCTTGACAAAACCTCTGGCTTTCACCCACTCGCGGTGTGGCGTGACAACGCCACCGAGTCGCTGGCAGCGCCCATGCGGCCCCCGGATCGCGGGCGCGAATGCCGCCGCGGATCAAATTGAGGTGGTCACAGCCGCGATCGGGCAGGACCCGGCCGCGCAGCGCAAGCACCTGCTGGTTCGTGCCGACGGCGCGGGCGCGTCCCACCAGCTGCTGGACGGGCTCCCCAAGCAGAACCGGGTCCGCGCCGCCGGGTCGACTGCTCGGCGGGATGCCCGGTCACCGAGAAGCTTCGCGAGGCGGTCAAGCGGATGCCCGCCAAGGTGTGGGCGCCCGCGTCACGGCCTTCGCCGCCACCACCACCACAACCGGACCACTCGCTTCCTCGAAACCCGCCACCGGGCCTACGCCCGCGTCGAGGACAGGAAGCAGGCGAGAGGGAGCAGCGCGCCAGGTCTGGACTTGGCAAGTCGTGCGAAGGCAAGTGGCTAGCCCGTGCCTGCGGCGACTCGGATCGCAGTGGACGGGCGGGCGGTGGCAGTTCGAAGAGTCGTACAACATCCGCAGCAGTGTTACGGTTTCGAGACCGTCGCGACCCCTGCCAGGTCGCATAATGGGCAGGTGAACAGATGTGGGGCCAGATGGCGCTTGGCCGCAGCATTCTCTGTTCTGCTCGTTGTCACGCTCGTCCCGATGCGGTCCAGCGTCGCCGATTGTCCTGATCCTTACATCGCAGCGATCAAGGCGGCTGACGGGCGCTCTCTGCATTCGGGGAGCCTGGTCACCGTCGAAGGCGCGGCATTCTCGTCGGAGTGCAATGACACTGGTTCCCAAGGCGTGTTCTCCTCCTGCTCTGCCCCGGAGGCAGCGACCTACGAGTCCGTGCCGCTCTCAATCAAGCAAGGCCAACGCGCCTGGGAGCTCGCTGACAGCGAACTTGTCAACGGTGCGAAGGGACGGGTCTCATGGCAGGTCCGCCTACCTGACGACCTGCACCCGGGCGCCGCCTCTTTCCGGGCATATATCGCCCAAACTGAGTCGACAATCGTCACCAGCGTTACGATCACGCGTTGATGGCGTCACTTTAGAATCGAACGGTCGCCACCGAAGTCAACACCTGCCGTCGCCACGTCGGCGGTCGTAGTCGCCGCTGCGATCGCCGAAAAGGCGATCTAATCGCCGGTTGGCCGGCCGGGCACTGCTGACCGTTGCGGGTCTGGTGTCTCGTCGAGATTGGTGGCGGGTGGTTTGTCCGGCGCCAGTGGGGCGTCGGCGTCATCGATCCGTTCCCCAGGGTCGGCGCGACCACGACTCGCCAGCGAGGTGATCATGGTGTTAGCGACCGCAACCGCCGGGACGGCGAACAGCGCGCCGACGATGCCTGCAACCGTCGCGCCGGTCGCGATGGCCAAGATGACCGCCAACGGATGCACGTTGACCGCCCTCCCGAGGAGGAAGGGCTGCAGCACATGTGACTCGAACTGTTGAACGAGGAGCACCACACCCAGCACGGCCAGCGCGATCACGGGGCCGTTGGCTACCAGAGCCACCAGGACGGCGAGCACACCGGTAATCAGTGCGCCGACGATGGGGATGAACGCACCGAGGAAGACCAGGACACCCAACGGCAGCGCGAGCGGCACCCCGAGGAGCGCAGCGCCCACGCCGATGCCAATGCCGTCGATCATCGCGACGATCAGCGTGGCCCGCACGTAGTAGCTCAACGTCACCCAGCCCGACCGGGCAGCATCGTCAAGGGGCCATTGGGCCCGCTTGGGGAGAATCCGCAGCAGCCACGCCCAGATGCGCTGTCCTGAGAAGAGGAAGAAGAACGTCGCGAAAAGCGCGATGAAGAACCCCTCGGCGAGGTGGGTGGCGGTGGAGGCGAGGCCGAGTGCCCCCGAAACCAGCGACGACTGGTTGGCCGAGGCGGCGTTCTCCGCCTGGTTGACGTAGCCAGCCAAGGTGTCGGCGTTGATGTGCAAAGGCCCGGTGCGCAGCCACGTGCGCACCTCATCGAGGCCGGCGACTGCCTGGTCCCGCAGGTCGGGGAAGCCGCTGGACGCCTGTTGCCCGACCAGGGTGAACAGACCGACGACAAAGATCAGCGTGGCCAGCATCGCCGCCAACGCGGCCAACCCGCGCGGGATGACCCGAGCCATCCGGTCCACGAGTGGGGAGAGCAGGGCGGAGAGCA
>JAABUR0100000890.1_pt1 | contig 58924 bp, 54 predicted proteins | sample 5560091 | NCBI WGS metagenome assembly JAABUR01 (sample SAMN10711879, study PRJNA513375) | rock metagenome | isolation source: Antarctica rocks | place: Antarctica: Victoria Land, University Valley sud | reverse complement strand
AGTTTCTCGAATGTTGACGCGTATTCGGAACCTCGGACTATGGCTTTTGCGGAAGCTGACGGAGTATAATTTCGGTCAAAAACGAGTGAGAGAGGGGGCGAGCATGGTGCGAGTTATCCAGGGGGGTCTAGAGTTGGTGGAACCCGCGACCGTCGAGTTGGTTCCGGCGGATACGCGAACGCCAGTGGTCGCTTCCCTCAACCTTAGCCCGGAGCCAGGAAACATAGAAGGAAACCTGCTCCTTGCGGAACGTGCGATCACCGCTGCGAAGCAGGCGCATCCCGCCCTTGACTGGGTGGTTCTGCCCGAGCTTTTCACGTCTGCGTACTCGGGGCTTGCGCAAATCCACCAGTACGCGGAGCCAGCGCTCGAGGGTGAGAGCGTACGGTTCTTCTCCAGGCTCGCCCGTGAGCTTGGCGTCCACATAGCTTATGGATTTCCCGAGCAACTCCCGGTCGGCGGCGTAGCCGACAGCGTGAATCTGATCGGGCCTTCCAGCGGACCCGAGGAGCCCGGCGTGCTGATGACCTACCGCAAGCGCCACCTCGTGCGCACGACCGGGGAAGATATGGTGTTCGTGCCGGGCGCCGAGCTTCCGGTCATCGAGGCGGGCGGCCTGCGCGTCGCGCTCGTCGTCTGCTGGGATCTGGGGTTCCCCGAGGTCGTGCGCGAGGCCGCGCTCGCCGGGGCCGAGTTGATCCTGGCCTCCGCCGGCTGGCGGGACCCATGGGGAGCGCAGTACGAACTTTCGTGCGCCGCCCGCGCCCTGGACAACGCCGTATACCTGGCGAGCGCCAACCAGATCGGGGTCTACCCCGAGGCATCGTTCGGGACGGCGGGCGGCGTCTACGGCCCGGACGGGACGCTAGTCTCCGAGGGCGTGGACGTTTCGGGCGGCGTCCTGGGCATCGCGGAGGTGGACCCCGGCTTCCCGGAGAGGTGGCGGGGCTTCTACGGGGACCCCGTCCTCGAAAGGAGAAACCTCTCCCTGGAAGCCTGCTCCTAACCGGGCCACGCCGGAGCGCCGGAGGTTTGACCGGGGAACACCGCCTCCTGTATACTTCCGTGTGCCTTATACAGCCTGGGGACGGTTGCATTGTGAGACTGTGAGGCAAGAGGGGAGTTCTGTAGAGCTACTATGGACGGGTTTGTGGAACGCGGAAGACGGGAAGGCCGGGAAGGCCGGGAAGGCCGGATAGTTTGAATTTCCTCGAATATCTGGGCTATGAGTGGGATGATCTGCTTGGGACTGCCATAGGTCATATGGCTGTCGTGCTCATCTCGCTGGCTATCGCGACATTTATTGGGATCACGTTAGGCGTACTCACCTACCGGAGACCGGCAGCGGCGCAGGTAGCGCTGGCCATAGCTTCCACGATACTGACAATACCGTCTTTCGCATTGTTTGGTCTCGCAATCGGTATAGGGCTCGGACTTGGCTATCCGCCAACCATAGTCGTGCTCACGGGCTATGCGATTCTCTCGATCCTTCGCAACACCATTACCGGTCTGCGCTCGGTGGACCCGGCTATCACGGAGAGCGCGAAGGGGATGGGCATGAGCAATTGGCAGCAGTTGGTACGCATAGAACTGCCGATGGCATGGCCGGTGATAATCGCCGGGGTTCGGGTGTCCGCGCTGCTCCTACTCGGTATCGCGACCATCGCCGCCTACGTGGGTGGACCGGGTTTTGGTGATGAGATCTTCACGGGCCTTAGCACCCTCGGGGGTGTGAACTCGCTAAACCTTGTATTGAGCGGAATGCTGGGTGTCATAGTGCTCGCGCTTATATTCGAGGTGCTGTTCGCAATACTCGGCAGGTTCACTACTTCAAAGGGGTTGAATTGAGCGAAGCGACTGAGAATCAGAGCGAACGCAAGGTCGCGATCCGGCTGGAGAAGCTCTCCAAGACCTTCCCGGGGCAGGACGAGCCGGCGGTAAAGGAGCTCTCGATGGATATCTACGAGGGCGAGATCGTGGTGTTGGTTGGACCGAGCGGTTGCGGCAAGACCACGACTATGAAGACGATCAACCGCATTATCGAGCCCTCAAGTGGCCGGATCTACATCTCGGGCGAGGATGTGACCGACGCGAACCCGGACGAGCTGCGGCGTAGCATCGGTTACGTCATCCAGCAGATCGGGCTCTTCCCGCACATGACCATAGCCGACAACATCGCTACCGTTCCCAGGATGCTCGGTTGGGACAAGGAGCGCGTCTCCAAGCGGATAGACGAGCTGCTAGAGACCGTACACCTTCCCGCCTCGTACCGCGACCGCTACCCGAAGGAGCTATCCGGCGGACAGCGGCAGAGGATCGGGGTTGCGCGGGCTATGGCGGCGGACCCACCGATCATGCTCATGGACGAGCCTTTCGGGGCGGTAGACCCGATCACGCGCGAGAGGTTGCAGGACGAGTTCTTGGGGCTGCAGCAGGAGGTCCTCCAGAAGACGATCGTCTTCGTTACCCACGATATTGACGAGGCGATAAAGTTAGGCGACCGTATCGCCATCCTGCGCGACCAGTCGGAGATCGCCCAGTACGATACGCCGGAGACGATCCTCACCGACCCGGGGGACGAGTACGTCGCGGACTTCATTGGTTCTGGAGCCTCCTTGAAGCGTCTCAGCCTCAGCAAAGTGGAGGACATCAAGACGGCGGAGTGGCCGGTGGGGCATCTCGAAGACAGCCACGACGACGTGCGCGAGAAGATGAAGCAGTCCGGCAGAGAGTACGTGCTGTTGCTCGACGAGCGTGACAAGCCCAAGCGGTGGGTGAACTGGGCGGACGTCGAGCACGACGGCATCCCGCTCAAGGAAGCCGGATGGCCGTCGGTCGCCATCGTGGAGGCGAACTCCAGCCTGTACGATACGCTCGACACCATGATCACCTCCTACCGGGGCTCGGCGATAGTCGTGGATGACGACGGCAGGTACAAGGGGGTCGTGGACTTCGAGACGGTGCTGTCCTCTATCGAGGAGATGCGGCCCCAGGAAGGCCACCAGGCGCCGGACTTCATCGCCGAGCGGGAGGATCTACCCTCGTGAGCGCGCAGGAGACTAAAGAGGCGCCGCGTCAGGAGAAAGCCCCGGAGTCTCCGCAACAGCAGCCGGGCGGGAAGCCGGGAGGACGCACTGGAACGGACCTGGGCTGGACGCTAGCTCGATACCTGGTGATGCCGGTCTTTCTCGTGCTGGTGTGCCTGGGTCTTTATCTGGCGATCAGCGCTCGAACCCTCGACAGCATAGAGAAGCGTTCGCTCAGCGGAGAATACATAACCCAGAAGGTAATCGAGCACCTCGAGATCACCACGGTCGCAACCGTACTCATCGTGCTCATCTCGGTCACGGCGGGGGTTATCCTTACGCGACCCGTAATGCGGTGGGTTGCACCGTACATCGTCGGCATAGCGAGTACGGGACAGGCGCTTCCTTCCATCGGGGTGATCGTGCTGATCGCTGTGCTCACCGGCCAGTTCGGCTTCAAGATCGCGGTTTTTTCCCTGATCATCTACGCTTTCCTGCCTATCCTGCGAAATACGATGGTAGGCATTCAGCAGGTGGACCAGTCGATAATCGAGGCCGGACGCGGGATGGGGATGACGAATGCGGCGGTCCTGTTCAAGATCGAGCTCCCGCTGGCGATACCGATCATGCTCGCGGGCATCCGTACCGCCCTGATAATCGTGGTCGGCACGGCGGCGCTGGCGACGTTCATAAACGCGGGCGGGATGGGCGACATCATAAACAGCGGGATCAAGTTGAACAAGGACACGATCCTGATAACCGGCTCTGTGTTGACCGCGGTGCTGGCGTTGTGCGTGGACTACGTTGCCGGGATAGCCGAGGATGTCCTGAAGCCAAAGGGACTGTAACAATGTTTCCGGGAAACCTTCGTTCGGTATCCGACGGAGCCGCGTAGTAGCGGGCACTTGCGGGAAGGCAAAAAAGAATAGGGAGGAGATGGGGATGAAGGGTAAAGCTAAAGCTTTGGTGAGGGCGGTAATACTTCTGACCGTGCTCGTGGCGGTTGTGGCGGGGTGTGGCGGAGGGGGCAGTTCAAGCAGCACGGACCTCTCGGACGCCGATTTCATCGTGGGATCGAAGGACTTCACGGAGCAGCAGATCCTGGGCTACATCACTCTGCTGGCGCTGGAAGACGCCGGAGCGACGGTCGAGGATCAGGTCGGGCTCGCGGGGACGAGCGCGACCCGCCAGGCTCTCGAGAACGGCGACATAGACATGTACTGGGAGTACACGGGGACCATCTGGGTCACTTTCCTCGGCCATACCAAGCCCATCCAGGACAGCAAGAAGCAGTACGAGGCTGCGGCCAAGGAAGACCTCGAGAAGAACGGCCTCAAGCTTCTGGAGCCGGCTCCGTTCAACAACACGTACGCTCTCGCCATCCGGAAGGAGGAGCAGAAGAAACTCGGCGTGGAGAAGCTCTCCGACCTTGGGAAGTTGATCAAGGACAAGCCCGATGAGGCGACCGTGTGCATCGAGAGTGAGTTCCGCTCGCGCGACGATGGGTTGCCCGGCATGGCGAAAGCGTACGGCTACGAGTTTCCGCAGGAAAACATATCCCTGTTTGACGTCGGCGTGGTCTACGATCGCACCGACAAGGGCGAACCGTGCAACTTCGGCGAGGTGTTCACCACCGACGGGCGTATCGCGGGCCTCGGTCTCGTGCCTCTCGAAGACGACAAGAGCTTCTTCCCGATCTACAACCCGGCCCTGGAGGTCAAGAAGAGCACCTACAAGCAGTACGGCAAGCAACTCGACAAGATCTTCACGCCGATAGCGAAGGCTCTGGACACCAATACGATGCAGAAGTTGAATGCTCAGGCCGACGTTGAGGGCATACCCTACGAGGATGTGGCCCAGCAATGGCTGGAGAAAGAAGGATTCGTAGGCTAGACTAGTCTGGCCAAATCCACGAAATCCGAACGCCCCGGCGAACCAGGGAATCTCCCGATCCGCCGGGGCGTTCGCGTGTTACGAACGTTCTTGCCGAAGGAAGCGGGCCAGCGAATGAAGATCACAGGGATAAGGATCAAACGCCCCAGAAGCAGACTCGAACCGCCGTTTCATGCCGCCTGGGACCCGACGCCGCGGGCCGTCTTCGACGCCACCCTCGTCTTCGTGGATACCGATGAAGGCGTCACCGGCGTCGGCTCGGGGGACGATATGCGTGGCTTTTCGGGCTACGAACACCTGTTCGTGGGCGAGGACCCGCTGGCTATAGCCCGTCACGTCCGGGTGCTGGAGACACTGGACTTCCACGCCGGCCGGTACTGGCCGCTCGAAGCGGCGCTCTGGGATATCTTCGGTCAGGTCTGCGGACAGCCGGTCGCGGCGCTCTTTGGGGGCGCCGGGAAGCGGCTCCCCGTCTACGCCTCGTGCGGAGAACTGAAGCCGCCAGAAGAGCGGGCCGAGTCCGCGCTCCTTATGCGGGAGGAAGGTTTTCGGGCGCTCAAGCTCAGGGTTGACCCGCGCCGATTGGACGAAGGCATCGCGACCGTCGCGGCCGTGCGGGACGCGGTCGGGGGTTCGATGGAGATCATGGTGGACCTCAATCAGGCGTGGCGCATGGCCGGTGACCCGTCCCGGAGCATTGACGGGATGGAGGCGCGGCGTATAGCGGAGCGTCTGCGCGAGCTCGACGTATTCTGGCTGGAGGAGCCACTTCCGCTCTCGGATCTGGAGGGTCTCAGGGACTTGCGCTGCGCGGGCGTGAGGATCGCGGGCGGCGAGATGTCCCCGGCCCTGACGGAGCTTCTGGCATGCCTGGACGCGGGTACCCTCGACGTATACCAGCCGGACGTGGTGCTCTCTTTGGGGATGTCACGCTGCCGACTGATGGCCGAACTCGCGATGCAGCGCAACCGGCACTTCACGCCGCATACCTGGACCAACGGAATCGGCCTGCTCGCCAACCTGCACGTCGCGTCCGGGGTCGGCGGCGGCCCGTACCTGGAGTTCCCCTACGACCCGCCAGGCTGGACCCCCGAGCGGCGGGACTTCATGCTGGCGGAGCCGTTGAGGATAGACGCAGACGGCTGCCTGGCCGTTCCAGACAGTCCCGGTCTAGGCGTCGTGCTTGATGAAGACGCGCTTCGCTCCCTCGAGGTGGACGCCTTCTGATACCCTGCGGTTCTTGGGGATCAGGACCACCGATTGGAGAACTTCATGAGCATATCCGAAGGCCATAAAGTCACAGCTTCCGAATGGGAGAATCGCGCCAGGCGAGTCGAGCCGCGCACGCGGGCCTGGATCGGGGGCCGCTTCACAGACGCTGTATCTGGTGAACGATTCGAGACGATTTGCCCGCGCGATGGGAGAGTGCTCGCCGAGGTAGCCCGCTGTGGCCCCGAGGACGTTGACCTGGCTGTACGCGCGGCCCGCGAGGCTTTCGAGGACGGGTGGTGGTCGAAGAAGGCCCCGGCCGAGAGAAAAGAGATTCTCCTGCGCCTCGCAGCTCTGATCGAAGACCATCTGGAAGACCTCGCGCTCCTCGAAACCCTGGACGTTGGAAAGCCGATCTCCGATACTCTCGCCGTGGACGTTCCAGCCGCTGCCTCGTACTTCCGGTGGTACGCGGAGGCGATAGACAAACGCTACGGGGAGGTCGCGCCGACGGGACCGGACTCGCTGGCGACGATCACCCGCGAGCCTTTCGGCGTCGTCGGGGCGGTTGTGCCGTGGAACTACCCGCTTATCCTCACAGCATGGAAGGTGGCGCCCGCGCTTGCAACAGGCAACTCCGTGGTGCTGAAACCCGCAGAGCAATCGCCGCTCTCCGCGCTCGTGGTTGCGGAGCTGGCGGCCGAGGCGGGCGTGCCGGACGGCGTGCTGAACGTGGTGCCTGGCTTCGGAGAGGAGGCTGGCGCCGCGCTGGGACGGCACACGAACGTGGACAAGGTCACCTTTACCGGCTCGACCGAGGTCGGCAAGGCTTTCCTGCGCTACGCGGGCGATTCGAACATGAAGAGCGTCTCTCTGGAGTGCGGGGGCAAGAGCCCGCAGGTCGTCATGGCCGACGTACCTGACCTCGACGCCGCAGCAGCGAGCATAGCCTCAAGCATCTTCTACAATGCGGGCCAGACCTGCCACGCCGGTTCCCGCGTCGTGGTGGATCGAAAAGTCAGCGACGAACTGCTCGAACGCGTGGTCGCCCTCGCCGGTGAGACGCCGCCCGGAGATCCCCTCGACCCGGCTACGAAGCTCGGAACCATCGTGGATGGGCGGCAGATGGAGCGGGTGCTCGGCTACTTGGACGTGGGGAGGGAAGAAGGGGCGACTGTCGCCGTTGGCGGCGGACAGGCATTGGCTGAGAGCGGTGGATTCTACGTGGAGCCAACGGTATTCGAGGGCGTCACGCAGAAGATGCGGGTGGCAAACGAGGAGATCTTCGGTCCCGTGCTCAGCGTGATCGAATACAAAGACGAGGCGGAGGCCGTGGCCATCGCAAACGCCACGAGCTATGGTCTCGCCGCCTCGGTGTGGACCAGGGACGCGGGCAAGGCGCACCGCGTCGCGAAGGCCCTGCGCGCGGGGACCGTCTGGATCAACTGCTTCGACGCCAGCGACGTCACCGTGCCGTTCGGTGGCTTCGGAGAATCGGGCAACGGCCGGGACAAGTCCCTCCACGCCCTCGACCAGTACGAGCAACTCAAGACCACCTGGATGGACTTGACGGTGTGATCCGGGAGTCGGGAGGCGCTTCGCTTCGGTAGTCGGGATTTCGTTTTTCGACCTCCGCACAGGACAAGACGCGAAGTCCTCAACCCGATTCTGTATCAAATGGAAACCCTGACACCTGCAACCTGAAGCCATGAGCGAGGCAAAGATGCTGAACGAACGACACCTGGAGATGCAGCCCCTCGGCCTCGTCGTGTTCGGTAAGGGCGAGACGGCGCGGACCGGGCGGCTGGTCGGGGACCTCGGAGCGTCGAAGGCTTTCGTGGTCTGCGATCCTGGGATAGCGACCTCCGGTATCCTGGACACTGTCCGGGAGAGCCTCGAAACGGAGGGACTGGTCGTCGAGGTCTTCGACCGCGTCACCCCGAACCCGACCACCGAGGACATCGAGGCCGGGGGTGCGGCCCTCAAGCGGCTGGACCTGTCCGAGACGGCGGTCGTCGCGGTAGGTGGCGGATCGTCGCTGGACGCTGCCAAGGGGATCTCTCTCCACGCCGCGAATCCCGGGCCTGTCGGGTGGCTGGACTTCCGGGCTGAGGGGCTGCGGCCGGGGCTACCCGTGGTGGCAGTGCCCACGACTGCGGGCACTGGCTCGGAGACCAACTACTTCGGGGTCGTCACCGACCCGGTGGAAGAGAAGAAGTTCTACGTCGGGCACCCGAGCGTGCGGCCGAGGGCGAGCGTGCTGGACCCGTTGCTGACCGTGGGGCTGCCGCCGGGCCCGACGGCGGCGACAGGTATGGACGCGTTGGTACACGCGCTGGAGGCGCTGGTGTCGCGGAACGGGAACCCGTACGCGGAGGCGCTGGCGTTGCAAGTCATACGGACGGTCAACCGCTGGCTGCCGGCGGCCGTATCCGACGGCACGGATCTGGAAGCCCGCTCGCAGATGCTGCTGGCCGCCCACGTGGCTGGACGGGCGTTCGGGAGTGGCACGGGCCTCGGTCTCTGCCACGCGCTGGCGCACTCCGTCTCCGCCCGTACCGGCGCGGCCCACGGCGTCGCCCTCACCGTCATGCTGCCGCTGGTGATGGATTTCAACCTGCCCAAGAGCGCCGACAAGCTCGCCCTGGCCGCGGGCTCCCTGAACGTCTCTGCCGGCTCTGATGAGAAGAGCGCCCAGGCGTCGGTCTCCGCCATCGAAGACCTCGCGCGGGGCGTCGTGAAAGAGCGAACCCTCTCGGCGTTGGGCGTGAAGGAGGCCATGATCCCCACGCTCGTCCGGGATACGCTCTCCGATATCGTCATCGGCAACACTCCTCGCACGCCCTCACCGGAAGAGGTCCGCGAACTCCTGGTGGCCGCCCTCCGGTAGCGGTTTGGGGAAGATTGACCTTTACCCCAAACCTTCGGGAGTCGAAAAGGATGCGACGATCGGGTTTCTACGACCGAAGGTTAATGGCCCGACATTCGTGAGCCCGGCTATGACGCCATAGTGGAGACGGGCTTAAACCAACCGTGGGTTGGAGACAGAGACAGGGAGCGTATCGTATGACGACCGGCGAGGGGATGTAGAAGGCATGATCGAGGCTTCTGCGTCCCCAGAGCGGCGGTTGCACGATATCCTGGACGGCAAACTCGACGGATATTTCCACACGGACGTCTCCATCCACCACCGCGAACCTCCTCTGGAGTTGATCACCCGGCCCGGCGCGTAGAGAGCGCCGGGCCGTCCTTGCAAAAGGGTTTATGTGGGGTTGTTCCGCTCCCGGCGGCTCTCTTCAAGCTCCGGGAGGGATTGCCTTGAAATGCGCCTGCGGGTCGCCTGAGTCGCCCTCGTCCGAGACGATCTCGCGGACCACGTCGAGGAAAGCTCGCAGGTTCGAGGACAGATCGTCGCGTCGCCAGGCCGCGACGAGATCCAGCCTCGGAGCCGGTTCCCTCAGGGGCCTGAAAACGACGCCGGCCGGCAAAGACACCGAGGCCGGGGGCCGGGCCACTATTCCTATCCCGGCACCGGAGGCAGCCATCCTGTACGTTGCAGCCCCCGAGTACAGTTGCGGCTCGTGTCTCTGTACCACGTTGGGACTGAAACCGGCCTCCCTGCAGCAGTTCAGAATGTAATCGTAGCAACCAGGATGGAAACGCCGAGAGAATAGGATGATGCGCTCGCCTGCCAACTCTCGCATCGGCACCTCGGAACGGGCGGCGAGGGGATGATCCTCTGGAAGGGCGGCGAGGAGTTCTATCCGCAAGACTCGTTCGATCTCCAGTGTGTCGCCGTTAAAGGGCAGCAGTAAGAAGCTTACGTCGAGTGCCCCGTTGCGCAGTTCAGAGACTTGCCGCAGAGTATCCTGCAGCGTGAACAGCTCGTGTTCTTCGAACTCTATGTATGGATAGCGTCGCCTGAAGGTCTGCAGGATCTTCGCCACGATGGTGTGGTTCGCGTACTCCGGGAAGCCCACCTTCAAAGGGTTGCCCTCGACGCCGCCCACTTCTCGAGTCGCCCGAATGGTCTGCTCGACCTGCACCAGGGTCTGGCGGGCGCCCACCAGCAGAACTTCCCCGGCCTCCGTCAACTCGACCCGGCGTTTGGTCCGGTAAAAGAGAGCGACGCCCAACTCTTCTTCGAGCTTTCGGATCTGCTGGCTCAACGCTGACTGCGATAGGTATATACGCCCGGCAGCACGACTGAAATTTAAGTCCTCGGCGACCGCGACGAAGTACCTGAGATGTTTGAGTTCCATAATCTACCGCTCGATTGTAGTATAGGAAACCCCCGAGTTCCATGACCGGTTCATAAGCCAGGCTTATAAATAGCGTTCAAATATGTATTGGACATGCTCCGGGCTAGCTACTATGTTTCTAAATAGACGAAAGACGGTCACCAGACACGGCGATCCAACGAGGGAGGATACCGATGCGCATTCCCTACGACACCCCAAGGATCCACATGTACACCCGGATCCGCAAGTCCCCGTTCTTCTACGCTCACCAGCGCCACGGCGTCCAGTCCTACACGGTCTGCAACCGCCAGTACCATCCCAGGCACTACGACGATATGGTCGTCGAGTACTGGAAGCTCGTCAACGACGTCACCATGTGGGACGTGGCGGTGGAGCGGCAGGTCGAGATCACCGGCCCCGACGCCTTCACCTTTACCAACATGCTCACGCCGCGCGACCTGACCAAGTGCGAGGTCACGCAGTGCAAGTTCGCGCTCAACACCGACGTCGATGGTGGTGTCATCAACAACCCGGTGTTGCTGCGTCTCGACGAGAACCACTTCTGGCTGTCCGTGGCCGACGGCGATGTGCTCCTCTGGGCCAAGGGGATAGCCGCCGCTTCCAACTTCGACGTTCAGATCCGGGAGCCCGACGTGGCGCCGGTCCAGATCCAGGGCCCCAAGTCCAGGGACCTCATGGTTGACCTCTTCGGCGACAGCATCCTGGACATCAAGTACTACTGGATGGCCGAGTACCAGCTCGACGGCATGGACGTCGTCGTCTCCCGGACCGGCTACACCGGCGAGGTGGGGTACGAGATCTACCTCAAAAACGCTAGCCGGGACGGCATGAAGTTCTGGGACACGGTGTACGAGGCCGGCAGGCCCCACAACCTGGCGGTCATCGGACCGTGCCAGATCCGGCGGGTGGAGGCCGGTATCCTCAGCTACGGCTCCGACATAGCGCTGGACAACAACCCCTACAGCGATTACGCGTTCCTCAACCCCTACGAAGTGGGGTTGGACTACACCGTGGAACTCGACCAGGAAGCCGACTTCATCGGCAAAGAGGCGCTGAAGCGCATCAGCGAGGAGGGCGTGAGCCGCAAGGTGGTCGGCGTGGAGATCGAGGGCGACCCGCTCGTGGGATACATAGAAGATTACCTGCAGGTGGTCGAAGACGGTTCGCAGATAGGGCAGGTATCCTCGGCGTTCTGGTCCCCGCGGCTGAAGAAGAACATCGGGTACGCCCTGGTGCCCATCGAGCACGCTGATCTGGGAACCGAGATCACGGTGAGGTCGAACGTCGGGGAGGTCACAGCCACCGTCGTGGAGAGGCCCTTCATCGACCCGAAGAAGCAGACCCCCAAGACGGATCTGCGGCAGGAAACCACGAAGTCGTACTAGTTCGGGGAGCTCTTCCGGTGAACCGGCCACGTACCAGCCGACCCCCTTCGGGGGTGAAGGCCGGCGACGAGAGTGGGGGAGCCCTGCGCACGACGCTCGCGCGGCCCAGGTACGAGGTGATCCCGACCAGAGGGGCGGACGAGTGGATAGGCGACCTCCCAAAGGAGGCGACGATCACCGTAACCTGCTCACCGGCGCAGGGCATCGAAGGCACCCTGCGGCTCGCTGAACGTCTGGCGGAGCAAGGTTTCCGGGTCGTGCCGCACGTCTCCGCACGGCTCGTCGGCGACGAGCCGCACCTGGAAGAGATAATGGGGCGGCTGGACGACCTCGAGGTGAAGGAGATCTTCGTCGTCGGAGGCGATGCCCGTGATCCCGTCGGCCCGTATTCGAGCGCGTTCGAGCTGCTCTCCGAGATGGCGAAGCTGGGGCACGGCTTCGAGGAGATCGGCGTGGGCGGTTACCCTGAGGGCCATCCCCTCATCGACGACGAGGTCCTGCGCCGGACGCTACTGGACAAACAACGATTCGCCACGTACGTTGTCACCCAGATGTGCTTCGATCTCGGGCTCATCCTAGACTGGGTCGCCGGCATCCGGCGGCTGGGGGTCTCGTTGCCCATCCTGGTCGGGCTGCCGGGGGTCGTAGACAGAAAGAGGCTGTTGCAGATCTCCCGCAAGATCGGGGTGGGGGAGTCGGCGAGGTTTCTCAGGAAACACGCCAGCCTGATGAGGAGCCTCCTCGCCGACCTCCTGAAGTCCGGCGGCTACAGCCCCGACGGGCTGGTCAGGGAGCTCGCCCCTCACCTCGGTGATCGGGACCACGGCGTCGAGGGGTTCCACTTCTATACGTTCAACCAGGTGGAGAGCACGGAAGGGTGGCGCCGGCAGATGTTGGGTCCAGGCGATGGAGACGCCGCGCCACGACGGGAGGGAGCAGTTGGGGACCTTCGGCCGTAACGGCCACCGGGCGAACGGTCAGCGCAGGCCCGGCCGGTACTCGGCGTTCGACCTGATCCGTCACGGCCTCTCGGGCGAAGACTGGCCGCGGGCCTGGCGCGCGCACGACCTGCGGCCGGGCTACGATGTCGTGATCGTCGGTGGCGGCGTGCACGGGCTGGCGACCGCCTACTACCTGGCCGCCAACCACGGCATAACGAACGTAGCCGTCCTGGAGAAAGGTTACATAGGCGGTGGCGGGTCGGGTCGCAACACGGCGATCATCCGCTCCAACTACCTGACGCCGGAGGGCGTGCGCTTCTACGACCGCTCCGTGAAGCTCTACGAGACCCTATCCGAAGACCTGAACTTCAACGCGATGTTCGCCCAGCGCGGCCACCTTACCCTCGCCCACAGCGACGGCGCGCTGCGCACAATGCACTGGCGGGCCGAGGTCAACAAGCTCGAGAACGTGGACTCCGAGGTCATCGGACCGGAGGAGATCAAACGCCTCGTCCCCTACATGGACACTTCCGAAGACGCGCGCTATCCGATACTCGGCGCGCTCTACCACCCACCCGGCGGCATCATCCGACACGACGCGGTGGTCTGGGGCTACGCCCGCGGCGCTGACGCCCTCGGCGCCCACATCCACCAGAACACCGAGGTGACTGGTATTGACGTGGCGGATGGCAGGGTCCGGGGCGTGCGTACCAGTCGGGGCGACATCTCCACGCGCGTCGTGGTCAACTGCACGGCGGGATGGTCCACCCTGATCTCGGACATGGCCGGCGTTAAGATGCCCATAAGCACACTCCCACTGCAGGCGGCCGTCACCGAACCCGTGAGGCCCTTCCTCGACCCGGTCATAGTCTCCGGCACGCTGCACGTGTACGTGAGCCAGACCGACCGGGGGGAACTTGTTTTCGGCGCCAGCGTGGACCCTTTCACCTCGTACTCGACGCGGGGCTCGCTCGATTTCACCGAGGGACTGGCCGGGCACGTGCTGGAGCTCATGCCCTCGCTGTCCATGATGCGCGTCTTGCGGCAGTGGGCGGGGCTGTGCGACATGACGCCGGACTTCGCCCCGATCATGGGTTCAACGCCCGTGGCCGGGTTCCTCCTGGACGTGGGGTGGGGCACCTACGGGTTCAAGGCGGGCCCCGTCTCGGGCGAGACGATGGCCGAGCTGATCGCCACCGGCAAGACGCCCGAGCTAATCGTGCCGTTCGCCCTCTCCCGGTTCGTCGAGGGGGATCTCATGGGCGAGAAAGGGGCCGCAGCCGTTGGGCACTGAGCGCCGGGGGATGCCGTGATCCTGCTGCCCTGCCCGTACTGCGGGCCCCGCAACGTTTCGGAGTTCCGCTACGTCGGCGAGCTCTCGACGCGCCCCGATCCGAAGGCGACCGATGCCGAGGGGTGGAGGACCTTCCTCTACGTGCGGGCCAACCCGGCGGGCTGGACGACCGAGACCTGGTTCCACCGCGCCGGCTGCAGGCAGCACCTGGTGGTCGAGCGGCACACGGTGACCAACGAGGCGCGGGCGTCGCGGCTGCCCGACGCGCAGCTCCGCGATAGGGAGGACGAGCGGGCCACCGGCGGAGACGTAGCCGCCGATGCCGGGGGAGCGACCTATTGACCCCGACGGCGCCGACGAGGGCCAGGAACTCCATGTCCATGCGCCTCGGCCTCCAACCGGGCGAGGTCATAGATCGCGGGCGGAGGTTCAGGTTCACGTGGGACGGCGAGGCGTACCCGGCGTACGAGGGTGACACTATCGTATCGGCGCTCGCGGCCTGCGGTGAGAGGGTCTTCTCCCGCAGCTTCAAGTACCACCGGCCGCGCGGCCTGCTCACCGCGAGCTTCCTGGACCCCGGCTGCATGGTGCAGGTCGGCGACGAGCCGAACGTCCGGGGTGCGCACCGCCGGGTGGAGCCGGGGATGGTCGTGAGCCCGCAGAACGTCTGGCCCTCGCTCAAGTACGACGTGAAGGCGGCCAACCGGGCCTTCGGCCGCTTCCTCTCCGCCGGCTTCTACTACAAGACCTTCATCAAGCCGCGCCAACTGTGGCCCGTCTACAGGAGGGTCCTGCGGCGCTTCTCCACGGGCGGCGTGGTACCCTCCGACCCGCCGCGCGCCCACTTCGACAAACGCTACGCCCACCCCGATGTGGTGGTCGCCGGCGGCGGTCCCGCCGGGATGGCCGCGGCCGTCGCCGCCGCCGAGGCAGGGGCGCGGGTTCTACTGGTCGAGGAGGAGCAAGAGCTGGGCGGCCACCTCCGCTGGGGGAGCGAGGCCGAGCTGGAGGTCCTGCGCGGGCTGCGCGCCGAAGTCGGGGCGACCGACGGCATCGAGGTGATGGCCGACTCGGTGGTCAACGGACGCTACGATGGGAACTGGGTCGCGGTGCTGCAGCGCGGCCTGCCGCACGTGACGGAGCGGCTGGTCAAGGCTCGGGCGAAGACGCTGGTGGTGGCACCCGGCCTGATCGAACGTCCCTACGTGTTCGAGGGCAACGACACACCGGGGGTGATGCTCTCTACCGCCGCCCGGCGCCTGATCAACCTGCACGCCGTCAGGCCCGGGGAGCGTGCGGTAGTCTTCTCCGCGAACGCCGACGGCGACGCGGCGGTCGAAGACCTGGAACGCGCCGGCGTCGAGGTCGCGCGCGTGGTGGACGCCCGCAGAGGCGGCGACATCACGCGGGTGAGGGGCAACGGAAACGTGCGCTCCGTCGAGTGCTCGGACGGAACGAGAATAGACTGCGACCTGCTCGTCACGGCCGTCGGCTGGACCGCGCCCACCTCGCTCCTGAACATGGCCGGAGACCGGCCGGTCTACAGCGAGAGGGCGGCCCGCTTCTTCTCCTCGCGGCTGCCCGACGACGTGCTGGCGACCGGCGGGATCTCCGGCGACGGGTCGCTCGACGAGCTACTCGCCCACGCCCGCGCCACCGGCCGCGAGGCCGCGCGACGGGCCGCCCGCACCGCGCCGACGCTGCGCGCGGGCATCCCGCAGAGCGAGGGTGGTCGCGAGGAGCCGGAGGCGTCGCCCGTCGAGGTGCCGGAACTGCCGGTCGAGGAACATCCAGCGCTTTTTCAGGGCAAGACGCACGGCATCGTGGACTACTCGGAGGATGTCTCCTCGAAGGACATAGCCTCCGCCGTGAAGGAGGGCTACGACTCCGTGGAGCTGGCCAAGCGCTACACGACGGCGACGATGGGACCGGCGCAGGGCAAGCTGGAGACTGTCAACACGGTGGCCGTCCTGGCGGCGGTGACGGGACGCAGTATCGAGGAGACCGGGACCACCGTGTGGCGCCCGCCGTACGCCCCGATCACGCTGGGGGCGCTCGCCGGGCGCATCTTCGAGCCGGTGCGGTACTCGCCGATGCAACCCTGGCACGAGCGCCACGAGGCCAGGCCGCTGGTGGCGGGGGCCTGGATCCGCCCCGACCATTACGGGGACCCCGCCTCCGAAGTCCTGAACGTCCGGGAGAACGTCGGCATCATAGACGTGACGCCTTTGGGCAAGTTCGACCTGCGTGGCCCGGACGTGCCGAAGCTGCTGGAGATGCTCTACATCAACCGGTGGGCGAGCCTCGACGTCGGCTCCGTCCGCTACGGCGTCATGTGCCTCGAAGATGGTGTGGTCTTCGACGACGGCGTCACCGGCCGTCTCGGCCCCGATCGCTACATAATGACGACCACGTCCTCCGGCGCGGCGTCCGTGTGGGAGTGGATCGACAACTGGCTGCAGACCGCCCACCCCGAGTGGCAAATCCACGTCACCCCGGTGACGACGGCGTACGCGAGCATCAACGTCGCTGGACCGAGGTCCCGCGAGCTACTCCTACGCCTGACCGAGAACGTGGACCTCTCGCCGGACGCCTTCCCCTACATGCGGGTCCGCACCGGACGAGTCGCCGGCGTGGACGGCTGCTTCATGTGGCGTATCGGCTTCACCGGGGAGCTCAGCTACGAGATTCACGTCCCAGCCGCCTACGGACTCTACGTGTGGGAGACGCTCCTGGAGCGCGGCGCGGACCTGGGCATCGAGCCCTTCGGCGTCGAGGCTCAGCGCATCCTGCGCCTGGAGAAAGGACACTTCATCGTCGGCCAGGACACCGACGGGCTCACGGGGGCCTACGGCGCGGGCCTCGCCTGGGCCGTAAAGCTGGACAAAGAGGACTTCGCAGGCAAGCCCGAGCTGGCGTGGCAGAGCAGGCGCGAAGACTACTTCCGGCTCGTAGGACTGCAACCCCTGGACGGATCGGTGGTTCCGCCAGAGGCGAGCCAGATCGTGGAGGGGAAAAACGGGATCGCGGGGAGGATAACGTCCAGCCGCATGTCTCCTACGCTGGAGCGTTCGATCTGCCTCGGCTTCGTCGCCCCGCACCTGGCCGAACCGGGGACGACGGTGACGGTACACCTGCCTGACGGCAAACGCACTCCCGCCAGGGTCATGGAGCATCACGCGCACTTCGACCCCGAGGGGAAGCGCCAGCGTGGCTGAGTCATCGCCCGTCGCCCGGAGCCCGATCTCACCGGCCCCGCCGGTGACGGTGGAGCACGGCTGGGAGGTCAGCACCCACCGCACCGACGCCGATCCGCGGATCATGGACTGCACTCCGCTCGCAAAGATCCTCGTGCTGGCGACCACGGACGGCGAGGTCGCCCGCGCGTTAGGTGTCCCCTTCGGACGCGCCGCCCGCGACAAGCATGGGACGCTCGTCGTGGGCTCCGGTCCCGGCGAATGGTTGCTACTCGCCCCGCCCGGTGCGGGCGCGGAGGTCGCCGGGCGAGTAGAAGAGATGACGGACGAGGGTCTGGTCAGCGTCTTCGACGTCACGCATGGGCGCGCGTTGATGCGCCTGACGGGCTGGAGAGCCGCCGAGTTGCTGGCGAAGGTCTGCGGTATCGACTTCTCCGAGCAGGTTACGCCCGACAGCGCGGCCTTCCGGAGCTCGGTAGCGAAGCTCGTGACGGACGTCGTGCGCGACGACCGTCACGGAGAGAGGGCTTACCTGCTGCACTGCGAGCGATCCTCGGGCCAGTACCTTTTCGACGCGCTGCTGGACGCCGGAGACGAGTTCGGCGTCGAAATAGAGGGCTTCGTCGCCCCGAAGCATGAGGAGTAGATAGATGACGTTCTCCACCAAGTTTCCTTCGGACTTACAGATAGCCCGGGAAGCCGGACTCAAACCGCTGAAGAACATCGCCTCCGACTTGGGTATAGGGGAGCATCTCCTGGAGCCTTACGGGGCGGACGTCGCCAAGGTGAGGCTCGAAGCCCTGGAGGAGCTCTCCGACAGGCCCAGAGCCAAGTACGTGTTGGTCTCCGCGATCACCCCGACACCCTTGGGCGAGGGCAAGACGACGATGACCGTGGGGCTCGGACAGGCCTTCAAGCACATCGGCAGGACGGCCACGGTAGCCATAAGGCAGCCTTCGATGGGTCCCACCTTCGGGATCAAGGGTGGGGCCGCCGGGGGTGGCTACAGCCAGGTGGTGCCCATGGAGACGTTCAATTTGCACCTGACTGGCGACAGCCACGCGGTGACCGCCGCGCACAACCTGCTCGCTGCCATGGTGGACAATCGTATCTACCGGCAGAATGGCTCCTTCGAGATCGCCCCGCACAGCGTCGCCTGGCGGCGGGTTATGGACGTCAACGACCGGGACTTGAGGAACATCGTCTCCGGCCTGGGCTCCCTGGTGGATGGCATCCCGCGCCAGACGGGTTTCGACATCACAGCCGCCTCCGAGGTCATGGCCATCCTGGGGCTGTCCACCTCGCTGCGGGACATGAGGGAGCGGTTGGGGCGGATCGTGATCGGCAGCGACCCCGACGGCAACCCCGTGACCGCCGAGGACATCAAGGCCGCTGGCGCTATGGCGGTCATCATGAAAGAGGCCATCAAGCCGAACCTGATGCAGACCCTGGAAAACACGCCGGCCCTGGTCCACGCCGGACCTTTCGGCAACATCGCCACCGGCAACTCCTCGGTGGTGGCTGACCTGATCGGCATCCGAGGCGGGGACTTCCTCATCACCGAAGCCGGCTTCGGGGCTGACATGGGCGCGGAGCGGTTCTTCAACATCAAGTGCCGCATCTCGGGCCTCAAGCCAGACGCGGCGGTGCTGGTGGCGACCGTGAGGGCTCTCAAGGTCCACTCCGGTCGCCACCAGGTGAAGGCCGGCGAACCGCTCCCCGAGGAGATGAAAAAAGAAAACCCCGACGACGTTTACGCCGGCGCCGCCAATCTCAAGAAGCAGATCGAGAACATCAGGTTGCACGGGGTCTCGCCGGTCGTGGCGATCAACGCCTTCCCCACGGACTACGATTCGGAGCACGAGGCCATCCGCGAGGTCGCCGAGGAGATGGGGGCGCGGGTGGCCGTCTGCAACCACTTCGTGAAGGGCGGCAGAGGGGCGGTCGAGCTCGCCGAGGCGGTCGCCGAGGCCGCCGAAGAGCAAAGCGAGTTCCAGTTTCTCTACCCGGATGAGGCGAACCTGAGGGAGAAGATCGAGACCATCGCCACCAGGGTCTACGGGGCGAGCTCTGTCGAGTACGACTTAGCGGCGGCACGAAATCTCGACTCCTACGAAAAAAACGGTTTCGGGAGGTTGCCGGTGTGCATTGCCAAGACGCACCTCTCGATCTCTTCCGACCCGGCGCTCATGGGGGCGCCTAAGGGTTGGACGTTGCCGGTCAGGGACGTGCGGGCTTCGGTGGGAGCTGGCTTTATCTACCCTTTGTGCGGCGAGATGAGGACGATGCCAGGGCTCAGCGCGCACCCGGCGGCTGAACGCATAGATATCGACGAGAACGGCGAGGTAGTGGGACTGTCGTGAGGGAGGAACCTGCGAGCGACTGGCGTCTCGGCCGGCGCGCGAGCCTGTCCGGTGGCGACATCGCCTTCGACGTGTTGGGCAGCGGCCCACCGGTGATCCTGGTTCACGGCACCCCGAGCCGTTCGTACGTCTGGCACAACGTGGCACGCTCGCTCGCGGATCATCACACGGTCTACGTCTTCGACCTGCTGGGTTTCGGAGAGTCGGAGAAGCGGGAGGGGATGGATACCTCGATCCCGGCGCAGGCGCGCGCCCTCGCCGGGCTGGTAGATCTGTGGGGGCTGGAGGCGCCGGCGGTCGTGGGCCACGACATAGGCGGCGCTATAGTGCTTCGTAGCCATCTTCTGGACGGGGTGCCTTTCGACCGCATCGCCCTCATCGACGCGGTCGTTCTCCGGCCCTGGATCACCCCGACCACCAGGCACAAGCAGGATTACCCGGACGCATACCGCACGATGCCGAACCACATCTTCGAGCAGACCGTTGTCGCGCATCTCCACACAGCCACCGCCCGCCCTATGGAGGGGGCGGCGTTCGACGCCGTGTTCGGCCAGTGGCGGGGGGAGGACGGGCAGGCGCGCTACATGCGCAACCTGTCGCAGTTCGACGAGCGTTACACCGCCGAGTTCGAGACCCTCCTCGGCTCGATGCGGACCCCGGTGCGGATCATCTGGGGCGAGCACGACTCCTGGCTGGACCCCGCCTTCGCCCGGCGCCTCCGCGAGCTGTTGCCCAACTCGGTCCTGAAGGTGATCCCAGAGGCCGGCCACTTCGTGATGGAGGACGCGCCCGAAGAGGTGACGCGGGAACTGCGGGACTTCTTCGCGGTGGACGTGGATACGGCGGACGACGCGCCGGAGCACAAGGACTCGAGACCGCAACAAGACCACAGGCCCCCGGACTACCTGAAGCAACCGTTAGCCGGCTTCCTGGACTCGATAGCCTCCGACGAACCCGCTCCCGGCGGAGGCGCCGTGGCTGCGGTGGCCGTGGCCCTCGCCGCCGGATTGTCCGGCATGTCCGCCCGTCTGTCCGCCGGCCACCTGGCCGACGCCAACGAGTTGGCCGAACGCGCCGATCTCCTGCGGCGGCGCGTGGCCCCGCTTGCCCAGGAGGACGCGACGGCATACGGACACGTCCTGGCCGCCTACCGTACCCCGGACGATGGTGATCCGGAGGTCCGCCGGGAGCGCATCCGGACGGCGCTGTCGGGTGCCGCCGACGTGCCGCTGGCCATCGCCGAGACTGGCGCCGAGGTCGCCGGGATCGCGGCCTGCCTGGCACGGGTGGGAAACCCGAACCTGAGGGGCGACGCGGTCGCGGCGGCGCTTCTGGCGGAGGCCGGGACGCGCGCTGCTGCGGCGCTCGTGCGGATCAACACGGCGGCGGGGGATATCTCCGACGACCGGGTCGGGCGCGTGGACGAGCTCGTCGCGAGAGCTGTCGGGGCAGCGCGTGAGATCGCGGAGGGCGACGGCTGATATGTGGCTCGTAGTTACGTTGCGGGCCGCCGGCCACACGGCGGCCGCCTAAAAGAAGGAGTGAGAGATGCAGCTACCTGCACAAGTTCCTTACGTCATCGTCGGGGCCGGTGTGCACGGTCTGAGCACGGCCTGGCACCTGGCGAAAGAGTTGAAGGCTCGCGGGCGAGGATCCGGCGAGGACGTCGTCGTGCTCGACAAGACCGGCGTCGCCGCCGGAGCTTCGGGGATCGCCTGCGGTGTGATCCGCAACAACTACTTCCAGCCCGCGATGCGGAAACTGATGGCGCATTCGGTCTCTGTTTGGGAGTCGGACCCGGAAGCATTCGCCTACCACCCCGTGGGCTACATGCAGATTTCACCCGAGGTGATGCACGACGACGTGGTGCAGATCTACAAGGAGCAGCAGGCGATCGGCTACCCCTCGACGCTCGTGGAGGGGGAAGAAGAGTGCCGGGAGTACATGCGAAACATCTTCCACGACTGGCAGGCCGAGAACATCACCAGCGTCCTGCATGAGCACCGTGGAGGATACGCGAACAACAAGGCGTCGATACGGGCCCTGGCCGCCAAGGCGCAGGCCGAGGGCGTCCGGATCCACACCGGAGTCAGGGTTACCGGGCTGCGCCTGGACGACGGCGCGGTGAGTGCTGTACAGACCGATCAGGGCGAGGTCCGCTGCGAGCACCTCGTCGTAGCCGTCGGGCCGTGGGTCCGGGACGTCTGGAAGATGCTCGACCTGCCGGAGCGGATCACCGTCAAGGGTCCCGACGGCGAGCTCTACCACGACCGCGAGATGTGGACGTACTGGTCGCTGCAGGAGGGCGTGCTGGGAGTCGAGCCTAGCTTCCTCACGGACAACGAAGGCGGGATGCCGCCGGTGATCCACGTCGACACCGACGCCCCGCTCTACGACGAAGACGGCGGGCTCATAACCGACGAGCTCTGGGGGATCTACTACAAGCCAGACTTCTACTTCAACGGGGTGCAGGGCGGGGCCACGCCCTACGTCGTCGACCAGCCTGCAAACGAGGTCGCCGTCGACCCCTACGGTCCCGAGAGCCCTGACTTCGTGGTCGGGGAGGACTTCGCCAGGATGTGGACCTCGGCGCTGGCGCACTGCCACGGGCGCTTCGAGGGCAAGGGCTACCTCTTCTCCAAGGAGCCTTCGGGCGGGATCGGGTGCTTCACCCCGGACAGCTTCCCCGTCTTCGACACCTTCAGGCAGAACGCCTACGTCATCGCCGACTCCAACCACGGCTACAAGATGATCGGGGTCGGCGCGCTGGTGGCGGAGGAGTTGCTGGGCGAGCCGCAGGAACTGCTCGAACCTTTCCGCTTCTCCCGCTACGAGACCGGGGAATTGCACCCCACGAGCAACTCACCCTTCCCGTGGAGCTGACGCAAGGAGGCTTCGAAGAGTTGGAAGGGTCCTTCCCCTCAGACCACCGGGTAGACGGGCCCAGGATCGAGCGGGCCGTACGGGAAATACTGACGGCCATCGGGGAGGATCCGGAACGAGAAGGCTTGAAGGACACGCCCGGGCGCGTAGCCAGGGCCTACGAGTTCCTCTTCTCCGGGCTGGGCGAGAACCCTACCAGGTACCTGGACGTAGGATTCCAGGAAGAGCATCGCGAGATGGTCCTTGTACGAGACATACCGTTTGCCTCTATGAGGCTCATGGCCTCCTGCCATTCGTCGGCAAGGCCCACGTCGGTTACATACCAAACGAGAGGGTCGTGGGCCTGTCCAAGCTGGTCCGGATGGTAGAGGCGTACGCCCGCAGGCCCCAGCTCCAGGAGCGCCTGACGACGCAGGTGGCCGACGCCCTTCACGGAAGGTTGGGAGCCAGGGGCGCCATCGTCGTCCTGGAGGCCGACCATCTCTGTATGACGATGAGGGGGGGGTGCAGAAGCCGGGGAGCGTAACCATCACCAGCGCCGTGCGCGGCATCTATGCCGAGGATGAGAGTACCCGCCAGGAGGCCATGAGCCTCATAACCGCCTATCGCTAGACAGAGGGTCCTCGCTTCTGTCTTCCCTGCGGACCAGAATTGTTCGCCGAGCATGGGGCGGGTTGCCCGGGATTTCAAGGGACGCCTTTACCACGCTCGAGGCGTCCGGACCAAGCTTTCTCCAGCTCCACGCTCAGGCCTGAGGATACGGGCCCGGGTTCGCCGGTCCCGACGGGGAAACCGTTCACCCCGGTGAGCGGCATGATACCGAGCAGAGCGCTCGTCAGGAAGGCCTCTTCGGCGGCGGCCAGCTCCTCGGGACGCACAGCCCGCTCGGCCACGGTCAGCCCCATTCGCGGAGCGAGTTCGGCCAGCACGAGTTCCCGCACGATGCCTGGCAGGACCCCCGATCCCGGGTCCGGCGTAAGGAGCGCGCCGTCGAGCGCGAGAAAGAGGTTGGCGGCGCTGGCGCACGCCAGGCGTCCGGCCGTGTTGAGCAGGAGCGCCTCGTCAGCGCCCCCGGCGTCCGCCTCGCGGCGAGCCAGCACGTTCTCCAGGTAGCTCAGTGCCTTGATCCTCGCGAGCGGGGAGCGCTCGTTGCGCGGGATGCGGCTGGTGATCGCTCGCATGCCCCGGTCGTAGAGCGAGGGAGGATAGCCGACGAAGGGCTGGACGCCGATCACCAGGGTCGGGGTCGGCCCCGGCTCCGGTAGAAGACTGCGGCGAGCCGGCACGCCCCGGCTGACCGTAAGCCGGACGACGGCCTCGGATAGCCCGTTGGCCTCCAGGGTCTCGTAGATCGCCCCGGCCAGTACGCCGTCGTCCGGGATAGCGGAGAGCCCGATCACCACCGCCCCGCCCCGCAGGCGGGCGAGGTGGCACTCCAGCCACGGCAGGCGCCCCTCGCGGGCCCGCATCGTCTCGAAGAGCCCGTCGCCCAAAGCGTAGCCCCTGTCTCGCGGGTCCACGCGCGCCTCGCCGGCCGGGACCAGCTCTCCGTCGACCCAGAGCACCCCTGCGCCGTCCTTCACCATTCCTCCAGCTCCGCCCCGAGCGCGTTCAAGACGGCCCGGCCCTTGGCGAGGGTCTCCGCGTACTCGGATTCCGGATCCGAATCGGCGACGACCGCGCCGCCGACCTGCAGGTGCATCCGGTCGCCCGAGAGCACGAGGGTGCGGATGACAATGCTGGTGTCCATCGTCCCGGTGAAGCTCAGGTAACCGATCGCGCCGCAGTACACGCCCCGCCTGAGAGGCTCGAGCTCCTCGATGATCTCCATCGCACGGATCTTGGGACATCCGGTAACCGAACCGCCCGGAAAGCAGGCTTTGAGGAGGTCCACCGCGCCCAACTCGGGCCGGAGCTCGCCGGTAACCGTGCTGACCAGGTGCCACACGAAGGAGTAGCCCTCGAGCCCGAACAGCTCCGGCACTCGCACGGACCCGACACGACAGACCTTGCCCAGGTCGTTGCGCAGGAGGTCCACGATCATCAGGTTCTCCGCCCTGTCTTTCTCGCTGGAGTGCAACCCGGTCCTCATCACCTCGTCTTCGTCGGGTGTCTTCCCGCGGGGACGGGTTCCCTTGATAGGCCGGGTCTCCACGCGCTCTCCGTCCAGGCGCAGGAACCGCTCGGGCGAGGCGCTTAAAACGACGACATCGCCCAGGTCGAGGTACGCACCGTGTGGCACCGGCGATACGGCCCGCAGCCGCTCGTAGAGGGGCCACGCGCGCCCGCCGCACCCGTCTGAGGGATGCTCAACCTTCGCCTCCAGTCTGTGCGACAGGTTGACCTGGTAAACGTCCCCGGCGGCGATGTACTCCTTGGCGTGGCGCACGGCCTCCAGGTAGTCGCCCCGGCGCACGTTCGACCGGAACCGCGGGGGGCTTCCCCCTCCCACTTCTTCCGAACCTTCTGGTTCCTTCGGGGGTTCTACGGGAGTTTCCAGGCGCGCCTCGATCTCCGCGAGGCGGGCGCGGGCGGCCGTCTCCGTTCCCGCCGGTAGCCCCGTCGCGATGAGCCAACCCTCGCCCGAGGAGTGATCGGCCGCGAGGACCCAGTCGTAAAAGCCGACGTCCAACTCCGGCAGCGTCTCGTCAACGGGGTTCGTCGCCGGCAGCGACTCCAGCAGCCGGCCAAGATCGTAGCCAAAGTAACCGACCGCGCCGCCGAGCAGCGGCGGCAGCCCGGGCCGCCGCGGCAGGTGATACCGCGACATGAGAGACCGCAACAGCTCGAAGGGATCCGCCTCGACGACCGTCCGCCCGGCCGGGCCGACGAGCTCGACGCGACGGCCCCGGCTACGAACCATCAGGAAGGGATCGGCGGCCAGGTACGAATACCGGCCGCTGTGGCTGTTGGCCGAGCTACTGTCCAGGAGCACCGGCCGCGGCAGGCCGAGCAGATGAGGCGCGGCTTCGTACGGGCTCATGGGTGCCGGGGAGACCGCGAGCGTTGGGCCGGTCGGCGCCGACCAGCCAAGCCCGACCAGACCCAACGCCAGATCTTCCGGCGCGCCACCCGGAGACCGGAAGACTTCTCGTCGTACGTCACTTCGCATCTATCGAGTCCCCTGGATCGCACATACCCGCTCGGGCGGACGAAGGCTGGCCGCCGATTACTCTATTATGGGCAACAGTCTATATTACGCAATACCTGGTACGAAGGATGGGTCGTGTATCGCTCGAAGGGAAACGACGGGCATGGAAAGCGAGCAGGGACCGGGACGCCGGTGGCGAAGGAGCCGCCCGGCACGCCGCGCGAACTGCTCGAACCGTCCCGCTTCTCCGGCTGCAAGACCAGAAGACCGCACCCTACGAGTACCCCGCTTCCCGTAGAACCAAAAGGAGGAACTCGATGAGCACCAGCGAACAACGGATCGGTCTACTCGAACGGCTGGCCGAGGGACCTGTGATCTGCGCCGAGGGCTACCTCTTCGAGCTGGAGCGCAGAGGCTACCTCCAGGCCGGAGCGTTCGTGCCCGAGGCCCCCGCAATAACGACGATGACATCGTGGCTCCTTCTCATGCCGCGAATCTATGTAGAGGCACTTGGCGGGCGTCTAGTACGTTTTTCCAAGCCTCTTATAAGCGGAGCTTATATGTTTATTTCTTATGGTCCGATCACGGGCCACCGGGCTTTAATCGGTGCGCGGCGTAAAGTACAATCGAAACGATCTATGGAACCCGGAACCTCTTCGTTATTGCCCATCGCTCATCCAGTTCTCCCGGTGGTGCCATCCCGGTCGTTACGACTACGTCGTCGGCTGCTGCGAGGAAGCTGGCTTCAGCCCCGGCGTGCTACAGCGAAACGAGCCGCAACTCTAAGGCATCACAACGAGAGGGATGGTATTGAGCCATGCGGGTAGCTCTGGCACAGATTGCCCCCGTCCTCGGAGACATCCGCGCCAACTTCCAACGAGCGATGGAGGTCATAGCGGAGGCTAAAGGTCTGGGTGCGGATCTCGTCGTCTTTCCCGAGTTGAGCCTGACCGGATACACCCTCGGACAGGTCAGCGAAGAGGTGTCCATCGACGTAGAAGATGAGCGCGTCACGTCGCTGGTCGAGGCGGCGGGAGAGACCTCGCTCGTCATCAGTTTCCATGAGGACGACGGAAGTCTTCGTACCTACAACAGCGCCGCTTATTTTGAAGACGGATCTCTGGTCCGGCTGCATCGGAAGCTGTACCTGCCGACGTACGGCATCTTCGAGGAACGAAAGCACTTCAGCCCCGGCCAGACCATGCGGGCTTTCGGAACGAAGTTCGGCCGGATGGCCATACTGATCTGTAACGATGCCTGGCAGCCGGCTTTGGGTTTTCTCGCGGTCCAGGACGGCGCCCGGGTGCTCCTCATACCAACCAGCAGCGCCGACAGCCGCTTCCCCGGGGACATGGACACCACGCAGTACTGGTACGACATCACCAGGTTCTACGCGCGAATGCTCGAGTGTTACGTCGTCTTCACCAACCGGGTCGGAACAGAGGGAGAGCTCGCGTTCTGGGGCAGCTCCCACGTGATGGACCCTTTAGGCAACGTCGTGGCCGAGGCGCCCCTCTACAAAGAGGCCCTCATAACGGCCGACCTGGACATACAAAGCGTCCTGCGCCGCCGCCGTAAGATACCTTTGCTCAGGGAGGCTCGTCTCGGCCTCCTCAGCAAGGAGCTCGGTCGTCTGGTCGAAGAAGGCGGGGATCTGTGAATAGCAGCCGGTCCCCAGTTGCATCGACAAACGAGCCGACGCGCAAACGCCAGACCCGATATAGTAAAGAAAGTGTTTCCGATGCCCCGAGAGACTTCGAGAGATCCTTGTTACGCAACCGGTTATCCCGCTACGCGACGTGCCTGATCTCCAGGTGAAAGCTGGATGAACGCCGAACCGCAAACCTGGCGTGTCGCCGAGTTTGCGCGCACCGTGCGTTGGGAAGACATTCCCACACACGCGCGGACCCAGGCCATCCGCTGCGTGCTTGATCTCTGCGGCGCCGCAGTTGCGGGCAGTCGCACCGGGGCGGCGCAGCGCGCGGCCGCGTACGCTCGTTATGCCCACGGTAACGGGTCGAGCACTATCATAGTCACCGGTGCCACTAGCACGCCGGTCGGCGCGGCGCTCGCTAACGGGTTCGCCACCTCCGCATTAGACATCGACGACGGATACCGGCCCGTCAAGGGTCACCCGGGCGCGGTAGTCTTCCCGGCGGTGCTCGCCGCCGCCGAAGAGGCAAAGTCCAGCGGGGTTGAGTTCCTAACTGCCTTGATAGTCGGCTACGAGGTGGCCATGCGCGCCGGCCGCATCCTGCACTCGCTCTACGACTCTTACCACGGGAGCGGAGCTTGGGCGCCGATCGGTGCGGCCGCCGGCGTCGCGCGCTTGCTCGACTGCAACGCGGAGCAGACGTGGCACGCCCTCGGGATCGCCGAATTTCACGCGGCCATGACGCCCGAGATGCGGTCGGTAGACCATCCCAGCATGCTAAAGGACGGGATTGGGTGGGGCGCGATGGTCGGCATCGCTTCGGGCCAACTAGCCGCTCGCGGATTTACCGGAATACCGGCTCTTTTCGACGCAGGCCACCCTGGACCGCGCCTCACTGAGAACTTGGGAGATGAGTATCTGATCCTTGACCTGTACTTCAAGCCGTACGCCTGTTGTCGGTGGGCACAGCCAGCCATCGAGGGGGCGCTTTCGGCTGCGCGCCAGATCGGCGCGACGGCCACAGATGTGGCGAGGGTACGGGTACATACTTTCGAAGCAGCCACGCACCTCCTCTCCACATCTCCGCGTACGACAGAAGAGGCCCAGTTCAGCCTGCCCTGGACGGTCGCCTGTGCCCTGATCGACGGCGTGGTGGGACCGGAACAGGTGACCGGGGGAATCCTTGCCGATACTGCTCACCGGGAGCTAGCGGCGCGGGTAGAAATCGTCGTTGATATCGAGCTCGAAAGGGCCTTCCCGGGCCAAGCACTTGCCTGGGTGGAGATCGAGACGACGGAGGGTAGCCGTGCTCGTTCGGAAGTCTCGGCGTCGCCGGGCGACGCTGGCACGCTTTTTTGCGACGAGGAGCTCACAAAGAAGTTTAGGAATCTTGCCGATCCGGTGCTCGGCTCCGACCGTGCCGAGAAACTGGACGCCGCTATCGAAGAACTTCCCGATTCTCCGAGCCTTGGCGAGATGGTGGGTCTGCTTCGTTCCACCACGCGAAGGATACAACCGAGCTAAGTCCGAGTTGCGTGCGTTCTGGTATGGCGCGCGTGAATGCCCGCGACCATTCCCGGCGAGAACCGAGCGGCCCGGGTAACTATACTTGGACCATGATCGGGGAGAGCAGCGAGCGGATCGCGGAACGGTTGCACGCCGCGCTCGATGGGCGGCTCGAAGGGTATCTGCGTACAGACGACGCTTCGCGCGCTCTCTGGTCCACGGACGCCTCAATCTATCTCCGCAAGCCCGTCGGCGTCGTCGTCGCCCGCTCCGAGCAGGACGTAAGGAGCGCCCTCTCGGCGGCCCGCGACCTTGGGCTTTCCATCACGCCCCGTGGCACAGGCACTTCCCTGGCAGGCCAGGCGACGGCCCCCGGCCTCGCCCTCGACGTCTCCGAGATGAACCGGGCGCTGGAGATAGACCTGGAAAATCGGCGCTGCGCGATCGAGCCGGGCCTGGTGCAGGGCGAACTGAACGCGATGGTCGAGCCGCACGGGCTCGTATTCGGGGCGGACACCTCGACCTCCGATGTCGCCACTTTGGGCGGCATGGTCGGCAACAACTCCGCCGGGATGCGCAGCCTCGTCTTCGGCACGACGGCTGACCAGATCCTCTCCCTCCGCTGCGTGCTCGCCACAGGCGAGACGGTGGAGCTGCGCCCGATGTCGCGTGAGGAGGCCGGGCAACGCGCCCGTCACGCAGACGCGACCGCCCGTCTGCTGCGCGGAGCACTCGGGATCGGGGATCGGTACGGGGAGGAGATCCGCAGCCGTTTCCCGAAGATGATCCGTCGCGTCTCCGGCTACGGCCTCAATGCGCTGGTGGAAGACGCCACCGTGGACCTCACCCGTCTGGTGTGCGGCTCTGAGGGTACGCTCGCCGTCGTCACCCGGGCGGAGTTCCGGCTACAGGAGCTTCCCCCGCAGCGGGCGCTGGCCTCCTTCGAGTTCGATTCGCTCTCGGGGGCGGCACGGGCGACGGTGCGGTTCCTGGAGATGGAGCCGTCCGCGATAGAACTCCTGGACGACGTGGCGATAGGCCGCGCCCGCGCCGCCTCTTCCTACGCCGGTTCTACCCGCTTCGTGCAGGGAGGACCGGACGGTAGTATTCCGAAGGCGCTACTGCTCGTCGAGTGGAGTGGCACGGAAGAAGAGCTTGACGAGCGGTTCGCCGGGCTGGAGGAGATCGGGCACGAGGTTGGCGCGACGAGCGCGACGTCGCTCCGCACGAAAGACGAGATGGCCCAGACGGTCAAGCTACGAAAGTCCATCCTGCCGCTGCTGCTCGGCACGACGGACAAAGAGAAGCCCGTCGCGTTTGTGGAGGATGCGGCGGTTCCCCCCGACAGGCTGGAGGAGTTCATCGGCCGGTTCGAGGAGATCGTGGATCGGAACGGCACGTGGGCCTGCTTCTACGGACATGCGTCGGTGGGGACGCTGCACGTGCGTCCGGCGCTCGACACCTCCGACCAAGAGGGCGTTGCCCGGATGCGGCGCATCGGAGAGGAGGTGGCTGAACTCGTGATCGAATGCGGCGGCTCCATCTCCGGCGAGCACGGCGACGGCCTCTCCCGCTCGGAGTTTCTAGAGAAGATGTACGGGCCGGAGATCATGGATGCTTTCCGGGAGGTGAAGGATCTCTTCGACCCTAAAGGGATGCTGAACCCCGGCGTGATCCTCGACCCGAAGCCGATGAACGAACAACTCCGCATCGCGCCCGGTCGCACGCGCCTTCCCGTGAAGACGGGCCTGGACTTCTCGGATCAGGGCGGGTTCGCAAAGGCCATCGAACTGTGCAACGGATCTGGGCTCTGCCGCAAGAAGACCGGCGGCACGATGTGTCCATCGTACATGGTCACCCTGGATGAGCAGGACACGACGCGGGCGCGGGCGAACATGCTCCGCTCGGTGATAGAAGGTTCTCTCCCGCCCGAAGAACTGACCGGTGACCGGATGAAGGAGGTGATGGATCTCTGCGTCGGGTGCAAGGCGTGCAAGACGGAGTGTCCCTCGCAGGTGGACGTGGCCTCGATGAAGACCGAGGTTCTCTACCAGAGGGGCAGGAAACACGGCTTCTCCGTCCGCCAGAAGGCCGCCGGGCACGTCCGGCGCGGCCTCGCCGTTGCCGCGAAGATGCCCGCGTTGTACAACGCAGTCGCCGGTACTCACGCCGCGCGCCGAATGGCCGGTCACTTTGGCATAGATCCGCGCCGCGAGCTTCCGAAGGTCACGCGGAGGACTTTCACGAAGCGGTTCCCGCATCTGCCGCAGGGCTCGGGGCCGCGAGAGGTCGCGCTATTCAACGACACGTGGAACGAGTACCAGCGGCCGGAGATCGGGGAGTCCGCAGTGCGACTGTTCGCCGCCGCCGGAGCCCGCGTCAGCCTGCCCGAAGTCGTCTGCTGCGGACGGCCGATGCTCTCTGAAGGGCTGGTGGACGAGGCCCGCGAGAACGCCCGGCGCAACCTTGACTTGCTCGAGCCCATGCTGGAGCGCGGCGTCCCGCTCGTAGGGCTGGAGCCGAGTTGCATACTCACCATGCGCGACGATTACAGGAAACTCCTCCCTGACGACGAGCGCGTCGAGAAGCTTGCAGACGCCACGCGACTCTTCGAGGAGGCATTGCTGGAGCTGGCTGAGGATGCGGATCTGCCGCTCGAAGGCGGTTCTCCGGTGCTGCTGCACGGGCACTGCCACCAGAAGGCGCTGGTGGGAACCGGGCCGACGGAGCAGGTGCTCGGGCTCGCTGGCGCCGACGTGGAGGTCGTGGACTCGGGATGCTGCGGGATGGCCGGGCTCTTCGGCTACGAGAAGGGCCACTACGAGGTCTCGATGAAGATGGGCGGGCGGCGCCTGTTCCCGGCGGTGCGGAATGCGGAGGGGCGAGCCGTTGTCGCGCCGGGGACGAGTTGCAGGGAGCAGATCCGAAGGGGAACCGGAGCCCGCGCCATCCACCCGGCCGAATATCTGGCCGGGTATCTGAAGAACGGCGTCCGATAGAAACCGTGCCCGTTTCTGACCCCGAAGCCCTGCTCTTTGGCTTCCGCGGCGACCTGCTGCTCACAGGGCACGAAGATGGGCGGTCTGTGCCCCCGCTGTCGTCGGTCGAAGAGCTTGGGCTGGAGATCGTCTTTCAGCAAGAGATCGGGACACTTCGCGGGCGGCGGTGCGTTGCGGCCGAGATCGGGACGGATGCCGAAGCGCCGGACGGCTTCGTCTTTCGTGACCTGCGCGGATTGTGGGGTGGAGATGAGGACTTCTTCCGGGTGGCGGGGCGGGCGAAGCAGATCGTGGCGTGGAACCGGACGCATCAGTACTGCGGCAGGTGTGGATATCGAACCGAACCTGGGTCGGAAGAGTTCGTCAAGAAGTGCCCGAACTGCGGGATGACCTACTATCCCCGGTTGAGCCCTGCGGCGATCATGCTGGTCCATCGTGGCGACGAGCTGCTCCTGGCTCGCTCGCCGCACTTTCCGCCGGGGATGTACAGCGCTTTGGCCGGGTTCGTGGAGCCTGGGGAGAGCATAGAAGAGACCGTGCGGCGCGAGGTCGGCGAGGAGGTCGGGGTCGAGGTGGGGAAGGTGCGGTACTTCGGCAGCCAGCCCTGGCCCTTCCCGAACTCGCTCATGATCGGGTTCCTGGCCGAATGGTCTTCCGGTGAACCGGAGATCGGCGACCCCAACGAGATAGAAGACGCCGGATGGTTCGGCGCTGATGCCATGCCCTCCATGCCGCCGAAGGTCAGCATCGCCCGCGCCATGATAGACGCTTTTCTTGCCGGTAAGGGGTGGGCGAAGCCGCGGTAGAGCGGGGCACGTCTGCTCCACCCTGTGTTCTGTAACATGAGATACTTGAGCGGTGGAGGTTCTTGCTAGGCGGACGGCGAAGCTGGGCTTGGTGTCTGGCCTGGCCGTGCTCGTGGTGGTTCTGGCGGCGTACCTCGTCCTGAACGGGGATGGTGAGGTGTCCGGGGATCTTACCGACGTATCGCGGGATGCGGCCGGATCGTATCGGGCGGGCAAGTTCGTGATCTCTTTGGAAGGTGGGAGATCTTCTCGAACCGTTTTGAGTGTCTCGCACGCCGCGAGGCCGGATCGCATCCTGTGGAGCAGCGTCCCGGGCCGAAGCTTCGTCTCCGCCGCGGATGGTGAGGAGACGGTGGAAGAATCCAGGGCGCACTTCACCATCGAGGATGAGATCCAGACCAGCCTCCCGGACCAGACCGTGGAGCGCGTCGAGAAGCGGGCAGACGCGCTGGTCATCACAGGTCAGTTGACGAATGGGCAAGAGGATACCGGCTACTCTCTCACGTTCTCGCCTGCCTCTGATGGGCGGTTGCGTTTCGTGGCCGAGGTAGAGGAGCCGTACGATCGTGTCTACCTGACCTATGCTTCCCGGGCCGGGCAACGCTTCTTCGGGTTCGGGACCCAGTTCACGTACTTCGACATGAAGGGAAGAGAGGTGCCCATCTTCGTCCAGGAAGGGGGGATCGGGCGCGGCGAGCAGCCCGCGACCCTGGGTGCGAACTGGGAGGCCGGCGCGGGTGGGCACTGGTACACGAGCTACGCCTGCGTGCCGCACTACATAACCAGTGACTCGCGCTCCCTGTTCCTGGAGAACCACGAGTACTCCTCATTCGACCTTACCGATGATGACAAAGTGAGCATAGAAGTCTTCTCGCGGCGGATGGAAGGTCAGATCCTCTCGGCCGAAACGCCCGTCGGCCTGATAGAGCAATACACCGAATACTCGGGCAGGATGCGACCTCTGCCCGATTGGATAATGGGCGGCGCGGTCGTCGGCCTGCAGGGCGGCACGGGGAGGGTGCGCGGGATCCACGACAGGCTCGAAGCCCTGGACACCCCGGTCGCCGCGTTCTGGCTACAGGACTGGGTGGGGAAGAGACAGACCAGCTTCGGCTCACAGCTGTGGTGGAACTGGGAGCTCGACCGGGACAGGTATCCTGGGTGGGAGAAGCTCGTCTCCGACCTGAAACGGGATGATGTGCGGGTCATGACGTACGTGAGCCCGTTCCTGGCCGATCCTGCGGAGAAAGAGAACCGCCGCCGCAACCTCTTCGACGAGGCCAGGAGCAGAGGCTATCTCGTGGAGAACGAAAAAGGGGATCCGTACATGATCCGGATCTCCGACTTCTCCGCCGCACTCGTGGACCTTACGAACCCGGAGGCGCGCGCCTGGTATAGAAGCGTTATCGAAGACGAAGTCATGGCCGCTGGCGTCTCGGGCTGGATGGCGGACTTCGGAGAGGGATTGCCTTACGACGCCGTCCTCCATTCGGGTGAGAGCGCGGCGGTCTACCACAACCGCTACCCCGAGGAGTGGGCGCGGCTCAACCGCGAGGTGATCCGGAATTCCGGGAGGGGGGACGACATAGTCTTCTTCACCCGCTCCGGCTACACCAGGAGCCCCGGATACAGCACCCTGTTCTGGCTCGGGGACCAGCTCGTCAGTTGGGACGGGGACGACGGCATCAAGACCGCCGTGACGGGCATGCTGACGAGCGGCCTCTCGGGCTACAGCTTCACCCACTCCGACATCGGCGGGTACACGGCCCTGGATCATCCGCTGGTCCGCTACCACCGCTCGAAGGAGCTCTTCATGCGCTGGACGGAGCTCGCCGCCTTCACAACGGTCTTCCGAACCCACGAGGGCAACCGCCCCGAAGACAACCATCAATTCTACTCGGACGAGCAGACGCTCCGGCACTTCAGCCGCTTCGCAAAGGTCTACGCAGCCTGGGAGCCGTACCGAAAAGAGCTGGTCGAGGAGGCTGCCGAGACCGGACTCCCCGTCATCCGCCATCCCTTCATCCACTACCCCGACGATCCCGAGGTGTACGGCCTCGAATACCAGTTCATGGTTGGCTCCGAGTTTATGGTCGCGCCCGTACTCGACCCCGGCGTGGACGAGGACGAGGTCTACCTGCCCGCCGGCAAGTGGGTACACGTGTGGACGGGTAAGGTGTACGGTTCTCCGAAGAAGGGCGTCTACGAGACGGTTCAGGCGCCCATCGGAGAGCCAGCCGTGTTCTACAGACAAGGCTCCGATGCGGAACGCCGGTTCAGGGACGAACTGAATGAGCGCGGGCTTTTGTGAAGGAGCCTTGCCTGTCCCGGCGGCAATATAATGTCCTGATGGAACAGGCATGAAGAGATGCAACATAACCCAGCGGAACGCCGTGGGAGGAGGTAGTGGGCTACTCGCGGGCTGTGAGGCGCGGTTCTTTCGTGTTCGTCTCGGAGACTACGGCCACGGATGGGAGCGGCGGGATCGGGGGTGCCGGTGACCCCCCACGCGCAGACCATATAGGCGCTCAACAACATCCGGGTAGCGCTGCGCGCTGTGGGGACTGACCCGCCGGATGTGGTGCGGACCAGAATCTTCGTCGCAAGTATCGAAGATTGGGAGGAGATAGGCCGCGCCCGCAGCGAGTTCTTCGGGGAGACACGCTACACCACCAGCATGGTCGAGGTGCGGCACCTCATCTCGCCGAAGATCCTGGTCGAGACCGAAACCGACGCCGTACTCGGGTGTGCGGAAAGGTGAAGAAAAGCTACTGTGGTCTATACTGACACTGCTGTTGCGTTGGTCGACAGAAGTAGTGGGAGGGAAAACATGATCACCGATTTGACCTTCGGAGACTACCGTGAAGCGTGGCTGGCAGACATTCAGGAAGGCTCTCCGTCACCAACCGAGATAGGCCACCGTTTCGCGCACAAAATACTGACACAGTGGCTCGACATCGGTGATGCTTCAGATGATCTTGTGTATTGCGATGGTGCAGGAGATGGGGGCATTGACATCGCTTATCTGGATCGTGGCGATGACCTTGAAGGTGACTCCAACGGGCAGGCTGATGGACATACCTGGTATCTAGTACAGAGCAAATATGGCAGTGCCTTTCAAGGCGCCACCACATTGTTGGCTGAAAGCCAGAAAGTGATCAACACTCTCGATGGACAACGGGCAAGGTTATCTTCGGTGGCCGAGGACTTGTTGGAACGCTTGCGAACCTTCCGCGCACAAGCTTCCGAGAGACCGTTTGATGCTGGTATTCGCAACAGAAGAGCCTTTGAATGAGGATCAGAGGCGCGTACTGGATGACGTTCGCAACATGGGCCGAGGGCGCTTGGGGCCGATTTTCGATGCTTACTCCGTTTCCATAGAAACGATCCGACAGCGCGCAATAGCTGAGACACTGGAACCGCATGTTCGCTTGAAGGTGGCGCTGGAAGCGGATCTGGCTTCGTCTGGGGAAGACCTGCTGGTGGGAGCCGTACCACTGTTGAACCTGTATGAGTTCCTCAAGACGTACAAATCCGAGGCAGATGATGACTTGGATCGATTGTATGAGAAAAATGTGCGGCGCTTTCTCGGTAACAGAGGGAAAGTGAACCGTGCAATGCAAAAGACGCTTCAAGACGAGCCAGAGAGGTTCGGCCTGTATAACAATGGCATTACTGTAGTTGTGGAAAACTTTAATCGAAATGGCAACGGCAAGGTCGAACTTTCAGAGCCATATATTGTCAACGGTTGCCAAACTACCAGAACAATTTGGCAGGTATGCCGTCAGCGATTGGAAGCTGGCGGTACGGGCGTAGATTCACAAACTGAGGCTTGGCAGGCGAAGCTTGCCCAGGGAGTGGTCATCGCAAAGATAGTCAAGGTTGGCGCGGAAGGAGAAAGCCTGCTGCAGAAGATCACGCGCTATACCAACAGCCAGAACGCGGTGCGTGAAAAAGACTTCCTGGCGCTTACTAGCGACTTCAGGACTTGGAAAGGGCAGATGGCTAATCAGTATGGCGTATACTTGGAGATCCAGCGCGGCGGATGGGATTCACAGCGCGCCTTGCAAAAACAAAACCCAAGTATAGAACCGCGATTTGTCGAGGCGGCCAACGCTTTCGACCTTCTCAAAGTCTATGGAGCGGGCTGGCTGGGTGAAGCAGGAACAGCATTTGGCAGGATATTCAAGAGTATCGTGAATAATGAGATAGGTGAAGAGCCGCTCGATGTGGAGGACTTGTGGGCCTCGTACTTGTTGCAGAAAGCTGCTGGACGATATAGGTTCGGTCGAGGCGCTGACAAAAATTCTAGGCGTCAGACACGCTTCTTGTTCTACATGATCGTCATGCAGATATTGAAAGACGTGATTGTTCGGTCCAGTATTGAAGCCAACCCATCCCCTAAAACCTTCACCCAATCGTTCACGAGGCTTTTCGAATCGGGTAACGAAAATGCAGCGGGTGCATTGCTGGATACGTCCATAGATGTGGTGGACGAATACCTGACTGAGGGCGCGGAGGATTCCGTCTACGAGGAGCCCGCATACAGGACCAGATTCAATTACGACTTGAACGCCTATCTCAAATGGGAGCAAATGGGCGAAAGTGAGGATGCGACACCGCGGTTGCGTAGCTTGATTGCGGGCCACAGGAGGCTCATGGGTAGAGGTAATCCCTCGCCTCGAGATCTGATCGCGGAAACGATCAGAACTTAACCGCATTGTGCTGGTCGAAATCGAGACCTGATCCCTTGTAGGATAATATTTGCTACCGTCACTATCTTGAGGGAGGTCTGAAGATGAGGTACGGTCGCATTGAACCCGCATCCGGGCAGGAGTCCGTATGGGATTACCCTCGCCCGCCTCGCATGGAGGATGTGGACGAGAAGGTCAAGGCCGTCTTTGGCGGCGTGACGCTTGCGTACACCACGCGAGCGAAGCGCGTGCTGGAGACGAGCCACCCGCCCGTCTACTACATACCGCCGGAAGACATCCAGATGGAGTTCCTTTCGCCATCGGGGCGCACCTCCATGTGTGAGTGGAAGGGTCGCGCCCGCTACTATGACATCGCGACAGAGGATGAGATCACCGGCGAGAAGAAATCCGGGCGGAACGCCGCCTGGTTCTATCCCGAACCGGTCCCGGAGTTCGACGGTTTGCGGGACTACGTGGCTTTCTATCCTTCGAAGATGGACGCCTGCTGGGTCGGTGGGGAGAAGGTCGAGGCGCAGGATGGGGACTTTTACGGAGGGTGGATCACCGCCTCCATAGTCGGCCCGTTCAAGGGCGCTCGCGGTACCTGGGGCTGGTAGCGTGGACGTTTCGGATCTCCGTGAGGAATACACCCGCGCCGGCCTATCCGAGCCGGATGTCGCTGCGGACCCCATCGAGCAGTTCCGCCGCTGGTTCGACGAAACCATGAACGCCGGTCTTCACGAACCAAACGCCATGACCGTCGCCACCGCGAGCCCGAAGGGCAGCCCCTCAGCCCGCGTCGTTCTGCTCAAAGGCTACGACGAGCGGGGCTTCGTTTTCTACACCAACTACGAGGGACGCAAGGCCGGAGACCTCGAAGCAAACCCCCGCTGCGCGCTCCTTTTCTACTGGGGCGAGTTGGAACGTCAGGTTCGGGTGGAAGGAAGGGCGTACCGCGTCTCCGGTGAGGAGTCTGACGCCTATTACGCCAGCAGGCCGCGTGGTAGCCGTCTCGGGGCGCTCGCCTCGGAGCAGAGCCGCCCGATACAGGATCGTGCCACCCTGGAACGCCGCCTGCGGGAACTGGAGGCTGAGTACGAAGGCCGCGAGGTGCCACGCCCGTCAAACTGGGGTGGTTATCGGGTCGCGCCTGAGACCGTCGAGTTCTGGCAGGGCCGCGAGAACAGGCTGCACGACCGTTTGATCTACCGCCGCAACGAAGGCGGCTGGAAGATAGGGCGCCTCCAACCCTGACACGCGGGATCGAACCGCGGGCAACTTTTCCAGTCTTTCCTGGGTACCTGTAGGGGGTAAGCTGCTGCGGGCCTCCGTACGGGGCGTCGTAGCGGGGGTGTTGTTCGTTGGAAGGCATCGGAGCCTGGGTCCTCGACGTCATAGCGGCGCTCGGCTACACGGGCCTGGCGCTGCTGCTCGTCGCCGAGAACCTGTTTCCTCCGATACCCTCGGAGATTGTGCTTCCGCTCGCGGGCTTCCTCGTCGGACGCGGCGACCTCGTGTTCTGGGCGGCCCTCCTCTCGTCCACCTTCGGGAGCGTGGCGGGGGCCCTGATCCTCTACGCGCTGGGCCGTTACGGGGGACCAAGCTCGTGCTGCGATACGGACGTTTCCTGCGCGTGGATGCCGAGAGCCTGGACCGGGCCGACGAGTGGTTCCGGCGTTACGGCGACTGGGTGGTGCTGTTCGCCCGCGTCGTGCCCGTAGCTCGCAGCATCGTCTCCATCCCCGCCGGCGCCATGAAGATGTCCCCCGTCCGCTTCATCGTGTTGACTACCGTGGGTTCCGGCGTGTGGAACACTCTGCTCATCGGGGCGGGCGTCATTCTCGGCGCAAACTGGCAGCAGGTGGAGGGTTGGATCGGCTCCTACTCCAACGCCGTCCTCATCGCCGTCGCCCTGGTGGCCGCCGCCCTGCTCGTGATGCGCCACCTCCGCAAGGGGTAACGTCGCAGCCGGGGCGCAATCGACGGTGATGCTAAGATAGTATGGAAAATAGAGTCCTTGACCTCAGGGGAGAAAGTGCAAGAGGAGAAAGTGCAAGAGATTCGCAGTACGAGGGCCCCGAAGCTGAGGGAAGATCAGATCGAACTCCTCAGCCGCTACGGGCAGACGAGGACAACGGAGGTAGGGGAAGTCCTGTTCAGGGCAGGCGACACCTCCAACGACTTCATAGTCGTCCTCGAAGGCGAGGTGGAGGGAATAGACGATTTCGCCGGTGAGGCGCGGTCGATAGGGGTCTTCCTCGCGGGCCGTTTCTTGGGCGAGCTGAACATGCTCACCGGGCAGGCAATGTACGTCTCGGCCGTGGTGCGCGAGGGCGGGAAGGTGCTGGCGATTCCCCGCGAGCGGCTGAAGGAAGTCGTTACCGAAGAGCCCAACCTCTCGGACATCATCCTCAAGGCTTTCCTCGCGCGGCGCTCGTGGGGGATGAGGACCGGCCTGGGCCTGAGGATAATAGGCTCGCGTCACTCGGACGACGCGACGCGCCTGAGGGAGTTCGCCGTCCGCAACCGGCTGTCCCACGCGTGGATCGATCTCGATGAGGACCCCAAGGCCGGAGCTTTGCTAGATAAGTTCGGTGCGACCCCATCGGAGACGCCCGTGGCTATCTGGCAGGGCAAAGACATGCTGAAGAACCCGACGAACGCCGAGCTTGCGCAGGTCATCGGCCTCAAGGTAGATGCCACCTGGAGACGAACCTACGACCTCGTGGTAGTAGGAGCAGGCCCGGCAGGTCTCGGGGCGTCGGTCTACGGGGCTTCGGAGGGCCTCTCCACCCTCGCGCTCGAGTCGGTGGCCCTCGGAGGGCAGGCCGGCACCTCATCGCGGATAGAGAACTACCTGGGCTTTCCCGCTGGTCTCTCCGGCTTCGAACTTGCCACCCGCGCTCTTGTCCAGGCCGACAAGTTCGGGGCCCGTACCGCCGTGCCCGAGGTGGCGATCGGCCTCGAAAGGGGAGACGGATACTATCGTATCGGGCTCTCCGAGGGCGGCGAGGTCGCGGCCCGCAGCGTTATCGTCGCGACTGGGGCCCGCTACCGCAGGCTCGACGTGCCCCGCCTCGAGCGATTCGAGGGCGTAAGCGTCCATTACGCCGCCACGGAGGCCGAGGCCCTACGGTGCGAAGGCCAGGAGGTCGCAGTCGTCGGCAGTGGCAACTCGGCGGGCCAGGCGGTGTTGTTCCTGGCTGGACGCGCACGGAGGGTTTACCTGCTCATAAGGGGCGGCGACCTGGGCGCGAGCATGTCCAGCTACCTTGCCGACCGGATAATGGGCGTGGAGAACATCGAGCTGCTCGCAAACACCGAGGTCCGGGACCTTGCGGGGGAAGACCGCTTGGACGGGGTCGTGATCGAGGACAACCGCTCGGGCGGGTGTCGAGCTCTCGAGGCAAGGGCGCTTTTTGTCTTCATCGGAGCGGAGGCCAACACCGGCTGGCTCGAAGGGACCGTCAAACTCGACGAACGCGGCTTCGTCCTGACGGGGGGAGCGTTGGAGCGTTCCGCGCTCGACGAAGATGGCTGGCGAGGACTTTCGCGGGAACCGTACCTGCTGGAGACAAGCCTGCCGGGCGTATTCGCCGCTGGCGACGTGCGCAGCGGCTCGATCAAGCGGGTCGCCTCCGCCGTGGGCGAAGGCTCCATGGCGGTGAGGTTGGTCCATCAGTACCTGGACGATACCGGCGTGTGAGAGACAGGTCTACAGGTTCGACGACGCCGCATACTTGGAGGCCACGCAAACAGGAAAACGCCACCTAACGGCCGGTGGCTCTCCGGGTGATCAAACCGCTCTTGCAACTCTTGTTGAAGCATGTGTTATTTGTCTACTGGCGCAAGCTCCAGGTTGTGAGTCGGAGAGAAAACGCGACTCACGACCTATGCACCACGGATGGAGAAAATTCCCACCTGGGTTCGGTGTGTCCTGCGGACTCTTCTCCCGTCCTCTGGCGACCGCCTCTGTCATGGCGGAGCGCAGATAACCGATCAAGTCATTGACCACATCCCGTTTCCGCCCGTCCGGCCACGAAGCATAGCACAAGCATGACAAGCATCCAGCAACCGGCGGACGCGTTGCTGCTAAGATTTGCTGTGTCACGAGCAAGATAGGGAGGGAACATGAAACTGGTCAGATATTCCGTTGGTGACGCCGCGCCCGCCGTGGGAGCCCTCGAAGGCGATGAAATACGGCCGCTCGCCCACGAGAGCATGCTGGACTTCATCGAGTACGGCGGAAGCCCCGAGCCGGGCGAAGACATCGTGCCGCTCTCAGAAGCGCGGCTACACGCCCCACTTCCTAACCCTCAGAAGATAGTCGCCATCGGCCTGAACTACGTGGACCACGCTGAGGAGACCGGGGCTCCCATCCCCGAGAAGCCAGTAGTCTTCACCAAGTATCCGAACTGCATAGTCGGGCCGGGCGATGCTATCCGCATACCGCCGATCACGGAGCAGGTGGATTACGAGGCGGAGCTTGCGGTAGTGATCGGGAAGACTGCCCGCAACGTCTCGGAATCAGAAGCTCTGGATCACGTCTTCGGCTACGCCAACGCCAACGACGTATCCGCCCGCGACCTCCAGTTCTCCGAGGGCGGACAGTGGTCCCGCAGCAAGTCCCTGGACACCTTCATGCCTTTCGGGCCGTTTATCGCGACTACGGATGAAATCCCAGATCCCCAGAGCCTCTCCATCAAGGCAATCCTGAACGGCGAGACCGTGCAGGATGGGACAACGGAAAAGATGATCTTCTCCGTCGCCGGGATAGTAGCCTTCCTCTCCACCGGCATGACGCTGGTGCCAGGCGACATCATCATCACGGGCACGCCTCCCGGCGTCGGGATGGCCCGCGAACCGCAACTGTGGATGAAGCCCGGTGATGAAATCACTATCGAGATAGAGGGCCTCGGCGCCCTCACCAGCCCCGTCGAGGCGGAGTAGGAGGTCACCATGGATGTGCTCTCCGGGCTGCGGGGAGTCGTGCCAGAAGATCGTATCTCCACCGACGGGGGGGAGATCTCACGCCACGGCACCTCTGTCTTCACCTACCACGCCTCCCATCTCCCTGACGCCCTGGTCTACCCGGAGAGCCGCGAGGAGGTAGTCCAGGTTCTGCGTTTCGCCAACGAGCACGGAATACCCATCGTGCCTTTCGGCGAGGGGAGCAGCCTGGAGGCCCACACCATCCCCGCCCACGGCGGCATCAGCCTGGACCTTGGCAGGATGGACGGGATCCTGGAAATCCGGTCCGAAGACTTCGTAGCGCGGGTGCAGCCTGGCGTCACGCGCGAGGCGCTGAACGAGAGGCTGGAGGAACACGGGCTGTTCTTTCCGGTTGACCCAGGCTGGGACGCCTCCATCGGCGGTATGGCCGGGACCAACGCCAGCGGCACCAACGCCGTGCGCCACGGGGCGATGCGGGATCAGGTTCTAGGATTGGAAGTCGTGCTCGGCGAAGGTAAGATAATGCGTACGGGCGGCATGGCGATGAAATCATCAGCCGGATACCATCTCACCAGCCTCTTCGTTGGCTCGGAGGGGACATTGGGGGTGTTCACCGAGGTTCTGCTGCGGCTCCAGCCGATACCCGAGCATATTCTGGCCGGACGTGCAGTCTTCCCTGACATCGAGGCTGCCGGGAGGGCGGCGGGGGCCGTGATCCAAACCGGCATGCAGGTCGGGCGCATCGAACTGGTTGACGCCCGCAGCGTCGAGGCCGTCAACGCCCTCAAGGGCACGGACTACGCCGTCGCCCCGACCCTGTTCCTGGAGTTCTCCGGTTCCGAAGCGGGCGTCGAAAGTGACGTTCGGACGGCCCGCTCCATCGCCGAAGCCCACGGCTGCGAGGGCTTCGATTTCGAGGCTGACGATGAGGCCCGCGAGAAGCTGTGGGAGGCTCGCCACGAGGCGGGGCTTGCCATCAGGGACCTCAACCCGGGCAAGAAGCCAATGACCACAGACGTGTGCGTTCCGCTCTCGGACCTGCCCGGCGCCCTGCGTCACGCCCGCGAGACCATCGAGGCGGCTGGCTTCGACGGCGCCATCCTCGGCCACGTCGGCGACGGCAACTACCACGCCGTGTTCCCCGTTGACCCGGATGACGCGGCGGAGCTGGAGCTGGCCAAATCGGTGAACGAACGGATCGTGGACCACGCCCTCGCCCGCGGCGGTACGTGTACCGGCGAGCACGGCATAGGCTCGGGCAAGATCGGCTCCCTCGAAAAGGAGCACGGCGACTCCCTGCCCTTCATGCGCGGCATCAAACGCCTCGCAGACCCGAACGGCATCATGAACCCTGGCAAAATCTTCGAGTAGTAGGGAGCAGGATCTTGGGGAGAATCTGGCGGATCGTGGTTCCGGTCTTTGTCTTCATGCTCTCTCTGCCCGACGCGGCCCTGGCCCACGTGACGATCACTCCGGATCAAAGCCCCGCCGGCGATACACAGGTCTTTACCCTTGCCGTGCCGACGGAGAAGGACGTGCCCACCACAGGGGTCAGGCTGGAGCCGCCTGATGGATTCGATGTGGTTGACGTGCAGTCCCCGCCCAGCGGATGGCAGGGGAACGCGGAAGACGGCGCTGTCGTGTGGTCAGGCGGTGAGATCGGAACCGGCGGCGCGGACATCACCTCTCCCGAAGGGGAGGAGATCCAGATGGGCCAGACCGGAGAATTCTCGTTCACGGCCAGCGTTCCAGATAAACCGGGCGACTACGCCCTGGCCGTCACCCAGACGTACAAAGACGGAAGCGTGGCCGAATGGACGGGAACGGCGAACTCGGAGAACCCGGCTCCCACCATCCAGGTGATCCCACAGTCCCCCGAAACCACAGCCACGGAAGAAGCGGGCCACGAACACGGAGACCACGAAGATCACCACGAACACACATCAGGCACACCTGACCCCGACTCCGGCACGAACCCTGACGGTACGCTCTCTCCATATGTGCTGATGGGCGCCGGGGTGCTCGTCGGGGCGGTGATGATCGGCGGCCTCGTCCTGCTGCGCGGCAGGGGATAATTGTGGCGCGAGGCGCGTGGCCGTCTACAATGTAGTCCTATGGAGCGCACGATACGGGTTGTGGTGGCGAAGGTCGGGCTCGACGGGCACGACAGGGGGGCCAAGATCATCGCGCGCGCCCTCCGCGACGCAGGGATGGAGGTCATCTACACTGGGTTGCATCAGACTCCGGAGCAGGTAGTCGAAGCAGCCATCCAGGAGGACGCCGACGCCATCGGCATCTCCATCCTCTCAGGCGCCCACATGACCCTGGTCCCGAAGGTCGTAGATCTCCTCAAAGAGAACGACGCGGAAGATATCCACGTATTCGTCGGCGGCACCATCCCGAAAGTAGACATCCCGAAGCTCAAGGAACTGGGCGTGGGTGAGATCTTCACGCCAGGAACCCCGACAAAGCGGGCCGTGGAGTACGTGAGTAGTACCGTGAGTCGTGAGTCGTGAGTCGAAGGATATGGTTCGTGGCTCGTCGCGCATTGCGCCTGAATCTGCGATTCGTTCGTACCGGGATCTGCGGGTGTGGGGCGAGGGGATGGATCTGGCGGTGGCTTGTTACAGATTGACCAGGTCTTTTCCCAGAGAAGTAGTCTACGGGATGGCTTCGCAGATCCGGCGGTCGGCGACCTCGATCCCGGCCAATATAGCGGAGGGGTATGGGAGGGATGGACCTGGAGAATTTGCCCAGTTCCTACGCATCGCGCAAGGCTCGCTAAAGGAATTGGAAACCCATCTGATTCTATCTTGCAGGATAAGCCTGACAAGCGAACAACAAACAGCCCCCATCCTGCAATGCTGCGAGGACGTCGGAAAAATGCTACGGTCCCTGATCCGCACGGTACAGGCCGGAAAGAGAACAGGAGCCAGTAACCGCGAGTAGCATTTTCTCGACTTACGACTCACGACTCACGAACAACCGAGGAGGACACAACGCGATGGATTTCGTAAGAGTAGACTGGGAAGAGAACGGCGTCGTAATACTGACCATTGATCGCCAGGACAAGCTGAACGCCCTCGACTCGCAGGTGGTGGAGGAGATCGGGCAGGCCCTACTGGAGATGGAGACGGAAGGACCACGCGCCATCATCGTGACCGGGGCCGGGGAGAGGGCATTCGTAGCCGGGGCCGACATCTCGGCCATGCACGCGATGGATGCGTTGGACGCCAAACGGTTCTCCGATATCGGGCACGCCGCGATGGCCCTGCTGGACAAGAGCCCCATCCCCACCATAGCCGCCGTCAATGGATTCGCCCTCGGCGGCGGGTGCGAGGTCGCCATCGCCTGCGATATCCGCGTTGCATCGGAGAACGCGCTGTTCGGATTCCCCGAAGTTGGCCTCGGCATTCTGCCGGGCATGGGCGGGACGCAGCGCCTGCCGCGCCTTGTCGGCCCCGCCATCGCAAAGGAACTAATCTTCACGGGCCGCCGCATAGGCGCGGAGGAGGCCAAGGAGATCGGTCTCGTCAACCGCCTCGTCCCGCAGGGCGAAGCGCTGAACGCGGCGAAGGAGCTTGCGGCGGAGATCTCCGCCAACGGACCCGTCGCCGTCCGCCACGCCAAGACCGCCGCCAACCGCGCCCTCGACGTTGACCTCATAAGCGGCCTGGAGTACGAGGCGGATCAGTTCGCTCTCCTCTTCGCCACACAGGACGCGAGAGAGGGCATGGGCGCGTTCTTAGAGAAGCGCAAGCCGAAATTCGAGGGACGCTGATCCACGCGATAAAACTTCGCGTCCGCTACTCAGAGACCGACGCCCAGGGCATAGCCAACAACGCCAGCTACCTCGCCTACTTCGAGGTCGGCCGCGTCGAGTGGCTCCGCGCCGCCGGACTCTCGTACAGGGAACTGGAGGAGCAGGGCCTCGGCTTCGTCGTGGTCGAGGCCCGCCTCTTCTACAAGAAAGCAGCCCGTTTCGACGACGAACTCACGCTTCGCACCGAACTCACGGACGTGGGCCGCGCCTCGCTCCGCTTCGAGTACGAGGTGCTGCGGGACGGGGAGGTGATCTCCACGGGCTACACCCGCCACGGCTGCATAGACCTCGCAACGGGTCGCCCCAAGCGCGTTCCGGTGGAGCTTGGTGACTTGCGGGCCGGGGCCGCCGAAGCTACGGTGGAGGATGTCGTGGATAGGGTGGATGAGCAGTGAGCATGAAGCTCCGGCGGGGACTAATGTTTGGTGAGTCTCTGCTCGCCCTCCTGGCGGGCAATTGTCGCATCGAGCGCATCAAAGGATACGCGGGAGCATGCGACCCCGAGAACATAGCCCGGCAAGAACAATAATGATCGTCAATGACGAACGCGAACATGACCCACAGTGATGAACAATCGTAGGTATAGGCGAAAAGCTTTCGAGGTTGGCCCCTACTGCTGGATACGTTATCGCACAGATCATCCTTGTAGGGTACTGGGTGTACGTGATCTCGAAATACGGAGTAGACCCCACGCCAGATGAGAATCCTTATGCGCTCGGAAACGTTATAGTCATGGTCGTACTGACCGGGCTACCCGCCGCAGTGCTCGGCGTGTTCGACATCGCAGCGCAGCTATCCAGATACTCACTACTAAGGGTGCTCGACGCAGCCCTGATCGTCCTGTTCGCGCTGCTTTGGATAGTTCCCGTCACGTCCTTCATGCTATTCCTGGAGCCCGATATTTTCGGCAACATAGATGTCCCTTCCCTACCGACGGCCCTCGGTCTCTTCCTCGGCGGAGAGTTCTCGCTCGCGCTGCTGCTGATCTTATCCGTGGCAGGACGGGTCGTAGCGAGGAGACAAGCGCTTCGTGATCGATAGATCGCTCAACACTACCAAAGCCATTATCCATCTCAGGACAACGACATGTAGCTGTGCTTCTGCACGGCCTCCCGGTGTGTGATGAGCGGATTATTTCTAGTCGCAGCGGTATCGGACCTCGTTTCGCCTCTATCCACCCTCCTTTCTTCGAGCGCCGTATGGGTACGGCGTCCGAAGTTTCCGTTCACGTATAATCCGGGGCATGGAACAGGCAAGAACACAGGATGCCATGAGCGCCGTCAAACACCGCTTCACGGTCGGGGAGTACCACAGGATGGGTGAGGCCGGGATCTTCGCCGAAGACGACCGGGTGGAGCTTATAGACGGGGAGGTGGTGGAGATGACCCCCATCAGTTGGCGTCATGCCCACTGCGTGCGGCAACTCATCAACATACTCCCTGGCCTCGTTGGTGATCGCTACCTGGTAGATGCACAGAACCCTATCGCCCTCGGGGAGCATGGTGAGCCGCAACCCGATGTCGTTCTCCTTGACGGGGGGCTGGCTGCGGGCCGCTTGCCCATCCCTGACGAAGTGGCACTCGCCGTGGAGGTTGCCGAAAGCTCGCTGGAATTCGACCGTAACGTGAAGCTGCCCTGGTACGGTGAGGCCGGCATCCAGGAGGTCTGGATCGCGAACCTCAGAGACGACCTGATGGAAGTGTACTCAGACCCCGGTCCACAGGGTTACAGGTCCACCCACCGCGTAGGGCGTGGCGAGAGGATGGTCTCAGCCACCGTTCAGGGACTCGCCCTGGATCTCGCGCAGATAATCCCCTCCCGTTAGAGTTCGGGCGAACTCACCCCGTTCTGGTGCGTAAGTCGTGAGGCGCTCGCGTTCCGCGCTCACTTCGTAAATCGTAAGTCGAGAAGAAAAATGCGACCAACTACTCACGACTTACGATCTCACGACGCACAGACGCACCGAACTCTCCACCCGGTTTCGACTTCATTTCCGGCCGTAGCGGCGGCGGGAGAAGCCGGCGATGAGGCCGAGGGGAAGTGCGATCAGGGCCGCGATGGTGAAGAGGAGGCTGAACAGGTCATCCTGGGCCAATGGCGCGGCGGCGCTGGTGGCGAGGCCGCTTCCCGTAAAGAGGGCTGCGGCGAAAAGTGAGATCATGGTGGCCCGGGCCTCTGGCACGACTTCGGTGGCCCACGTCTGGAGCGTGGAGTGCATGAACGCGAAACCACCGCCGACGAACACGGCAGCTAGCGAGATGCCGATCAGGTTCTGCTCCAACGCACCAGCCGCGTAACCAGCCACGAGCAGCGCACCACCCATGATGAGCAGCACGTGCGCCCCGACGCGATCAGAGACCCTCTTCAGAATACGGGTCCACACCAGCGTGGCGACGCCGTACAGCCCGACGGCGAGGCCGGAGGCGGCTGAACTGAAACCCTGGTTCTCCAGCGCGGGCGCGAGGTACGTCAGGAAACCCAGGATCACACCACCCTCGATGAGCGCGAACAGTACAACCAGGAGCGCCCACGGTTTCCTGAATACGGTGGCGAGGCGCGCGAGTATGCCAGCATCCCCGTCACCATGCTCAGGCTCGGGCAGCCGTCTGATGAACAGCAGGCCGAGCGTGGCCGAGGCGAGAACGGGAGCTGCGAAGGCGAGCCGCCAGAGATCCAGGTACGCTGCGATACCCGCTGTCACGGTGGCGAGTGCTGTCGCCACGGCGCTGGTTGCGAGCTGGTCTGCGAGGGCTTTCTGGCGGGTGGAGATCGGTACTGTATCCCCGATGTACACCAGTGAAGCCGGGATGATCGCGGCGAAGAGCCCGCCAGCAAGCGCCCGCCCCACGATGAGCGTGGCGAGGTTCGGCGCGAAGGCCGAGAGCAGGCCGGGCACGAGAACTGCCACAAGGGTGAGCCGGATGACCGTGACGCGTCCGATCCTATCCGACAGCATCCCCCATACCGGCTGCATCAGGCCGTACAGCAGGAAGTAGGTGCTTGCCGCCACCGCGACCTCCGCGAGCGATACGTCGAGGTCGGCCGCGATGGTAACGAGCATCGGGGCGATGGTGAAGCGGTCGAAGGTGCTTAGAAACGCCGCCGCCCTGAGCAGCCGCAACCGGCCGCCGAGTTCCGCGGGAACTTCCAAGTTATGCGTCGAGTTCGGTGATCGAGAGAGATCTCACCCCGAAACCATACGCAAATACGCTTTCGCGTACAAGTTGAAAGTTGCGGCCAATGTGATGGGTTTCGCTTTGTCACGATTGACTTCGCTCCTTCGTCTCTTGAATAGGGAACAATGAAAGGAATGGAACGTGAGGGCGAACGAGGCGGAACCACAGGCTGGCACAGGGACGCGAAGCGAGGCAGATATGGACAAGACCGGGGATTTCGACAGGCATAGGCGGCTGCTGTTCTCCATCGCCTACCGGATGCTGGGCAGCGTGGCCGACGCCGAGGATGTTCTCCAGGAGGCGTATCTGCGGTGGCAGCGTACGGAAGAGGAGGTGCGTTCGCCCAGGGCGTATCTCTCGGCTGTCGTCACCCGGCTCTCCATTGACCAGTTGAGATCGGCCCGCGTCAGGCGCGAGGAGTACATTGGGGCCTGGCTGCCCGAGCCTATCCTGACGGAAGGAGAGGGGGCGGATGCGCCAGCCGAAGCGGCGATCCTCGAAGAGTCGCTCTCTATGGCTTTCATGGTGTTGCTCGAAAGCCTGACGCCCACGGAGCGGGCGGTGTTCCTGCTGCGCGAGGTCTTCGACTACGATTACGGTGAGGTCTCGCGGCTCGTCGGCAAGAGCGAGGAGAACTGCCGTCAGATCTCACGCCGCGCCCGCCAGTCCGTAGCGGCCCGCCGTCCCCGCTTCGAGGCATCGCAGGAGCAGGAGGAGCGTTTGATGGAGAGCTTCCTCCAGGCTTGCGCGGGCGGCGACATGGAAGCCCTCGTCTCACTCCTTTCTGAAGATGTGATCCTCTGGTCCGATGGCGGGGGCAAGGTCAGGGCCGCACTCAACCCCATCAGGGGCGCGGATAAGGTTATCCGGTGGTTCGCAGGGATTCTGCAGAAAACCCCGCCCGGACTTACCTTCCGAACTGCCTCGGTCAACGGCCGTCCCGGCGCCGTCGGATACTACGCGGATGGCAGCCCCCAGAGCGTCGTGACGCTGGAAGTCGAAGGAGAAAGTATCCGGGCCATCCACTTCGTCGTGAACCCGGAGAAGCTGGAGAACATCCCACCGCTGGAGGAGGTAGAACGATGAAAGTCCTGGAACCGTTCATCAGCCAGTGGGCCGCGCTGTTGACCACGTTCCGTCGCGACGGCACACCAGTCGGCACGCCTGTGAGCATAGTCGTCGAGGGAGATCACGCTTATTTCCGAACCTGGTCCACATCGGGGAAGATGAAGCGCATCCGCAACAACTCGGAGGTCCGGATCTCACCTTCAACCGCGCTCGGAAAGCCCACAGGACCAGCGATACGGGGCCACGTCAGGGTGCTGAAACCTGATGAGGCGACTCACGCGGCGAGGTTACTGGCTCGTAAACACCCGATCATGCACCGCTTTCTCGTCCCGATGGCGCACCGTCTGCGCGGCTACGAGACCGTACACTTCGAGCTGATCCCACACGACAACCTGACCGCCGAAAGCACAAAGGAGGGTGTGGCATGAGCGTGGAGATACTCGTTACCGGAGGGACCGGCGTGCTCGGACGCCAGGTGGCGGAGCGGTTGCGTTCGGCTGGGGCAGGGGTGCGGGTCATGAGCCGCAGCGGGAAACCGGGAACGGTTCATGGAGATTTGCTGACGGGCGAGGGGCTGGAGCGGGCCGTGCGCGGCGTTGACACCATAGTCCACTGCGCCACCAGCCCGTTCCGCAAGCCAGAGCTGGTGGATGTCGGGGGGACGGATAACATGCTACGCATCGCTGCGAGGGCTGGGGTATCCCACTGTCTATACATCTCCATAGTCGGCATAGACGGCGCTGCTTCGTACCCGTACTACGACATCAAACTGGAGACCGAGCGCGTCGTCGCAGATTCACCTGTCCCGCACACCATCTTGAGGGCCACGCAGTTCCATGATCTTATCTTTTTGGCTGTGCGGTTCCTCGACCGGTTGCCGGTCATACCGCTCCCTTTCGGTTTCCTCGGCCAGCCAATCGACTCGGGGGAGGTCGCGGATCGCATGGTGAAACTCGCGCTCTCTGAGCCAGCCGGGCGCGCCCCCGACATCGGCGGCCCCGAGGTTGCGCCGCTGGAGGACGCCGTGCGGACCTACCTCGATGTCAAGGGTAGCAGCAAGCGCATCGTGAGGCTACCGTTCCCAGGCAAGACGGCCCGAGCCTTCCGCGAAGGCGCGATAGTTTGCCCGGATAATCGGTACGGCATGATCACCTGGGAGGAATTTCTACAGGCAGAGCTCCCCACCGAAAGCGCGGCATGAAGCGGGTCGGGCTCGTACGGGCCGGGTTGCTGTTCCTGGTGGTTGCATCACTCATTGTCGGGCCTTGGGCACAGTTCGCACCGCACTCGTTCTGGGAAGGCTTTCCCGGGTTCGGAAGGGCGTGGGTCTCGGCTGACGGACCTTACAACGAACACCTCGTCAGGGATGTCGGCGGGCTCCAGCTTGCGATGGTCGTCCTGCTACTCGCGGCGTTCATCCGGCCGGAAGTGGTGCTCGTGCGCGTGGCGGCCCTCGCTTCCATAGTATGGCAGGCGCAGCACCTCGTCTATCATCTCGTGCACGTCGGGGATCTGCCGACGCTGTCCGACATGGTGATACAGTCGGTCGGGCTGGTGTTTACGTTCGCCGTTGCGTTGGCGGTGCTGGTTATGGCCCGCGGGTCCGCTAGCGGGGCGTCATCCGAATTGCGCCGTCGAGTCGTATGACCTCGCCGTTGAGCATCCGGTTCTCGATGATCTGCCGCACCATCGCCGCGTATTCGTCAGGGTTGCCGAGGCGGGAAGGGAAGGGAACCTGCTTGCCCAAAGACTCACGGGCCTCTTCGGGGAGGCCGGCCATCATCGGGGTGTCGAAGAGGCCAGGGGCGATGGCCGCGACCCTGATGCCCAACCGGGAAAGTTCACGGGCCAGCGGTAGCGTCATGGCGGCAACGCCACCCTTGGACGCGGAATATGCTGCCTGCCCGATCTGACCGTCGAAAGCCGCCACCGATGCGGTGTTCACGATCACGCCGCACTCTCCGTCCTCCCCAGGCTCGTTCTCCCGCATAGCTTCAGCCGCGAGCCGCACGACGTTGAAAGTTCCGACCAGGTTGATCTGAACCACCCGCGCGAAAGATTCGAGGTCGTGCGGTCCTTCTTTGCCGAGCACCTTCTCCGCGATGGCGACGCCAGCGCAGTTGACGACCCCGTGCAACGCGCCGAACACGTCCGAGGCGACGTCCACGGCGGACTTTACGTGCTTCTCATCCGTGACATCGGTTTCGATGAACCAGATGTTCTTCCCTGGCTCGCCATGAAGGTCGGCAACGACGACGCTCGCGCCAGCCTCCACGAGCATCCGCGCCGTGGCCGCTCCCAGGCCGGAGCCGCCGCCCGTGACCAGGAAAATGCGGCCTTCGATCTCCATCAGAAAAGCTTCCCTGTTCCGGTGAGTCCTTTCATGGCCGAACATCATACTTCACGCTATCACCAGCGGCATTGCGTTAGCAGGACGGGGTCAGAAAATCAGCGTGCCCGGATGGCTGTGCCCATCTCCGAGAACGCTAGTTGTCTGTTGCCAGAGGTGTAATTCAGTGCAGCATGTCTATTTGTCCACGACCGTGAGCGTGACGTGGCTCGGGTGTTCGGCATCGTGGAAGATAGTCTGGTGCGCCACTTCTGTGTTTGCGGCGTTCATGCTGCCCTCGCCGGTGTTCGGGTTGCGGTCCCAGCGGGGGAAGGAGCTGGACGTGACGTCCACCCTGATGCGATGCCCCGCGAGGAAGGTGATGCCCGTGGCCCACATATCCACTGAAAATTCGTATACCTCTCCTGGTTCGATGGGGCTCGGCCCTGTCGGGGTGATGACGCCGGGCGACGGATAGCTCTCGCGGGCGCTGGTCCGGATGATGCCGTCGGCGACGACTATGGATCGTCCGTCGGGATATACGTCCGTGAGTCGGACTATGAAGTCCGTATCTGGTGCGGATGAGGCCGCGAAGAGCGTGGCGTGGACGGCGCCAAGTACCGTGTAGTCTTCCTGTAGCGCGTCGCTGGTGAAAACGAGAACGTCGGGGCGGCTTTCGATCTCCCGCTGATCCCGCGGGCCGGAGCCGTGAATTGGGGGGAGCAGGCTAGATCCCCCGACGGTCGGCGCGGGATCCCGGGGATCATAGTCGTACTCGTCTGGTGGATATGAACCGGGATCCTCGCGGGAGAGTACGCCTTCGCTGTGAAGATGCCAGACTTCCTCGCGTGAGCCGGGTACGGGCCACTCCTCGTAACCGCGCCAGCGGTTCTCGCCCATCACGAAAACCTCGACCGGCGGACGATCTGCCAGGGTGGATTCGTCGCCCTTCAGCGTCGCGTCGAACCAGCGGAGATGGCGGTCTGTGAGGCTTCCATCGGCGTTCACGAAGCTACCGGCGCTCATCATACCGAAGTCGAGATCCCCGCAGGTTGTGCCCTCGAAAGCTCCGTGGGTCCACGGGCCGATGAGCAGGCGCGGCGGGCGTGTGGCGGTCTCCGCAGCCTGTGCCTTCATCGCCTCGTACTGGCGCAGGGTTTCGCCGATGAAGCAGTCGTACCAGCCCCCGATGTGGAAGGTTGGCACTTCGATCCGGTCGTATTTCCCCTCTATGTTCACGACGTTCCAGATGGAATCTTCCAGGCCACGTCCCAGGCCGAGGGCCAAGGACAGGTTGTCCGGGTCGTGGAGGTTCGAGAGCGGGAGCGCGTCGTAGCCGTCGCCAGCCAGAAGTTCATCGATGATCCCGAATGCCTGCGTGAGCTTCTCGTTCAACTTCTCCGGATCTTTCGCGTGCCGGCGTAGGATCTCACCCGGCCCGATAGCGCCCTGCGCCCAGAAGTGGACGAGGCCGAGCTCCTGGGCGCCACCGCGCAGGCTCGCGCCGTTGAGGTGATTGCCCCACGTCTGGCCAGGGGCCATGCTTTTCAGGGATGATGGGCGTTCGGTGGCCGCGTGCCACTGTGTCTTCCCGAAGTACGAGAGGCCCCACATTCCAACCATTCCGTCCGAACCGGGTAGCTTCGCCGCCCATTCCACGGAGTCGTAGCCGTCCTCGATCTCCTGCGGGAAGGTGCCGAACTCGCCTTCCGAAGCAAAGCGTCCGCGCACGTCCTGCACCACGACTATGTAGCCGTGACGGGCCGCCTTTATCGGATCGAAGTACGTGGGATCTCTGGGCTGGTCCTTGCCGTATGGAAGCCGGGTCAGGAGCACCGGATATTCACCATCGTCAGCAGGACGGTAGACGTTTGCCATCAGTGTCACGCCATCGCGCATGGTGGCTGGCACGTTTATCTGGACGGTGATCTCGGTTGATGGCATCATTCTCCTGTTTCGAGTGGGATTATCGTCTGGCGCGCCAGCGGAAAAGCACGAACCCAAGTATGGCAAGGAACGCGAGGAGGGCGTACGGGGCCAGGGCTATCGTGCGGAGGCGACCGAGGTTGCGGCGCATCTCCGCCGCATCGTTGAGGTGTGGGAATGGCTCGTCCGGCTCCTCGACGCCGAGGAACTCGCACAGCGGCCCCCAGCCCTCTTTTATCTCGTAGACGAGCAGTTTTTCGGAAGGGACTTTGCGCTTGACCTCCTCGTTGTGGAGCTCGAAGACTTCGATGGCGTGGGCCTTGTCTTCGAAGCGGTCGTCGAAGGTGCCGCGCCAGATGATCTCATCCACCAACACATCCCGGCCCGTGGACGACCCGCCGAAGGTGAGGAGGCTGATGATGCGGAATACGGCGCGGGTGGTGGGGGAGCGTATGACCATCATGCTCAGCGTGTAGACGGTGGTCCGCACGCTCTCGTACCAGCGCTCCGGGTCGCGGACTGTCAGGATCACCTTCGCGTCAGGATGACGCTGCATTATCTCCTCGTAGAACGTGCATGCGGGCCAGTCGAGCGTCGCCTCGTAGTTTCCGAGGACCCCGTCCCAGTCCGCAGGCTCCCCGCGCCACGCGGCCAGCCAGAAGTCAGCGTGTTCGGGGTGCGCGAATACCTCGGTCATGTGGTAGCAGGGGCCGAAGCCCAGGGTCTCGAGGGCGGCCTTCAGCGACATGGTGCCAGTTCGGCCGAAGCCTGCCCCGACTACCTTCATGCAGTTGGCGTGTAGTCTTTGAACTGCTCGCGCAGGGCACGTTTCAGGAACTTGCCAGCGGCGGTGCGTGGGATCTCATCCACGAATTCTATGGCGTCGGGGAGTGACCACTTCGGATGTTTCTCGGCGAGGTGGGACATGAGATCTTCTTCCGTCACGTCCTTGCCGTCTTCGAGGACCACGACCCCGAGGGGCCGCTCCTGCCACTTCTCGCTCGGGATGGCTATGACTGCTGCCTCCGCGACCGCGTCGTGGGCCATAAGATCGTTCTCCAGGGTTACGGATGAGATCCACTCTCCCCCGCTCTTGATGAGGTCCTTGGTGCGATCCTGTATCTCCACGTAGCCACCAGGGCTGATGCTGGCGATGTCGCCCGTCTTGAACCAGCCATCGTCGGTGAACTTGTCAGGGTCTTCGTCCTTGTAGTACGCGCCGGTGACCCACGGCCCCCGTACTTCGAGTTCGCCCATGCTCTCGCCGTCCCAGGCCGCGAATCCTTCGTCGCCCCGCGCCCTGACCTCGATGAACGGGCCGGGGACGCCCTGTGTCGCCCTGACTTGGTACTTCTCGTCCTCTGAGAGCTCTTCCTTCTCGCTCGTCAGGTTGCAGACGGTGCCGAGCGGCGTGGTCTCTGTCATGCCCCAGGCGTGGAGGACGTTCAGGTCGTGGCGCTCTTTGAAGGCCCGGATCATGGACTCTGGCGCTGCTGAGCCGCCGATGATCATGTCGTGAAGGTTCGAGAGATCATAAGCATCAGGGTCCTCGTCGAGCTTCCTCAGGATGCCGAAGAAGATGGTAGGAACCCCGGCCGTGACGGTGACTCGCTCCTGCGCCAGGTTCTCCAGCAAACTCTCAGGATCGAGGTGCGGACCAGGCATTACCTGCCTGGCGCCTGTCATGGCTGCCGTGAAAGGCAGGCCCCAGGCGTTGACGTGGAACATGGGGACGACCGGCATTACCGTGTCGCGCTCGCGCAGGCCGAGCATGTCAGGCGTCGCCGCCGCCATGGAATGCAGGCAGATGCACCGGTGGGAGTACGTCACGCCCTTGGGGCGGCCAGTGGTCCCCGATGTGTAGCACATGGCCGCAGCGTCGTTCTCGTCGAAATCAGGGTACTCGAACTCGCTTTCGTCGGCGCTTTCGAGGAGGTCCTCGTAGCTCTCCAGGCCGTCTGGGGCGGAGTCTGGGACCGAGCCATCTGAGGAGATGACGAAGATGTGCTCCAGGTTCACCTCGTCCTTGAAGCTGTCGAGAAGCTGGAGCATGGTCTCGTCTATGAGGAGGATCTTGTCTTCCGCGTGATCGAAGATGTATGCGAGGTCGTCCGGGCTCAAACGCGGGTTGATGGTGTGTAGAACCACCCCGGAACACGGTATCCCGAAGTACGCTTCGAGGTGCTGGTACGAGTTCCAGGCCAGGGTGGCGACCCTGTCGCTCTTCTCCAGCCCGAGACCCCCTAGCGCGACGGCGAGCTTCTTGGTGCGACGGACCATGTCGGCGTACGTGTAGCGGTGGAAGCTCTTGTCCGGCAGGCGCGTGACGATCTCGCGGTACCCGAAGTGCGACTCTGCGCGCCGGAGTATGGCTGGCAAGGTTAGCTGATAGTCGGCGGTGAGACCTCTCAAAGTGTTCCTCCTTCTCTTTCCCTAGAGATATGGTGCAACGATGTTAGCATTCGTCCGAGACGCCGGGCAACACGGGGCTTGCGGGGGAACTATGGAAGACGACGGTTTTAGCGTGATGGCTGCTACGCTTTTCGGGAGGTGGGAGGTCGCGCGCTACCCCACCCGCGAGCAGGCCGAGTGGCGCGTGCGGGAGCTGCGGGCTGAGGCCGAGCGCAGCCCGCGCGGTCACGTCGAGTACGTGGTGCGGCCCATGCGGGAAAGTCCGAAAGATGGGTGAAACTGGCGGGGCTGAACGGGGGGGATCCAAACGCGTGAGGCGAGGACGGCCCGGCTATCGTAGAATGGTATTGGAATGAGGTCCGGGTTTATCCGAGGGTTGTAAGATCCGGCGGTCGTGACGATCAGGAGAGGAGGCGAATTGGTCTCGGAGGTAGTGCAGTTCGTACTGGCGCTGGTGTTGTTCGCCATCATACTTTTCGGATCTTACTGGTTCGTATACATGCCGACCCGCAGAAGCGCCAGGCAGAACAAAGACAAGGGGACATCGCAGCGATAGAAGCCGAATTTCAGGAGGAGGGGCGCTTTGCAGGTATCGGCTAAAGCGGACTATGCGCTGCGGGCGGCGCTGGAGCTGGCGCTGGCCGAAGACGCGAAGCCGCTGAAGGGGCTGCGTATCTCGGAGGCGCAGAACATCCCGCTGAAGTTTCTGGAGAACATCCTGCTGGAACTCAAGCACGCAGGCATCGTCCGCACCCAGCGCGGGGCCGGTGGGGGATACTGGCTGGCCCGCCCCCCGGAAGAGGTGAGCCTGGCCGAGATCATCAGGATAGTCGAGGGTCCACTGGCGAACGTTAGGGGCGAGGGGCCGGAGTCCGTGGAGTACACAGGCGCGGCCCTGCCGCTTCGGGAAGTCTGGATCGCCGTCCGCGCCAACCTCCGCGCGGTCCTCGAATCCGTCAGCCTGGCCGACCTCGCGAGCGGCGAGCTTCCCTCCTCTATCCACCTCCTGACCGAAGACCCGGAAGCCTGGGTACGGCACTAGGCGGCGAAGGCCGCGTCCTGCTGCGGGACGTGGCGGAAGAAGACCTCCCCGTTTTCTTCGAACACCAGCTCGACCCCGAAGCAACCCGCATGGCTGCCTTCCCGCCCAGGGAAAGGGATGCGTTCATGGCGCATTGGGCCAGAATTCTGGAAGACGAAACCGTGGTGAAGAAGACAATTCTCTTCGATGGGCGCGTCGCTGGCAGCCTCCTGAGTTTCGAGCAGTCAGGCGAACGGGAGGTGGGATACTGGCTCGGCAGGGAATTCTGGGGCGGGGGCATCGCCACGAGGGCGCTCTCGGAGTTTCTGCCAATCATCGAGAGTCGCCCGCTGTACGCCCACGTCGCAAGTCACAACACAGCCTCCCTGCGCGTGCTGGAGAAGTGCGGTTTCAGCATCGCGGGCGAGGAAAGGGAATTCTCCAGCGCCCGTAGCGGGGGGATCGTCTGGCTCTTCCTGAAGCTCGAAGCGTAGGAAAGTAGCGCGGCGACAACGAGGCCACCGCGCCTTTCGACACTGACTGTTTTACCTTCGTCTACTGACGGTTTCTTAGATGGGATGGCTTCTCGACGCCGTGCCCGATACTTTCACTTCCTGGCGGTTCACCACTATCGAGAACCCGAGCGCCGCAGCCCAGACCACCAGGATCACGATGTACAGGAGAACCGCGAACGCGCCTGCAACGCCAACAGCCTCGAAGAAGGTCTTGGCATTGGTGAGCAGGATGATGCCGCCGACGGCTGTACCCAGGATGCGGGCTGGCAGGATGCGGACTATGTAGGCGGCCACGGGAGCCGCGATGACACCGCCGACGAGCAGCGCTCCGACCACCTGCCACGGAATATCCGCGAAGCTCAGGGTGAGGAGGAACCCGATGCTGGCTGCCAGGGCCACCAGGAACTCGCTGGTGTCCACGGTGCCGACTATCTTCCTCGGCTGCATCCTGCCCGAAGAGAGCAGGGTTGGCGTGGAGATTGGCCCCCATCCACCGCC
>JAABUR0100000884.1_pt1 | contig 59059 bp, 61 predicted proteins | sample 5560091 | NCBI WGS metagenome assembly JAABUR01 (sample SAMN10711879, study PRJNA513375) | rock metagenome | isolation source: Antarctica rocks | place: Antarctica: Victoria Land, University Valley sud | reverse complement strand
TCGGGACGGCGCAGGTAGAAGTTACTTTTCGTGGGAAGCCGGCCCACTCGGCCCGTCCCTGGCAGGGCGAGAACGCGCTGACGAAAGCGGGAGATTTCCTGACAGAGATGCACGAGCGGCCGGCGGAGGAGGTCATAGTCGAAGGATTGCCGTTCTACGAAGTCCTGACACCGACGATGGCGCGGGCCGGCCGGGCGAAGAACATCGTGCCGGACGAGTTCTGGGTCAACGTGAACTACCGTTTCGCTCCTGGCAGAGGCATAGAGGACATCAGGCAACTCTTTGATGGGCTGCTAAACGGGAAAGCGTACTACGAGATAACCGACTTCGCTCCGAGTGGGCCGGTCAATCTGGACAACCCGCTGCTGCAAGAGCTTATCGGCGCCGGGATCGAGGTGCGTCCCAAGCAGGCCTGGACGGACGTGGCCCGCTTCGCGGAGCGGGGCGTATCAGCGGCGAACTTCGGTCCGGGACTTCCGGCGCAGGCCCACCAGGAGGCCGAGTACGCGGAGCTTCCGTTGCTCGAAGTGTGCCACGAGCGCCTGGTCTCGTTTCTGAAGCATGTTTAAGGCATAATTAAGAGGCTAGCGGGGAAGGCGGCGCAAGGGAAGGGGAAATTCATGCAACAGGCACGTACCGGAAGCGACCGGGTTGCGCGCAGCGCGGAAGGCATGAGCCGTAAGGACTTCTTGAAGATCGGTGGCGCGGGACTCGCCGGGGCGGCGCTGCTGGGGGTCGCGGGCTGTGGCGGAAGTGGAGGCGGTTCCGGTGGCGGCTCGGGAGACATCACGTTCTCGTGGATACCGGAGCAAACCGGGACTCTGGACAAGATGATCCAACGCTTCAACAAGGAAAACAAGGACGGCGTCAACGTAAAGTTCCGCGAGATGCCGACGGACAGTACGCAGCATTTCGACAAGCTGCGTACCGAGTTCCAGGCCGGCAGCGCCGACATAGACGTAATCGGTGGAGACGTGGTCTGGCCGGCCCAGTTCGCCGCGCCCGGCTACTACCTGGACCTCTCCGACCGCTTCTCCGAGAGCGCGCGAAGTAAGTTCCTGCCGGCGCCCATGCAGGCCAATACTTTCAAGGGCAAGCCATACGGCGTCCCCTGGTACACTGACTCTGGCATGCTCTACTACCGCAAGGACCTGCTTGAGAAGAGCGGCTTCGACAGTCCACCCAAGACGTGGGACGAGCTAAAGCAGATGGCGAATAAGGTAATGATAGACTCGGGTACGAAGTACGGCTTCGTTTTGGAAGGAGCGGAGTACGAGGGCGGCGTGTGCAACGGTCTCGAGTACATCTGGACACATGGCGGAGACGTCCTGGATCCGGACAACCCAAACAAGGTCGTCGTCGACAGCCCAGGGTCCATCGCCGGACTTGGCGTGGAGCGAGGCATGGTCGAAGCTGGCGTGGCTCCTCAGTCGGTAAGCACCTACAAGGAGCAGGAAGCGCAGACTACTTTCCTGAACGGGGATTCGGTGTTCATGCGAAACTGGCCCTACATCTACGGTCTGGCCGCGGATGAGAGCGAATCCAAGGTAAAGCAAAGTAAGATCGGTGTGGCGCCGCTACCGGTGGGCAAGGAGGGGGACAGCAGTTTTAGCGCTCTCGGCGGCTGGAACTTCTCCATCAACGCCAACTCCAAGAATCCGGACGCCGCCTGGAGCTTCATCCAGTACATGACCGCCCCCGAACAGGAGAAGGAGTTTGCGCTCAAGACCGCGAGGATACCGGCGCTAAAGGACCTGCTAGACGACCAGGAACTTGTGAGCAAAGTGCCGGTCATCAAGCTGGGCAAGGAAGCTATCTCCAGGACGCGGCCCCGGCCAGTCTCTCCCTACTACTCGGACATTTCTCTGGCGATGGCGAAGCAGTTCAACAGCTCGCTAAACGGCGATACGGGACCAGAGGGGGCGATCAAGAAGCTCGACAGCGAACTGAAGAACATCGTCAAGCAGGGGAAGAGCCAGGGCTAGAGAGTACGGTGACGCCAGCTCCCCGGTTTAAGGTTCGGCGGCCTCGGGCTTCGTGCGGAGGCGGGCACGGAAGAAATCAAAGAAGACCCTGATAACAGCGAGTGCCGGGACGGAGAAGATCACACCGGGAAGCCCGGCGAGTTCGCCGCCACCGATCACGGCGAGAAGCACGATGATCGGATGGACGTGCAGGGCGTTGCCCTGGATGCGGGGCGTCAGGAAGTTGCCTTCGAACTGCTGGATCAGGACGTACGCTAGGACCGTCAGGAAAGCGATGGTCGGGGACTTGAAAATCAAGGCTATAACTATTGCCGGTATCGCCCCTAGGAACGGCCCAAGATAAGGGATGATGGCCGTGGCCGAGACCCAAGCGCCGAGCAGTATGGCGTATGGCACGTCTAGAATCTGGAGCGCTATAGTTGAGAGAGTGCCCTGTATGACGATTACTAGGATCAACCCGCCCAGGTAGCGCGAGAGCGAGTATCCGAAAGCGTCCCACAACTCGCGGGCGTCACGCCGGTAGTGTGTCGGGGCTGCTTTGAGGTAGGCCGCCTTTACCTTCCGCACGTCCGCCAGCAGGTACACCGCGACGAAAAGTATGCTAAAGATCGTTATTCCGAAGCTGAATGCCCCGGAGATGAAACCAACCAATCCGCCCAGAACATTCTCGACGATCTGCCGGGCGCGGTCGAAGAGGTCGCTCACCAGACCTCCCATGACCCGCTCCGGCGGGACCAGCAGTATGTCCTGCTTGTGAAGCGGTTCGATGAGCCGAAGAAGGAAGTCGTTGGCGTTGTTCGCGATGGCGGGCGTAATCTGGATGAAGTTCCTGAGCTGCCTGACGAGCGGCGGCGCCAGAAAGACGATGGCCAATATCACGATCCCGATCAAGACCAGGAAGGTTAAAAGGATAGCGAGAGGCTGCGGCATCAGCCGTGATAGAGCCCGCACCGGGAACGACAATACTATGGCGAGCGCCATTCCCCCGAGCGCGATGGTCAGTATGCCCGGGGCCGCGTACAACACGAGCGCGAGAACCACGATGCACACCACGATGATGAGCGCCAGCACTCGCGGCGAGACGAATATAGGTGTCGGCGACCCACCTGCCTCTGTGGTTCGATTTTTGGACTTCTTGCTGGCCTTGACCTTAGCTGTCCTGTGTGGCTTCATTGCCCCCGGCTTCCGGCGCTGGGCATCTCAAACTACCTGTACCATATTCTAAGCCAAATCCAGCCGCATACCGCGATGAATTTACGCATGCTTCACCCAGTCCAGCGGCTATACGCGATAAGGCAACCGTTCACCGAGCGCCTTGATGTGTTCCGGGCCGATCCCGCAACACCCGCCAACAACCCGCGCCCCAAGGTCCAACCAACCCAACGCCTTCTCCGCGAAGTCTTCCGGAGAGATCATGTCCGTGAACTGCCAGTTGGGCATGATGAACTTCCCGGAGTGCGGATACGCCCCCACCGGCCCATTCCATCGCCCCATCACCTCACGCAAAGCTGACGCCGCGTCCTCGACCAGCGTGTGCATTACTGAGACCAGCGCGACATCCGAAACGGGGATCTCCTCCAGCGCCTCCTCCAGCGTGTGCTCTCCGTCCCAGAGAACGACCGTCCCGTCGCCGTTCCTCTTGCAACTGAAGCCTATCCAGACCGGAAGCCCCGTCGAAACAGCGGCCTCCACCGCGTAGGTCGCCTGCTCTATGTCTCTCATCATCTCCAGCGCGATGAGGTCCACTCCAGCCTCTGCCAATACCTCCGCCTGTTCCCTGTAATTAGCCCGAGCCACCTGCCCAGTTGGCGCGAGGCTGTTGTCATGGCGGGCGGAGAAAGTCGAGATCGAACCCGCAACCCAGACCTCGTCCTTCGCCGCATTCTCGCGCGCCTCCCTCGCAAGCTCGACCGCCCGAACGTTCAACTCCCGGAATCTTCCGCCTAGTCCCGCCGGCTCCAGTACATGACGCGCCGCCGGAAACGTGTTCGTGATAATAACGTCCGCCCCGGCCCGAATATAATCCTCATGAACCTCGCGCACCACCTCGGGATGCGTAACCAGCGCCGCCGCGCACCAGGCAGCGTCGTCCATCGTCGTCCCACGCTTCTCCAGCTCCGTACCCGTGGCCCCATCCAATATGAGAACGTCGCCACCCGCGAGCCTCCGCTCCAGATTACCCACCATCTCCCCCTTTTGAGTTTATGTAGCATAACAATATAACAATCTTGTATTCATTTTGATCCTCACCTGGCTACGAGATGTTGGCTACCGTCTCTACGGGCGGTTTCGAGAGTGCTTACGTCGAGTGGAACCCTCGTGGCTCCGTAGCGTAGCTTTGTCTCCCCAGCGAATGCTTCGATCCCCTCTTCCACTGTGGCATTGCATCCGGCCTGGCGCAAACTCCCGACGCTTGCGGCTCTAAAAGGAAGCTTCATAGCAGTGTAGACGCGTTCCAGGACGAGAGCGAGATCCTTCTCTCCGTGGACCAGCACGATGCCGCCCACGCTCGTGGCCCGGCGGGTTATGCGCTGCGCTATACCGACGACCTTGGCACCGTCCTTCCAGTCTCCCAGGCGAATACTGTGGTCGCCCGGACAAAATTCGTCCCGCACCTCCCCAACCTCGGCCCGTACTCCAAGTCGCTCGAAGGCGCCGAGCGCCAAGGCGGCGGCCTCGTCGTAGCGGTCCTGTATACCGCGCCGCCCCTCTGAGCCATCCGTCGGGCGGATTATCGAGAAACCAAAGGTCCCTGCTCCAGCGGCGGTAGCGCCACCGCCCGCGCCCCGGATCAGGGCCGGATAACCTTCCTCGCCTGCGGCCCGAACAGCCCTCTCGAAGCCAGGACGAAAGGTATCGCGCCGCGTCACCCCGAGGTGCCGCGTGGACGGGGTGATCGAGACAACCGCCCCGCGAACGCCGCTAGCGACCTCCTCGAAGACGGCGCGCTGATAACCGTAGACGGTAGCAGGATTCTCGAAACGTCCGGGCAGCAGTAGATCCATTACGCCTCTCACCTCTTTCGCCGTCTCCAGGCCAATGCCCCAGAAGTGTAACAAGTGGCAAAGGACCGTAGACGCGCCTGGAACTTCAACACTCACAAATCCAAGAAAGTTAGCTCATACCTCTTGACAGCGAGAGTACCAAATGTAATTATCATCCATGTGGATGGTATGCAGATGTTCAGGAGATGTTAGAAATGGCTACAAGTGAGTTGGAGAAGATCACGATCAATTTGGGGTTAATGGATCTCGGGCAGATCGATTTGCTGGTGCAGGAAGGTTTCTATTCCAATCGCACCGATTTCATTCGCACGGCGATCCGCAATCAGATCTCTACTCATGCGGATACGGTCAAGCAGACCGTGGCTCGCAAGACGATGGTGCTTGGCTTGCAGCACTACAGTCGCAGCGACCTTGAAGAGGTACGCGCGTCCGGCGAGACGCTAGAGATCAAAGTGCTTGGCCTAGCGAGCATCGCCGATGACGTCTCCCCGGAAGTGGCTCTGGAAACCATCGACTCCGTCGTCGTGCTGGGCGCCTTCCGGGCGAGTCCGGCCGTTAAGTCCGCGTTGGCGGGACGAATCAGGTCGTCGTGAGACACAACAAGAGAGGAAAACGGATATGAGTGAGCAACTACAGTCTGGAATGGCGGAGGCCATGCGCCTCATGCAAGAGGGACGGCTCGCCGAGTCGACCGCCATCATACAGCGCACCCTTGGCGGCGGCCTTCCTGGAGGCGCATGGCCTCCAGCATCCCCGGCCAGTCGCCCCGGTAGCGCCGATGAGGATACGATAGAGGCTACTTTCGTGGTGGATGAAACTACACAGCCCACCGCGCCCTCGCGACCGGAGAAAGGAAAGTACACCCTCCGGCAGCCTCCCGCCCCACCCCGAGACTTCCGCGGCATGCCACGCCCGCCAGGCAATCTGTTTAGTGGGCTATCCGGGGTGACTGCTGCTCCTTCCGCCCCTGACCCTGTCGCAACGGGCGGGCAGTTCGTCGAGCGTTCCTATACGAACCAGGCCGGTATCCGCTCCTACAAGCTGTACATACCGAGCGGCTACGTCGGACAGGCGGTACCACTGGTCGTCATGCTCCACGGTTGTACACAGTCCCCTAACGACTTCGCCACCGGCACCCGCATGAACGCGCTCGCAGAGACTAATACCTTCCTCGTTGCCTACCCGGCGCAAGCCTCGGGCGACAACATGCAAAAGTGCTGGAACTGGTTCAAGGATACAGATCAGCGGCGGGACAGTGGCGAGCCTTCGCTCATCGCCGGCATCACGCGCGAGGTCGCCGAAGAGTACGGCGTAGCTGATGGAGAGGTTTATATAGCCGGGATGTCCGCAGGTGGCGCGATGGCTGCGATCATGGGGGCGACCTACCCGGACCTCTATGCCGCGATCGGCATCCATTCCGGCCTTGCTGCCGGCGCCGCGCACGACCTCCCCTCCGCGCTCGCCGCGATTCAACGCGGCGGTCCTGCTACTCTAGCCTCCCGAGGCGTACCGGCGATCATCTTCCACGGGGATCGCGATACGACCGTTAGCCCGAGGAACGCGGATCACCTGCTCGCGCACCTGACCGTCGTGGGAGATCAGACCTCACGTATGACAAAGCGTCAGGGCCAGGCGAAGGGCGGATACACCTACACCTGCACCACTCAACAAGATGTCGATGGCCTCTCAGTCGTGGAGCAGTGGACTGTTCACGGACTCGGTCATACCTGGTCGGGCGGCGACTCCCGTGGCTCGTACACCGACCACAAGGGACCCGACGCTTCGGCGGAGATGGTCCGGTTCTTCCAACAGCACTCACCTGATGGGCAGACAGAGTAGCAGATCAATCGAGGAGGAGAAACGCGCCTGAGCATGGTATCGCTCAGGCGCGTCAGCGGCGGTACTGAGGAAAGGCCGGTAGACACTCTAACGTCTGGCGTGCTTCTCCTTGCCGCCCAACGACCGGCGGTAGAGATAGATCGCCGCCAGCAGCCCAATGATAACCGCAAGCACGACCACGGCCGGAACGCCTTGAGCGATCTCCTCGGTCCACTGCTCGACGGCGAAGGCCACGTTGGTAGCTCCATTTGACTCGTAGAGACCGGAGAGCGCCGAAGTCCCCTGATAGACGATAAAGACAACCCCCAGGACGATAAACATGATCCCGGAGATCAAGTTTGTCGTGTGGAAGCGGAGTTTGCCAATCCCGACCTCCCGGCCCCGAAGCCAGCGGCGGCGTCCGAGGTCGAGGCGATCCCAGAGCAGGGCCATGAGGAAGAGCGGCGCCGCCATCCCGGCGGCGTATACCGCCAGAAGGCTGGCTCCGCGCAACACTCCGTCCGACGCGGCCGCGACGGTCAGCACCGCGCCCAGGATCGGGCCGGAGCAGAAACCCGCGAACCCGTATACAGCACCGAGGGCGAAGACGGCGCCGGCCGAATCGCCCCGGACCTTGCTCCGCAGCCGGACGAGCGGCCCCACGGTAAACCCGAGCCCGAACAGTTGGAGAACCCCGAAAGCGATGAGCAAGACACCGGAGACCGTGATGAGCAGGCCGCGCTGCCCGTAGAAGAGCGCACTGACCGCCGAGATGCCCATACCAAGCGGTACTAGCGTCGCGGCAAGTCCGAGGTAGAAGACGCCGGTCTTCTTGACGAGCTCTCCCCCGCCGCCAAAAGCGTAGGCGAAAAAGGCCGGCAGCAGCAGGGCGCTGCACGGACTTAGAAGTGATAGGACCCCACCGAGGAAAGAGACGAGGTAGGAGACATTAACCACTACTGGATTCTTTCTTCGCTTCCTCGATAGTCTTCTCGAAGACATCGAGCGGCTGCAACCCAACGAGCGTCTTGCCGTTTACGACGAACGCCGGAGTGCCAGAGATGCCACTATTCTGTCCTTCTTTGAAGTCCGCTTGAACTATCGGTTCGTATTGGCCGCTCTTCAGATCCCTACCGAACTTCTTCACGTTGAGTCCAGCCTTGCGCGCCAGCTTGGTCAGATTCTCGTTGGAGAAACCTCCGCTGTTCTCGGATTTCTGATTCTTGTAGAGCAGGGCATGGTATTCCCAGAATTTCCCCTGCTCCTGGGCGGCTCTCGCGGCCAGCGCGGCATTCACCGACTCCTGTCCCAGATATGGGAAGTCCCGCCACTCCAGCCTGAGAGTGCCGCTCTTCACGTACTTGTCTACGAGCTTTGGTTCGACCTCACGGGCGAACTTGCCGCAGAATGGTCATTGATAATCACCGTACTCGACCATTACCAGCGGCGCGTTCTTGTCGCCGAGCGCCGGATGTTCGAGCTTACCCCCAGCTTCCGAAGCCTGCTCTTTCTTCGCAGACTGTGTCTTCTTTTGCCCAGAAGACTGTGACGATCCATCTTTCCCGCCGGTACCGGAAACCTGGTTTCCACAGCCCACGAAGATCATAGCGACGAGGGATATCAGCGCTATAAACAGTACCCTTGCGAAGAGCGGCTGGGGCTGTCTCTCGCCATGGATTCTCTTCTCCCTCGTGAGATCGTTTGTGTCGTGCAAGCCGGCTACCTCCTTCGGGAGTGTGTCTCGGAACTTACGCACGGGATGCGTTTACGGATCACAAACTCATGCTTACAACGGCTGAGGGAAGCGCAAGTATTCGGGACTGAGATGCTGGCTCGGCTTTGGATCTCACGTCTACATCATGTTCGCTTTGAGCGCGTCGGCTAGCTGGTGGACGGGATCCAGTTTCGTCGGGTTTACGAGGTCCATGTACTTCACGAATTCCTCCTCCGAGGCAAAGAGCATCTTCGGGTTGCTCTGTTTCTGTTCCCCCAGGGTGGAGTGGCTCCGGTCCTTGTAGTCATGTCCGGGATATACGAGCAATTCTTCCGGCAGTCTGCTAAGAGTATAATAGAGCGTGTGGAATTGCTGGGTAGCATTGCCGTTCAGCAAATCCGTGCGGCCGCAGGAGCCGATCAAGAGCGCGTCCGCCGTGAGTATCCTATCTGGTAACACGACCGAGATCAGGTCCTTCGCGTGCCCCGGCGTATACAGAAACTTCAGCGCCAGTTCACCCAGATACAGCCGGTCGCCGTCCTGAACGCGGATATCCACGCACCCCGACGGCGCCTTCTCGTGCATGACGACCTTTGCCACGGTCTTCGCCCGAAGCTCCTTCGTCCCTGATACGTGATCGGCATGGGTGTGAGTGTCGATGATGTAAGCGGGCCTCAGACCGTGAGCGAAGATAGCGTCCAACATAGGCTCGACCATCTCTAGCTCCGGATCTACTATGGCCGCGAGTCTGGTGTCTTGGTCCGCGATCAAGTACCCTAGACAGCCTCGTGGCACACGAAACTGCTCGAATATGTAGCCAGGCTCCTCCATGGACAACTCCTCACACTCCCCGATACTCCATTCACCCTCGCTACCGCTCATTCGCAAGTCCCCTCACTAAGCTCCCGAACGTCGACGAGATCTCTCCGTATTCTCTCGCATCACTCTCGACACTTCATCCGCCCACCCCTCTTGATGACTCTTCACATGCGACTCTCAATGCTTTTATACTACTATATAGTTAAATAGCATAGAGAGTCGTAGGTTTATTATCGTATAGTCATGTGATGCTTTGGGTTAGACAATTTGGAGGAACTAGTTGCCGAAATACCGCAAGGAGAACCTCAGCGACGAGGCTTTCGACATGATCGGGGAGCGGTTCAAGGCGCTTGCCGAGCCGATGCGGTTACGTTTGATCTACGCGCTGATGGATGACGAGAAGAATGTCTCACAGCTCGTTGAGGAGACCGGAGGGTTTCAGGCGAATATTTCGAAGCACCTGAAGATGCTGCTAGAAGCTGGCGTCGTGGCTCGCAGGAAGCAAGGATTGAATTCCTACTACAGCATCGCGGATCAGACGGTCTTCGAGCTATGCGACCTGATGTGCGGTTCGATCCAGGACCGTCTCGAAGCGGATCTCGGCAGTTTCTCTCGCTCCTAGAGAGCTATAGCCAGCCAGAACTCTTGAAGGCGCGATAGAGGAGAAAGGAGATAACCAGCATCAGCAGCAAGGCTAGTGGATAGCCGACCATCCAGCGCAACTCGGGCATATATTGGAAGTTCATACCGTAGATGCCGGTTATGAGGGTCGGGACGACGAGGATGGCGGCCCAGGCGGAGAGCTTCTTCACCTGATCGTTCTGGTCTATGCCGACGAGGGTCAGGTTGACGCTCAACACGTTGGATAGCAGTTCGCGGAAACCGTCGATCTGCTCGGAGACGCGCAATACGTGGTCGCGGACATCGCGCAGGTATCTCTTCACCTCGGGGTCGAGCTTCTCGTCTTCGAGCAGAAGCTCCAGGCTCCCTTCCAGCGGCTTCGTTGCTCTCTGAAATTGAATCACCTCACGGGAGAGCTGGTAGATCCGGCGCGAGACGCCGGGATTTCCTCCGAAGACCTCCGTTTCGATCTCGTCGATGTCGTTGCCCAACCCCTCGACGACCGGAGCATAGTCATCCACGACTTGGTCCATGACCGCGTACAGGACCGCGTACGAACCCCGGCGCAACAGGTCAGTCTCACTCTCCAGCCGCTGGCGCACCTCGTTCAGAGCCGAAGCCTCACCGTGACGAATGGTGATAATGAAGTCCGGTCCCGCGAAGACATGTATTTCGCCGAAGTCCACGGCCTCCGTCTCTTCCACGTAGCGCGCCGGTTTGAGGACGACGAAGAGCGTCTCGCCGTAGCGCTCTAGTTTTGGTCTCTGGTGGGCTTCGATGGCATCCTCGACCGCCAGAGGATGCAGGTCGAACTCTTCGGCGACGATGGAAAACTCCTCCTCGCTAGGCTCGCTCAAACCGATCCAGGCCAGCCCGCCCCTCTGGCGGCTGGTCTCGTACATCTCATCCAAGGCATCCGGCGCTTCCGTCCGGCGTCCGTCCACGTAGATAGCCCGATCAACGATCATGAGAGCCTTTCATCCAATGACCCGTACCCAAAACTAGTCAGTCCGCACTTCGATAGTTCCCGTATCCTTTAGCCCCTGCTTCAAGTCTTCCCTGGACTGGCGAGCCAGCGACTCATAGTGGCTTCTAATCTTATTCAGATCCTCCTCCGTCAAGTCTTCCAGGTCCAACATCGCGTTGTGCGCGCCGTTTATCGCCCGGATCAACTCGTCCAGCTTGAGCTGCATCGCCTCGCTTTCCCTGTTTTGAGTGTTCTGGATGAGGAACACCATCAAGAAGGTAACGATGGTGGTGCTGGTGTTTATTACCAGTTGCCAGGTGTCACTGAACCCGAATAGCGGCCCGGTGACGGCCCACGCCACGATGATGAGCATGGCGGTAATGAAAGCAACGGGATGTCCCGTGGCACGCGAAGTCCACCGGGCAAAACGGATGAAAGGAGAGCCATGATACAACGCCGGGTTACCTCCTCTTAGCGAATTCTGTACACGGGCATGGAGCCAACGCCTGTCCTGGACGAATAATACGCTTACTCCGAAAAGATGCCACAAGTAGGCCCCAAGCGAGGCACACGCCACACGGCGTGGCCGGCAAGCCGGAGATCAATTATATCCAGTGGCATGCTAAAATTCGCCGCTTGCACAGACATTAATATGCCGCCCAGACCAGCACGCACAATTAGGAGCCGCTTCCATGGACCAAAACAAGAAAGTTCTCATAACCGGCGGGGCCGGATTCTTGGGGATCAACCTGGCCCGCCACCTCCTCTCACGAGGCTACGCCGTCGCCTCCCTGGACGTGGAGGAGTTCGACTACCCGGAACGCGACCGGGTGGAGACAATCAAGGGCGACATCCGAAACAAGGCGCTCGTCAATCGAGCGTTGGAGAACGTGGATTTCGTCGTTCACACTGCCGCCGCACTACCTCTTTACTCTCCCGAAGACATCTATACGACGGACGTGGAAGGTACGCGCACTATTTTAGATGCTGCCCTACGCAACGGCGTCAAGCGCGTCGTCCACGTCTCTTCGACGGCGGTCTACGGGATACCGGATCATCATCCACTCTACGAGACGGACAAGCTGGAGGGCGTGGGACCTTACGGGCAGGCGAAGATACAGGCGGAGATGATCTGCCTGGAATACCGCGCTAAGGGACTCGTCGTCCCCGTAATCCGTCCCAAGTCCTTCGTCGGACCGGAGCGGCTCGGGGTCTTCGCGCTGCTCTACGACTGGGCGGTGACCGGGCACAACTTCCCCATGATAGGGTCGGGCAACAACCGCTACCAGCTCCTCGACGTGGAAGACCTGTGCGACGCCATAGCCCTGACGCTCACGCTCCCCGAAGAGAAAGTCAACGACACCTTCAACATCGGCGCCAGGGAGTTCTCCACGATGAAGGATGATTATCAGGTCGTCCTCGACCACGCCGGCCACGGCAAAAAGGTCGTCGGATTCCCGGCCGCCCCTGCCGTACTAGGCCTCAGAGTACTGGACCGGCTCGGCGTCTCTCCTCTCTACAAGTGGGTCTACGAGACGGCGTCTAAGGACTCCTTCGTCTCCATCGAGAAGGCGGAGAGAGAGTTGGGTTACGCGCCGAAGTTCTCGAACAAGGAGGCGCTACTCAGGAACTTCCGCTGGTACCTCGAGAACAGGAAGAAGTTCGAGAATTCATCCGGCGTCTCGCATCGCGTACCGTGGAAGCAGGGCGCCGTCGGGCTGCTCAAGCGTTTCTTCTAGCCGGATACGCGTCACCTGGCGCGCTAAGTGGCTAAAAAAGTGCAATTCCGCACTTTTCAGGCTGCGAGATGATCCAGGCAAACTATTGTTAGCGTAAGATAGAGAAGCGGGTCGGCGTAGCAGAGCTTTGTCGCTCTTTAGCTGCTTTCACGTCAATGATAACCGGCCCGCATCTATATGACCCTGCAGATCGCGCGATAGTTACAGAAAATTCGTAAGACGAGAAAGCGGGAGGAATGTTTCTCCCGCTTTCCGCCAGTTGCGTGAACCTATCTTACCCGAGAAGGGAGAAGACCTGGTTCAGCAGGTTGGAGATACCACTCGTCGCGCCGCCCGTGTTGTCCAGCAGGTGGGTTATGGCGCAGAGCAGGTTGCCGAGCAAATTGCCGGGACCCGGAACCGCGTTGATGTCCAGCGTGATCTGCGAAAGATCAACCGTCAAACCGAGAAGGTCCAGGTGCAGCGGGCCGAGATCCAGGAACAGGATGTCGCACGATCCACCAGAGCCCCCACCCGTAAGAGTAGCGGTGGTCGTGAACACCTGGTTGGTGATCTGGGTGACAGTACCATCAGCGGCCGTCGCCGTACCATTGAGCACACCGCTAACTACCAGGTCGCCCGCGCTGTTAACCGAGCTCGACAGGTTCGAGACCGTACCCGAGAAGGTCCCACCATCCGACAGCGCACCAGTCACCGGTAGCGACCCTGTGCCGCTGCCAGGCTTCGCTGCCTGGGCAACTCCCGTCGTCATGAGGATGGTTACGGCAATAAGCATGGCACCGAGCAATAAAGCACCGGCACGCGTGGGCAAAGCAAAACCAGCTTCGCTCCTCATCTTTTGACCTCCTTAAGAGGTAGCTTTCACGTCGGCAAAGAAGATACTCACGACGCCAACGAAGTTAAACCCGCTTAAGCAAGTTATTCTTTTCTTAATCTAATCTTAACATTCAACGATCGAGCAATCCGACCGCCGACCGGTCCACCATCCACACGGGGCCATTCGTCGGCTGGATGAGCTTTGCGGGGTACTTGAGAGGATCCGCGGAGCCCTCCAGAATTTCCTTCAGGGCTTCCGCCTTGCCTTCTCCGGCAGTCAGGAAGTTTACGGTTTTCGCTGCGTTTATGACCGGCGCGGTGAGCGTAAGCCGGATAGTTTCCAGCTTCGACACAGGGTTGGCGACGACCCAACGGTCCGCCACTTCGAGCGCGGGGGTCTCCGGAAAGAGGCTTGCTGTGTGTCCATCCTCTCCGATGCCCAGCATGATGAGGTCAAAACTCGGGATCTCATCGTCTCCAAAGAACTCTCGCAGTTCTTCTTCGTACGACGCCGCGGCTTCATCGGGCGGCGACTCGCCGCGCATCCTATGGACGGAGCCTATGGGGACGTGATCCAGGAGCGCCTCCCTCGCCATACGGTAGTTGGAATCTTCGTGGTCCGGCGGAACGGTCCGCTCGTCTCCGAAGAAGACGTGGACTTTGCTCCAATCGAGCCCTTCAGCGTAGTCGCGGGCGAGAAGTTTGTATGTAGCTTCCGGTGTGGACCCACCAGCAAGTGCGACGGTGAAGCGACCGGAGCGGTTTATAGCCTCGGTCGCCTTAGCGGCGAAGTCGCGGGCGGCGGCCTTGGCGAGTGCTTGTTTGCCCTCGTAGACGTTCAGGCTCATAGGTCCAGCATCTCAACGGCGGTCCTGAGAGCGGCGTCGTACATTTTATCGTGACCCCGGTATTTAAGCTCCTCACCTACCATGACCCCGAGGTCGAACGAGCCGAGGTGTACGGTGCGCTCGGCGAGCAGTTCGTCGCCCTTCATGATGGTGGTGCGGGCGTCGGAGATCTCCTTGTGGCGCGAGACCTGAAAGCTGTAATCATCGGAGTGGAAGCGCACCCGCCGCAGCCGGGCGTCGGGCGAGCTGGGAGACATCTCGAAGGACACTTCGCCGGAGGGGCTGGAAAGATTGAACCTATGTACTTCTCCGTCGCGGACGGCGCTTTCGGCTTTCCAGCCGAGGGTAGAGGCTAGCCAGCCCGCGAAGAGGAAGGCCCGGCACTCTACGCCGGGGGCGTAGAGCACCTCGACGGTGTGTAGCTTCTTCAGCTCCTCGGCGCGTCCGGAGAAGCTGAACATATCCGCTGTAAGAGAGCGCCAGGGCGAGAGCCCAACCCATTGCAGGTCGCCGATGGCCGGCATCTCGGGGTCGTCGAGCAGGGCGGCTATCTGGCGCAGGGATTGCTCGCGGTCCTCTGAGCGCGCCGAGTCCAGGATCACCCGGTTTGCAAGCCGCGCCATCCCGGAGAACTCCGGCGAGTCGGATGAAAACTCGCCTGGATACCATAGGTAGACGGGGAGATCCGGCACGAGGAGCGGCCCCGCGAAGCTCTCCAGATGCTCGGCGGGCGGGCCTTCGGCGTGAATGATTATCTGTTCGGCGCAGACTTGAGACCCGCCACCGCCCCGGACGTTGCAGAATGCGGAGATACCTATATCCACGTTCGTCTCGCCCTCTGGATCGGAGATCAAAACTATCGCGCGGGACGGATACTGTCCGGCCAGCTTGGAGACGGACTGCGTGATCTCCGGCGCCGACTCCTCGTCGGTTACCACTACCAGGTTCAGTACGCTGGAACGGAGCGCGAGCGTGCCATCCTCATTCATGCGGAGCTTGCCCAACTCGCGCTCCACCTGGTCTACCGTCATAGCTCCTCCGCCGGGTGACTGGCGAGCTTCTCCGATCACGGCCTCCTCCACTTTCGGCCGTCTTGCTCCATGAGTTCGTCGGCGTCCTCCGGCCCCCATTCCCCGGCCGGGTAGAGGGAGATTTTTTTGTTCTCGGACCAGTGGCGCATCACGGGATCGAGGATACTCCACGCGCCCTCGGCCTCGTCCGCCCTGATAAACAGAGTCGGATCGCCGAGCATCATGTCCAGGAGCAGCCGCTGGTAGGCGTCCGGGGCTTCCTCCAGAAACGCCGTACCGTAGAGGAGGTCCATGTTCACGGAACTGACCTCGAAGCCCTGTCCGGGGACTTTCGCCCCGATCTTCAGCGAAATACCTTCCTCCGGCTGGACCCGGATGACGAGCACGTTTGGCTCCAGTCCCTGCGTGTCGCCGTGAGAGAACATCGTGTGGGGCGTGGCCTGGAACTGGATGGCGATCTCCGTCGCCTTCTTCGGCATCCGCTTGCCCGCCCGGATGTAGAATGGGACCCCGGCCCAGCGCCAGTTGTCCACGAAGATCTTGAGCGCCACGAAAGTGTCGGTCACGGACTCGGGGTCCACGTTCTTCTCTTCGCGGTACCCTTCGACTTCCTCGCCCCACACCCAGCCGCGCTCGTACTGCCCGCGCACGGCGTAGTGCTCAACGTCGTCCTCCGGGATGCGCCGGGCCGCCTTGAGGACTTTCACCTTCTCCTCGCGCACCGAGTCGGCGTCGAAGGCGACTGGGGACTCCATCGCAGTGAGGCAAAGGATCTGCATGACGTGGTTCTGAACGATGTCGCGCATGGCGCCCGCTTCTTCGTAGAACGCGCCGCGCGTCCCGACGCCGATATCCTCGGAGACGGTGATCTGAACGTGGTCGATATAGTGCTGGTTCCAGATCGGCTCGAAGATACCGTTGGCGAAGCGCAGGGCGAGGATGTTCTGCACGGTCTCCTTACCCAGGTAGTGGTCGATGCGGTAGATCTGGTCCTCATTGAAGTAGCGCCGGATGTCGGTATTCAGGTCCTGCGCGCTCTGCAGGTCATGCCCGAACGGCTTCTCGACCACGAGCCGTGACCATCCGCCGTCCTCTCCATCGTTCATCCCAGCCTCGCCGAGATTCTCCACAATAGCCGAGACGAGAGAAGGCGACGTGGAGAGGTAGAAGGCCCGGTTCCCTTCCGTCTGACGCTCTGAATCGAGCTTCGCCAGCAACTCCTTTAGTTCCTTGTAAGTCTCGGCTTTCTTCGAGTCTCCCGGAAGGTAGAAAATGCCCTTCGAGAAAGACTCCCACACGTCCTCCGAGAACTTGCCGGCGCGGTGCTCTTCCAGAGGTCCCCGTAGCTTCTCCCGAAATTCTTCGTGGCTCATCTCGGTGCGGGAGAGTCCGACAACGGCGAACTCCATCGGCAGGCGCCGCTGAGACGCGAGGTCGTAGAGAGCTGGGATAAGTTTGCGCGAAGTCAGGTCGCCGGATGCGCCGAAGATCACCATGATCCCCGGCTCGGGAACCCGCGGAAGGCGCTGTTCGTCACGCAAAATCTGCGTATCGGTTGTCACGGCGCGCCCCTATTGCTCCTTCTCAGGATACTTCGTGCTGGCCTCCTGAATTGCGTGGCCCCCAAACTCGCCGCGCAACGCCGCGATGACCCTCATGGCGAAGGAGTCGTCCTGACGGGAGGCGAAACGCGCGAAGAGCGAGCCTGCAATGGCATTCGCGGGTACACTCTCTTCTATGGCTTCGAGGACCGTCCAGCGTCCCTCGCCCGAGTCGTCCACGTAACCCCGGACGCTATCTAGTTTAGCGTCCCTCTCGAACGCGCTCTCGGCGAGTTCCAAAAGCCAGCTACGGACAACGCTCCCCTGGTTCCAGAGGCTGGAGAGAGCCCTGAGGTCGTAATCGTAGCGGGATTTTTCAAGGATCTCGAACCCCTCTGCGTAGGCCTGGAGCATACCGTACTCGACGCCGTTGTGGACCATCTTGGCGAAGTGACCGGCCCCAGCGTCACCCAGAAAAGCATAGCCGTTTTCGGGGGCGAGCGTCTTGAAGGCAGGCTCGACGTGCTCGAAGGCGTCAGAGTCACCCCCGATCATTGTGCAGTAGCCCACGTCGTAACCCCAGACGCCGCCCGATACCCCCGCGTCGAGCCACCGGAAGCCGCCGTTTCTGACCTCTCTGGCGCGCGCCACGGAGTCCCGAAAGTACGAGTTCGCGCCGTCAACGATGATGTCGCCCTCGTCAGCGTGCTGCATGAACTGCTGAATCATATCGTCCGTTACGTCGCCCGCCGGGAGCATGGTCCACAGGACCCTCGGCGACTCCTGCTTGGCGACGAACTCTTCCACGCTGTAGGCGCCCTCGGCACCATTCTCGACCGCCTCGTCCACCTTCTCGGAGGAGCGGTTGCCAGCGATCACACGGTGGTCTCCCTTGTCTACCAGCCGCCGGACCATATTGTAGCCCATCCGTCCCATGCCCCAGATCCCTATATCCATTTGTTCCTCCCTGTGGTCAAGGCTTCAAGCGCCAGATTTCCGCTATCGGGTTCTTGCTTCTGCTTTGCTAATTGTGAGCCAGTTTGCGTGCCTTGTACTTTATCTCCCGAAACAACCCATCGAGAGAGTCTGAGAACTTCTTTACTATTTCTTGCTCCAGCACCTCCAATACGTCCTCGTACTCCATACCGGCCTCGAGTGGATCTTTCAGGAACTTGCGAGCGTCATCCTCGCCTCCTCTCAGAGTAGGCTTTACCTCTGCGTGGCCCATCGTCATCTCTGATATAGCGGCCGGCATGGTCGCAGAGCTACCATTCTAACCACCAGGCTAAACTCGCCGCCACTTCATGGAGCCCGATCATCATGCGCGTGTTCAAAAAGAGAGGCCGATCTCTTGAAGGAGACCGGCCCGGAAATACGAGATGTTGCCCGCTCAGAAAGGAATGTCGTCGAAGTCTTCTTCGTTGATGTCCACATCCTGGCGCTGTCCACTCTGGCCCTGTCCGCCCTGGCTCTGTCCCCCGCTTCGCCGGCCGCCTCCCCCGCCACCGGCGGAAGAACCGCCCTCGCCATCGCTCCGTCCGCCGAGGAACTGGACGTTGTCGGCGACTACGTCTACCTTGTTGCGTTTGGATCCGTCCTGGGCCTCCCAGGAGCGGAACTGCAGGCGTCCTTCGACCAGGATAGGGTCACCCTTCTTCTTGTAGTTGGCGATGGTCTCGCCGAGTTCGCGCCAGGCCGAGACGTCGAAGAAGTCGACTTCCTCGTTCTTGGAGCGCACCCGGTTTACGGCAAGCCCAAAGTCGCAAACGGGGATGCCGCCGCCAGTAAACCTCAGTTCCGGGTCGCGGGTGAGGTTACCGGCGAGTATTACCCTGTTAAAACTAACCACGTTTGAATCCTCCCTGTTTGATCCTTGTGAAGCTAGTCTACAGAAACATCCCCGCTTCTCAAGTGTCTAAACTTCCGTCCGGCTCGCGGTTGCACTTGCTCAGGGCTTGGTGACGGCCACGTCTACTTTCTTGTCTTTGATTGTGACGATCACATCTCCATCCTCGTCGTTGCGGAATACCTTCGCGCCGACCTCTTGGAGATGCTTCAGGGCCTCGGGAGTGGGATGCCCGTAGGGGTTGTCTACTCCACACTGGACGACGGCTATCTTGGGAGGAAAGCGGCTCAAGAAGAGCGGATTGGAAGAGGTCTTGGAACCGTGGTGATTGACTTTGAGCAACGTTAAGGGTCCGGTGTGAGGACCGTTCGCCAGATATTCTTCCTCTTTTGGACCGGCGTCACCGGCGAGCAGGACGCGCGCGGTACCGTAGGTAAGAAGTATGGCGATGGAGTTGTCGTTGATCTCGGTGAATAGACCACCCTCGGCGTCGGTGGGCGGACCGATCACATCGGCCTCGACGCCTCCCCAATCCATCTGGTATCCGTTGCGAGTTACGTTGAGCTTCGAGCCTTCTTCGCGCACGCCACGCAGGAAAGCATTGTAGGTGAGCGTCCCTTTCTCGTCGCCGGAGATGTAGACGTTCTCCATGGGAAAGGCGTCGAACACGTCGAGAAAGCCGCCGATGTGGTCGGCGTCGGGGTTGCTGACGATGATGCCGTCGAGCTTCTTCACGCCCCGGCTGCGGAGGAAGTCCACGACGTTTGGCCCTTCCTCGGAGCGTCCGGCGTCTATGAGGTGGTTCGTACCCCCGGCCTGCACGAGCACTCCGTCACCCTGTCCGACGTCTATGAAGCTGACCGAGAGCGAACCGGAAGGCGGCGGCGATGCTCCGCCAAAAGTCTTGTCGGATAGTAAACCTCCGCATCCAGCCGCGAGGAGTAGCAAGGTAAAGAGCAGGACGGGCGGAAGCCCGAGGCGCAAAGCGCAGAGTGCTCTAGTTATTCGCGGCCCTCGGGGGTTAGACGGTCGATCCACTCGTCGGCCTCGGCGCGGGTGAGGTCGGTTAGCGGCCTGCCGAGCCGGCTCTCCAGACGCTCCACGCCGTTCTCGCCGCGCATCTCGACCGCCAGAGTCTTCAAAAGGTCTACCTGGCTCTTGCGGGCCTTCTGCGAACCGCCCCTCGACGCTTTCGCGGGGGCGGGCTTCTCAGCCTGCCCGTTGTCCTCGGCGGCGGGCTGCTCGGGGGCTTCTTCTGGCTGCTGGCGCTGGCTCCGGATCGGGGTGGGCGCGGATGCGCCGCGGTTCCTCGCGGCCGGGGCGAAGTTATCCGCGGGCGGGGCGTCGTCGCCGTCGGAGAGCTCTTCCAGGGCGGTGGCACCGACGTTCACGGCGTCGCGCAGGGCGCGGGCCTTCGCGCGGGTTTCTGCCATCCGAATTATATGCGGTGCGATGTTGCGTCCCACGTTGTCTGGAGAAGCGTCGCCGATGCCGCTGAACATGCGGCCGTCTTCCATCTGGACGGTGGCTTTGATGACGGCCACGTTGCCGTTAGATTCATCGGGAACCTGTATAAGCTCGGTATCTATGCCCTTTAGACCGCGGCTGTGGGCTTCATCGAGCAGGCCCGCGAACAGGACGTATTGCTTTCCCTGGCGCGTGATCATGAACTCGTCTCTCATAGGCCGCGTCGCACCTGCGCCTCTCTGTAGTCCTCGCCTTCAAGAGAGATCCAATCACACATCGCGATGATTCGGCTGGCCGTCCGCTCCCCGAGCTGGGCCGCGAGGTCTTTGGGGCCGACGTTGGAGGTGAAGACCGTCGGAAGCTGCTCTCTGTAGCGATAGTTTACGATGACGAACAGACGCTCCTGTACCCAGGCGCTGGGCCGCTCGGAACCCAGGTCGTCGAGCACCAGGAAGTCCGCGTTGTTTACGGTCTCCCTCCATTCGTCGAGGTTGCGGCTCGGGTCGTTGTAGGTCCCGCGCATGTTGTCAAGAAGCTCGGGAACGGTGACGAAGAGCGAAGGCACCCGCTTCCTGGTCATCAGATCGTTCATAACGGCAACCGCGAGGTGGGTCTTGCCGGTGCCAACTCCACCGCAGAGGTAGAGTCCTCGCCCATCCTCCCGGTTCTCCTCCCAGCCGTTGAGGTACTGCTCGACCTTCTCGGCGGCGCGGGTGGCGGCAGCGCTGACGTAGGGCTTGAAGTTGGCGAAAGTATAGCCCTTCATCCGCTTGGATAGCCCGCTGCGGTTCTTGAGAATCGTGACGCGAGCGTCGCGGCGCATGAGCGCCCACTCGCGCTGGTCGTTCTTCTGCTCACACTCTGGAGTGCAGAGATGGTAGTACCACTCGCCGGGCTTCTCGTACTTCTTCTGGAGAGCGGGAGGGAACTCGACCCATTCGGCCTGAAGCTCGCGGCCGCAATGAGGACAGACCTGATCGTCGAGCCTCAACGCCTCCGCTTGCTTACTCCGTTTCGCCGAAGAGCCACTCATAGCCTTCCCGGCGTCTGGCAGCAGATTGTCTATGCGTTCCACCACTCACCCCCTCTCCTAGCTTCAAAGCTCCGCCTTTTACCGCCCCGCTCTGCTCGACCAGCCGGAGCTTCCGGTCCTTCTGAGTGCGCTCCATGTCCTCGAAGGTCTTCACGCCTTGTTGGACCCAGCTTTCGAGGATGCTCCGCACGTAGCCTACGCGCCGCGCGTCGTTCTCGCTCGCTATCTTCAACGCTTCCCGCACCACGTCCGACGATACTCCGTCCCGCTTGCAGTAGCCATTCAGGAACTCCAGTAAATGCGGCGCCGGAAGACTGCCCATGAACTTGAAGTAGTCGTCAGCCGATACTCCCTCCGGCTCCGCCCGCACCACCTCGATGTCGTAGACGGGCTTCTCCTCCGCCGCCTGTTGATGAGGTTCCTGGGACCGCTCACTCGCACGGGCTTTGGCTCGCGCTGAAGGCGGATGTTCCGCTACCTCCAGCCAGCCTTCATGCTCGACTATGAATCCCGCTTCCATAAGAGTTTCGAGCGCTGCCTCGACGTTCTCGGGCGTCGAGCGCAGGAGTTCGGAGATCTCCTCAGTCTCAGCGGAGTCCTGGCCCACGTCGGGGAGGACGCGGAGCAGCTCGTAGAGTGCAACGGCTTCAGCGCCGAGATGCGGCATCCAGCGGATGTAGAGCCGGGCGCGCTCGCCCCGCGCCCGCTTCTCTCCCGGCGGTGTCAGCCTTATTCTCTCCATCCTACAAGCCAGTATAACGGTCCACCGCCAGGGTCTCTATAGTCAAAAGGCTTCCGCTAGTCCTTCAGGGTAGGCGTGGATCCGGGAAGGCTGTGATCCGAGGCGTCGATGCCGGGGATTAGCCCCTGGCTTGCGGCAAGCACGAAGAAGAGCGCGGCCACGGAGACGATAATGGCCGCAGTACCAAGACGCCGGGAGTCTAGAAAGTACCCCAGAACACCCAGCGCGGCCCCGACGGCCCCGGCGGATATATCCGCGGCCCCGCCAAATATGGCCCCGATGAATCCGCCCAATGCAAAGAGAATCCCAATTACGGAGACGATTCTACCCGCAAGCAGTTTCGCCTGACCCGCGTTCCGCGCGTTTGGTTCCTCACTCTTTGGCATCCTCGTATCCCTGTCCTCGCTCAACGCCGTTCCTCCCGGCCATATCGCCCTCAACAGAGAATGTTAAACGGATATTTAACGTTGCACACTAGTATAATCCTCTTCCTGTGAGATTCGAGCGCGCACTACCGGGAACCAACGAGGTATTTTCCGCAAGCGGAACCACTCTTCCAACCTACGCGCATATCCTGGAAGAGTTGGAGCGGACCGGTGTAGATCGCTGGGAAGATAACCTGCGCCGGGCGCACGGTCTCTTTCTAGACGAGCAGTACGCCTTCGGGATCAAGGAAGGGGACAAGACGCACCCGACGGATTGGATCCCTCGCGTCGTCCCCGCCTCCGACTGGGAGCGCCTCGAACGTGGTCTCACCCAGCGCATGCGCGCTATAAACGAGTTCCTTCGCCACCTAGAATCCGGCAAGGAAAAGGTCGTGCCAAGAGAAGTCATAGAGAGCAGCATCCTCTACGAAACCGGCTGGAAGGACCGCTTTGGCCCGGTGCCAGTTCGTCAGATCGCCTTCGACGTGGTGGCGGTAGAGAATCCGTCCGGCGGCTGGGAGTACCTGGTCATCGAGGAGAACGCCAAGATGCCCGTCGGCCTCGCCGCCATGACCCGCCGCCGCAAGATGAGCAGCGAAGTCTTCTTCCCCAGTTCCCACGAGAAACTGCCGGTAAGGTCTCTCGACGGCTGGCTCTCCCGCCTCGGCGACTCGCTGCGCGCCGCGTCGCCAAAAGGCCCCGACGCCACGCTCGCCGTCGTCTCCAGCGGCCCAACGGATCAGTTCTATCTCGACCACAACATCTACGCAAAAGAGATGGACGCGATACTGGCCGAGACCGGAGAGTTGCGTATAGATAAGAGCGGATACCTCGTCCACGAGCCGACGGGACACCGCATAGACGTGATCTACGAGCGGATAGACGAGGACAGGCTCTACGCCGAGGTTCCGGGACTGCTGGAGTGCCACACCGAAGGGAAAGTCCACATCCTCTTCGCCCCGAACTCCGAGATCATAGACGATAAAGGCGTTGGTGCATTCGTCCCGGAGATGGTTCGAACCTATCTCGGGGAGGAGCCGCTAATAGAGAATGTCCGGACCTGGTCGCTCGCCGTGGAGGAGGACCGACGCTACGTCATGGATCACTTCGGGGAGCTGGTCGTCAAGAGCCGGGGCGGCTACGGCGGCAAGGAGGTCATGATCGGGCCGGAGGAGTCGAAAGAAACCATCGAGAAGTTCCGGACGATGGTAGAGCGGAACCCGGTCGAGTTCATCGCCCAGGAGATGATCGACTTTTCAACCCATGTCCTCTGCGAAACGAGCGACGATGACTTCCTTCTACGAGACTCCTTCGCCGACTACCGGATGCTCGTCCTCGCCCCCGACCCGGAGGACCCGCACGTAGTCGAGATGGTGCCTGGTTCTCTGAGCAGGGTCGCCGCACCGGGAAAGCATATAGTCAACATCTCAAGCGGCGGCAAGATGAAGGATACCTGGGTGTTAGAGAGATGAACTACGGAGACCTCATCAAGGACGCGCTCTGGATCTCCTGGCGCAACAAGTATCTCTGGTTCTTCGGGTTCTTCGTTGCAGGCGGCTACTCTTTCAACTTCAATCTCCCTTCCGGAAACTTCGATTTCAAAGACTTCAAATCAAACGATTCATCGGGCGCAATCTCCTCGCTCGCCGCGTGGATGGGCGGGAACGGCTCGTTCCCATTCGTCCTGATCGCGCTCATAATCCTGGTCACTCTTGTCCTCGTGATCGTCTTTATCGCGCTGTCCGTGATCTCTCGTGGCGCGCTCGCCGAGAGCGTCGCCGCCCTGAAACGGGGTGAGACTCGCCGATTCGGGACCGCCTGGAGGGCCGGAACCTCGAACGCGTGGCGCGTGCTGGGACAGGCTATCCTGTTCTTCCTCATAGGCTTGGGCCTCCTGCTGGTAGTGTCCCTCGTAGTGGTCCTGCCGTTCTTGCTGGTGTTCGTGCTTACCCAGTCGCTGGGAACGCGGATAGCGGCGGGCGTATTGTTGGGACTTCTCGGCGTCGTCCTGCTCATCCTGGTCTTCTTGCCGTTGTACATAGTCGGGCAGTTGGCGCTGCGGAAATTGGTCGTGGATGGGGAGAGAATCGGCGGCTCCATCGGTAGCGGATACGCTCTTTTCCGGGCGAACCTCGGCAAGAGTCTGCTCACCTGGCTCGTGTTCCTCGGCGTCTCGCTGGGCGTTGGGATAGCTGCCCTGATCGTCTTTTTCATCCTGGGGATAGTGTTGATCGGCCCATCCATAGCTCTCTTCATAGGCAACTACACCACGGCCGGTATAGCGGCCGGTATCGTCGGCGGCCTGATCTTCCTGGTCCCATTCCTCGTGATCTCCGGAGCCCTCGGCACCTTTGGTCACGCTTACTGGACCCTCGCATACCTGCAACTGACCACCCCACCAGACCACCCCATCGCCGAGTCCGGCCTGGAGACGTAGGTTTGCACCACATACTCATTTAAGAAGCGAATAGAAAGGTTTCAAAATGGCGAAACTCGACGGCAAGGTGGCTGTAGTGACGGGCGCTTCGAGCGGTATAGGAGAAGCGACGGCCGAGGCGCTGGCCACGGAAGGCGCCACGATAGTAGTCGCGGCCCGCAGGAAAGACCGGCTCGATGACCTCACGGAGCGCATCGAGAACAACGGCGGCAAAGTCCTCGCCGTGGAGTGCGACGTCACCGACGAGGAGCAGGCGCATAAGCTGCTCCAAAAGGCCGAACAGGAGTTCGGCAGCGTAGACATCCTTGTCAACAACGCGGGCGTCATGCTCCTCTCCCGTATAGAGCGCGGCCTCTCCGACCAGTGGCGTCAGATGTTCGACGTGAACGTCCTCGGCCTGCTCTACACGACCGACGCCGCCGTCGAGGTGATGAAGCGCCAGGGTTCCGGCCACATCGTCAACATCTCCAGCGTAGCCGGACGCAAGGTCCGCGAGACCGGCGGCGTCTACTCCGGGACGAAGTGGGCCGTGAACGCCATCTCCGAAGCCCTGCGGATGGAGCTACTGGAAGACGACATCCGGGTGACGGTCGTCGAACCCGGTGCGGTCTCCACCGAGCTTCCGACCCACATAACGGACGAGGAAGCGCAGCAGGGCATGAGCCGGTTCGCCGACATAGAGGTCCTCCAGGCCGAAGACATAGCGAACGCCATAGCCTACTGCGTCACCCAACCTTCAAGGGTCAGCGTAAATGAGATGCTCATCCGTCCGAGCCGCCAACAGAATTAGTATCTGGCGGGGACCCGGACGAGAGCTTTGCCGCCGGCCGGGTGCTCGCCCTGCTCGGCTTTTAGCAACTGCTTCATCGACTCGACCGCGACCTCCAGCTCGCTCCGGTTCGGCTCGGAGGTCGTGAAGTAGCGCTGGAGGAAGTTCCCGATGGCGATGGAGGCGCGGGTCTGGCCGAAGATGAACCAGGCTTCGGAGATGAGGATGAACTGCGCTATTGCGTACCACCAGCCCGGTATAAGCAGGTCTATGAGGGCGGCGAGGATTATGTAGGAGAGGATGTTAGTGCCGCAGCGGGGATGGACGCGGCTGCTCCGACGGGCGTTTTCGAGTGTTACTTCTCCGTATTTCTCGTAGGCGGCTACGGCCTTGTGTTCGGCGCCGTGGTAGCGCCCGATGGAGGTTAGCTTCATCGAGGCGAAGAACACGGCCATGAGCGGTAGGATGGGGAACATCGCGAAGAAGCCGAAGAGTCCGCCGAGGGCACTCATTCCGCTTCCGAGGTCCATCAGGCGCACGAAGAGCCAGAGAACGGCCATCGAGCCCGCGAAGAAAACGAGAGTCCAGATCGAACCGACCACCTGCGCCAACAGCCGCGCCCAGAAGAAGAACGAGCGAATGAGAGGCAGGCGCGTGATGCGAAGCACCATGGGGTTGTCGGGACGCCACAGGTTCGAGGGTTCGACATGGACGAAGATTTCACCCTTCTTCCGGTACGCCGCGCTCATGTAGGTCGGGCCGAAGAGGTCCAACCCTCCCCAACGCGCCATGCCGCCAAAGGTCAGGCGTTCTTTTTTCTCACCCTCACGGGCGGAGTCTCTTGCCAAAGTACTCCCTCGATCAACGGAACCAGACGATAAAGATAGCACGTCAGAAGCCAGAGATGAGTGATCCAAGCCTCGGAAGCCGCCGCGCGGCCCGACTCTCTAGCTGGAGGGCGCGCCGCTCACCGCGAGCCGCAGGGGGCCGGTCTCGTCGCTGAACTCCCTCTCGGCGAGGAAGCTCGTCGGCACCCCGCCCCTCATGAATTCCTCGTCTTCGAGGATCGCCAGTTGCAGCGGCAGTGTCGTCTCCAAGCCCAGGATGGCGAACTCGTCCAGTGCTCGCGCCCCGCGCCGGATGGCGGTCTCCCTGTCCGTGGCGAAGACGATGAGCTTCGCGAGCAGCGAGTCGTAGTGCGGCGGAACCCTGTAGCCCGCATAGAGATGAGAATCGACCCTCACTCCGGGACCACCGGGCGGGTTGTAGAATTCGACGAGCCCGGCCTGCGGCAGGAAGTTCCGCCGGGGGTCCTCGGCGTTGATCCTGAACTCCATGGCGTGTCCATCGGGGAGTATCAAGCTCTCCTGCGCTTCGAGCCGCTCGCCGGAGGCGATGCGGAGTTGTTCGGCCACGATGTCCGTGCCGGTTACCATCTCCGTCACCGGATGCTCTACCTGGAGCCTAGTGTTCATCTCGATGAAGTAGAACTCCCCGTCCGAATAGACGAACTCTACCGTCCCCGCGCCTTCGTAGCCCAAAGAGTCGATGAGAGCGGTCGCGGCGCTCATCATGCCCTGGCGGGCTTCTTCCGGCAGTCCCGGCGCGGGAGATTCTTCAAGGAGCTTCTGGTAGCGGCGCTGGATGGAGCAATCCCTCTCGGGGAAGACGGCCTCTCCGCCGTGAGCGTCGGCGAGTACCTGCACCTCTACGTGCCGCAGCTTTTCCAGGTAGCGCTCCACGTAGACGGAGCCGTCCCCGAAGCTCGCCCCGGCTTCGCGGCTCGCTGAGAGATAGGCATCGTCTACTTCGGCCTCTCTCTCCACCACCCGCATACCCTTGCCCCCACCGCCGGCGCTCGCCTTTATGACGAGCGGGTAGCCGATCTCCGCGCCGACTCGCTTCACCTCCGCAACGCTTTCGCAAAGGCCGTCGGAGCCGGGGGTTATTGGAACGCCGGCTTCAGCGGCAGCCTTGCGGGCGACGGTCTTGTCGCCCATGCGGGCTATCGTGCGAGAGGCAGGGCCTACGAACTTTATCCCGACACGCTCGCAGATCTCGGCGAACTTGGCGTTCTCGGCAAGGAAGCCGTAGCCGGGGTGGATGGCGTCCGCGCCGGTAAGCTCGGCGGCGGAGATTATGGAAGGCACGTTCAGATAGCTGCCCGACGCTGGAGGCGGGCCTATACAGATCGCCTCGTCAGCGAGAGCGCAGTGCAGGGAATCAGCGTCGGCGGTCGAGTAGACGGCTACGCTGCGTATCCCGAGCTCCCGGCACGCCCGGACGACGCGCAGTGCTATCTCTCCTCGATTCGCTACGAGGACCTTGCCGATCACGCCCCGAAAACCTTACTCTTCGGGGCGCAGATAGAAGAGCGGTTGATCGTACTCGACACCCTGAGAGTTCTCGGCGGCGATCTCCACGACCTCGCCAGAGATGTCCGAGGGGATCTCATTCATCAGCTTCATCGCCTCGACGATGCACAGCGTCTGTCCCGCGGACACCTTGTCACCCACCTCGACGTAGTAATATCCCCCCGGAGTCGCCGCCCGGTAGAACGTCCCGACGACCGGCGAACGTACTGCGTGCAACCCGTTCATCTCCGGCGTGGCTTCAGCGGCATCCAGGTTAACGGCGGATTCCACGGACCTCTGCTCTCCAGCGCCGGGTATGTACTGGGCAGCGGAAGCTTCCAACTTCGCCTTGACGGTTATCTCGAGGTCGCCGCGCCGGACCTGGATCTCCCCGATCCCGCTCTCCTTCAAGAGGTCCACCAGCAGGCCGACCTCATCCATCGGAAGCCATCCGGTGTCATCCTGTCTCGTCCCATCTAGTTCGTGCATAGCCGCCAATTCTACACTTCCGTCCCCGGTCTCGCTCGCGGCCACGGCCGAGGCAACGGCCGTGGGAAAATCGGCGCCCGATTGTACAATGTTCTAAGATCATGATGGAACTTTCGTGAACATCAAAGTTCTGGACCCCCGCGTCGCCCAGCAAGTGGCCGCCGGGGAAGTCGTCGACCGCCCGGCCTCAGTGGTAAAGGAGCTGGTCGAGAACTCTCTGGACGCGGGAGCCCGCCGGGTAGAGGTGGAGATGGGCGAGGGCGGAACCTCGCACATCCTGGTGCGCGACGATGGATCGGGGATGAGCCCGGAGGACGCTAGCATCTCGTTGCTTCGGCACGCGACCAGTAAGATCCAGACGGTAAAAGACATCGAGGCCGTCACCACTTTGGGCTTCCGGGGCGAGGCTCTCCCCTCTATAGCGAGCGTCTCCGCCTTCTCCCTGACGACCTCGACCGGCGAGGGCGCGGGAACGAAGGTCGTAGTGAACGGCGGCGCGGACGCCGAAGTTTCCCCCGCCTCGCACCCGAAGGGTACGACCATACTGGTAGACCGAATCTTCTACAACGTCCCAGCGCGCAGGGCGTTTCTGAAAGGTTCACGGGCGGAGCGGGCGGCGATACTCGAGATCCTGACGCACGTAGCCATCTCTCACCCGGAGGTCGCCTTCCGCCTGACAGAGAAGAACCGCGACTATCTGTCTCTGCCCGCCGCCGGAGACCTCCTGGAGCGGCTGGCCCAGATACAGGGCGTCGCCAAGGCCCGCGCGATGCGAAAGGTCGAGTACGAGTCCGGAGCGTTTAGGGTCTCCGGCTACGCTGCTCTTCCGAGCGTGACCGAGGGCAGCCGCGCCCACCAGACGATCTCCGTCAATGGCCGCTGGGTCCGGGCCGACAACCTCCAACGCGGCCTCGACGACGCCTACCGGGCCACGGTTCCATCGGGGCGCTATCCGCCCGCGGCGCTGGAGATTGTGGTAGACCCCCACCGGGTGGACGTGAACGTCCACCCGACCAAGCAGATAGTCCGCTTCTCCGAGGAACGCGCCGCCCGCGCCGCCGTGGCCTCCGCCGTTCGCGGTGCTATAGAGTGGCGCCCGCCTGCTCCCAACGCTTCTCCGCAGCATTCCGAGGGCATTTTTACCCAGGAGCGCTTCTCCGCGCCGCCGCGAGATTACTCTTCCCGCGTGGCGGAGGCGCGGCCTGTATATCCCGCGTCGTCAGCCCGGAACTTACAGGAGGCGCGGGAGCGAATCTCCGAGGCTTCGAGACCTCTCGCGGAGCTTCCGGTCGAGCCATTCCGGCCTTCCGTGGAGCCGCCGGAGCGCGGCGCGTTGCCACCGCTCGAAGACCTGCGGGTCATTGGACAACTCGGGGCGGGATACATCCTCGTCGAGGAGCCGGAGGCTTTGTGGATAGTGGATCAGCACGTCGCCCACGAGCGGGCGATACTGGACCGTCTCAACGACTCCGATAGCCCGGCCACGGTGCAGAGCCTGCTCGTCCCGGAGGTCGTAGACCTGTCTTCGAGCGAGTCCGAGCTTGCTGCGGGCAGCCTGGAGGAACTCTCGGTCTACGGCTTCGAGGCCGAACCCTTCGGACCGTGTTCGATGCGCGTGACGGCCGTTATCTCCACCCTGGCGAACCAGGACGTGGCCGGGGCGTTCAAGGAGGCTCTGGCGGCGATCTCCGGCACCGGGACCGGCCACGCGAGGGAGGACCGTATCCTCGCCACCATCGCATGCCACTCCGCCGTCAAGATGGGCGACAGGCTCTCCCAACCGGAGATGGAAGAGCTGATAAAAGACTGGCTCACCAGCCGCCTCCCGGCCACCTGCCCGCACGGACGTTCCATCTGCTACCGCATCGGGCTTGGCGAGGTCGCTCGCAAGCTCGACCGGCACTAGGCGCTCGGCGAGCTTCGGTTGGTCCACCGCGACAACTCCGTATCCCAGACGCTCCGGGAAGACACACGTCCAACTTCCTCACCAACCCTGCTAACATTCCAATGGTTGACCGTCTACATACAGAGGATTGGCGTGACGGTAAATTACAGGGCCGGGCGGGTCTTGAGCGCTATCGCCTACCGTAGCACCCGCGCCTCGGAGCGCGCCGCGTGATCCTGCACCTTATCCAAGCCCTGCTCGCGGCCCTGATGGCCGGTGTCGCACCGGGATATTTCTGGGCCAAGTTGCTGAGGCCCTCCGCCGACCTCGCCGAACGTCTCACCTACTCGGTGGCGATCTCCATGACACTGGTCTCCGCCACCGTCCTCATACCCGCCCGTCTCATGGGCATGGGCGTCACGTCGCTCTCCGCTGTTTCCTGCGTGCTGCTCGTGTTCCTGACGGGGCTCGTCGCGTATCTGAGGTTCGGCCCCGGCAAAGAGCGCGCCGTACCCATCGAGAGACCGCCCGCCAACCTCGGCGGTCTGTCTTCGGCCCTGCTCGCGGCGGCTCTCGTACTCGCGCTGACCGTGTTCCCGGTGATACTGGTGAGCTCGTGGATACTGCTCCCCATCTTCTTGTTCGTGTTTCTAGCGGGAGTCGTCTGGCTGGTGGAGTCCAGACAAGTCGCCTTGCCCGAGCTACTCGAAGACGCGCCCGAGGCGGTGCGATGGCCGATGGCGCGACGTTTCCTGCTGCCGGCGGTACTGCTACTGGTGCTCTTCCGGAGTTACGTGGGACCGGTCCTCTACGACTGGCCTTACCTTCGCGGCGGGGACCAGTTCAACCACGCCGTCATGGCGAACATGATGCTGACCAAAGGCTCCGTCGAGTCGTATCTGATCTATCCTCCAGGACTTCACGCTTTCGACGCGGTTCTCTCACGCCTGAGCGGGCTGGAGCCCGTAGATCTGTTTCCGGCGCTCGCTCCCGCTTTGCTCTTACTACCGACCCTTGCCTGCTACGCGGTCGCGCGGCGGTTGTGGGGCTGGGAGTGCGGTGTGGCGAGCGCTGTTTTCGGCGGGCTCGTTCTAAACAGCACGTACCTCAACATCCTCGAAGCCCGCTACCCGAACCTGGTCTCGGCGCAGTTCCTGCTGGTTCTATTCATCGCCGCTCTGATCGGCGTCTACAATTCGCCTTCCATCCGAACCGGTCTGCTCATGGCGCTGCTCGGCTCTTCCGTCGTGCTCTATCATCCCGTGGCGAGTCTTTACGAGGCCGTGCTTCTGGTACTGGTCGCGCTGATCTTTCTGCCTTATCTCCTACTCCGAGAGCGGAAGACTGGAATAACGCTGCTCCTTTCGCTGATGCTCCTGGGCCTGCTCTCCGTCGTCTACGCATGGGACACTTACAACCTGCCGCGTCTCGTCCTCGGCCTCCTGGATCACTCAAGGACCGGTGTTGGAGGCAAGGCCGTGAAGATGGCTATAGGCACCCAGCATCCGCCGGGACTCAAACACTTGCTCGTCTCGATCACGCACCCGGTGCTGTGGCTGGGGATCTTCGGGGCGCTGCTGCTAATCGTGGGCATGAAGCGCGCGGACGTCCCATCGACACTCGCGAAGATCACCCTGTTCCTGTGGCTCATCCTGCTCTTCGTGGGCAGCCGCACCGCGTTGAGCGGTTTCCCGGAGCGTTTCGAGCGCGACATAGGTGTGCCACTAGCCCTCTTTGCCGCCTTCGCGGTGGTTTCCATCCTGCGTTCGGTAGCCGAGTCTCCGCCGGGGTTCTTGAGGCCCGCCAGGATAGTCGCGGCAACCTTGATGGTCCTGCTCGTGGGCCTGCAGGTAGGCCAGAACTTCGGCGACGCCACCACCCAAACCCACAAATCCGTCATGACGCCGCAACTCGCCGCCGCCGGAGAGTGGCTCGGGAAGCACAACACCGGAGGCAACATCGTGTCCCCTCCCTACCTGGACAACATCACCAACCGCGCCATACTCGCCATAGGCGATTATACGGGCCTGCAGTCTTTCACCCAGAACCGGATACGGCTCGCCAGGGCCGTTCCTCCCTCGGGAGACAAGCCGCTGTGGGACGCGCAGTGGGTGCTCCATCACCCCGAGAACCGGAACCGCACGAGACAGGTCCTCAAAGAGTACGACATCCGCTACATCGTGCTCTCAAAGGACTACCCAGGCATCCGTTGGCGGCTATTCCGTAACCGGCCGGACCTCTACCAGACAGTCTTCGATAACAAGGACGTTATCATCCTGGCTCCCTTGAAGGCCGCGAAGCAACCGCTGTAGAGCGAACTCCTCTTATTTTCGGAGACCGAGTTCCTTGAGGTCCACGGCGTACAGAGCGTAGCGTTCTCCCGGAGTGCTAACGGCGGTGATCCCTTTCAGGGGCTTCAATTGTCTGTCGAGGGGCGAGCCCGCGAGGGTCATTACGTAATCCACTTTGTATTTCCGCATGAGCTCTATCTTCTTCTCACCGATCTCGGGTGAGGCGTAGAACGCCCGCACGTCCAGGGAGCCTTGTGGAACGTCGATCTTTCCAGGCGCGCGGCTTCTCAGGGCGGGCAGGACGCTCAAGACCAACTCACCTCTGCGGCTGACCACGTTCGCCGAGGCGGAGTACGCCGGGATCACGGTGTTCTCCGCGTCCGGGGCGAGCACGATGCTGGTTTTATGTATGTTGTCCCTCATCCAGCCGAAGATGGGATCGAAGCCCAGGGCCTCGTCCTTCGGCAAAACCCTGTTGGCGTGATAGATCTCTTGCGCCCCCGCCACGGCCGCCGGGGACACGGCTACTATTAGCAACGCTACCAACGCCACCGGCAGGAACCGGCCCAGGTTATCTTCTGGTCCACGCCTCAAGAACACCATCGCTTCCCAGACCATCCAACTTACGGTAAGCAGGGCCGCGAGCGGTATGGGCCACGCCAGGCGCCATAGCTGTCCGGGTATGACGATGTTGTTTCCGACGAAAGTCGAGATCTGAGGTACGTAACATACTATCGTCACGAGCAGCAGCGTCCCGAGCAGCAACTGGGCCGCCAGGCTCTTCTTCAGCCGCCAGAGTAGAAATGGAACCCCTGGCACGAACCCCGCGAGTATGGCCGGGTTCAGGAGCAGCGACGGGTGCATGATGAACAGACCGCCGCCAAGCTCGAAGATCTCCTTCCTGTAAGACTTGACGAAGACCATGTTCGCCAGGATGTCCGGGTCGCCGGAGTTGATGTCCGCGTTTTTGAGCAGCTCCGCGAAAGACTCTCCTGTCGTCAGGACGTACAGGAGCGGGAGAAGGAGTACGGTCAGGCCCGAGAGACCCAGGCTCGCTATCTTTATCCAGGCGTCCCGCTCGCGCCAGTTCACCGCCAGGTAGAGGATGCCGAACCCGGCCATAGAGAGGCCAATGATCGCCAGCCCGACGGGATGGACCGCCACCGCCGACCAGCACATGAACGCGAAAAGCGCCACCCACCTGAACTTCCGGCTCTCTAGGAAAGCGACGGCGGTGATGAGTGCGACCGGCAGGAAGATGTACTTCGTGGCGAACTTGTCCTCCACAAGGCGGGCGACGAACTCGCCGCCGAACGGCAGGATCGAGGGGCTCATCTGCGCCAGGAAGAAAAGCGCGTACAGGCATCCGGCGAGAAGGGCGGCGGCCTCGCTCTTGAAGAGGGTCCGGGCCAGGGCGTAGAAAGCCAGCATGGAGACGATCACCAGCGTCGGGTTCAGGTACCAGAGCACGAGCTTCACCGGGTCTATGCCGGAGACCTGGGAGAGGGCGGCGTGCTCCAGCAACCAGCCGTTGATCTCCGCGCGAGAGACGCCGGTACTCTGTCCGAAATACGGTTCGTGGACGGCGAGTCTGCCGGAGCCCATGAAGTCCCGCACGTAGGACAGGTAGATCCAGATATCGTCGTAGATACTCGGGACTTTGATCCGGGACACCAGAGCCAACGCTCCACTCATCAACAGAAACGGAACCCAGAGCGAGAGAGCGAGAACATCAGCCGGAGTGTCCTTGCTCTCCACCGGCTGTTTGCGCCGCAACGCCACTACCGCGCCCGCTATCAGGAAAGCGACCACGATAGCGCCGGAGATCCATATGTAGAGGCCAAGAGTCTGGTGAGTTATCAAAAAGGGAACACCCAGGAGACCGAACAGCCCCGTGCCGATCGCAAACGAAACCGGAACCAGGATCGCTCCCGAAACATACTCGCGCAGGAACCACAAGGAAACGAGCATCCCAGGCGCCATGAACAGAACCAGAGCGGCGAGGAACAAGACTAGAGGAACAGCATCGAATAGACCTCTCAGGGGACCGAGTAGTATCAAAGACAAGACACCGGCCAGCACCACCCGGGCGTCGGGAATCCTGGACAGGCGGATCACTCCCGCGCCTCGTAGCGCCAGGATGTCTTCTGGTGAGTCCTTCTTCAGTGCTTTCCTTTCATCGTTCGGCGGAGATTAAACTACGCTTTTCACCCGGCGGCTGCAAATACCGTATTCTAGGTCAAAGCATGAAAAACCATAAACCAATCGTGAAGATCCACAAACCATCTCGTCCAGAGGTCTCTAAATAAGCGGCGCGCATGGTCGCTCCGGCAAGGATCGGCTTCTGGGCATGCTCGCCGTGGTGCTGGCGGCCTCGACCTGGGGGACGCTGGGGTTCTTCGCCAAGAGTCTCTATGCTGATGGCGTCTCGTTCGAGTCGCTAGTCGCGGTGCGGGCCGTGGGCGGGTTTCTCGTGATGCTCGGTTTCGTAGTGCTGACACGCCGGACGGCAAGGTTGAAAGTGAGCCCTCGAGATTTGCTATATCTCATTCCCCTGGGGGTGGTCTCCATCGGCGCGTTCTATTTGCTCTACTTCTACACTGTACGGGAGAGTCCCGTAGGTACGGCGGCGATCCTACTCTACAGTTCTCCGGCGTTCGTGGTGATTCTGGCCCGCGTCTTCCTGAAGGAAGCCCTGAGCCTGCCGCGCATCGCCGCGCTCTTCTTGACGGCGGCCGGAATAGTCCTGGTCGTCGGAGCGTACAACCCAGCGGCCCTCGAAGTTCGGCCCATAGTCGTCTTTACCGGACTCGGCGCGGGATTGTCCTATGGTCTCTACTCCGTCGTCGGAAAGCCGCTGACCGGACGCCTGCCCTCGTACGTTATAGTCAGCTACATCCTCGGAATTGGAGCCGTGATCCTTCTCCTCTTTGCCTTGCCTACAATCGATACCTTGGGTGGACTTTCCGGTGGATCCTACACGCTACTCGGTGTCACCGTAGTCGTACACACGGTACTGACTTACGCACTCTACACTTTCGGACTCCAGCGCCTGGAAGCAGGCCAGGCCGCGATATTGGCGACCGTCGAACCCGTGGTGGCGGGAACCATGGGGGCCGTTTTACTAAACGAAGAGTTGACGGCCCTGAAACTGCTTGGCGGGGTGTTGGTGATCTCGGGCGCGGCGCTGGCCCAGATCAGAGCCGGAAAAGCTCAGACCTCATAGGACTCGCCTTCGGGGTGACCGCGGCGGCGCAGCAGCGCGTCCACGCTGAAGCGTCCTATCGGAGCGAGCGCGATGTGCAGCCCGAGAACGAGTAGCCCGAGGTCGCGCAGGGCGTCGAGCCAGAGACTCCCCGGTTTCGCGCCGCCGGCGGCGGAGCCAAAGCATCCGCAGTCTATCTGCAGTCCGCGCAACGCGCCTTGCAGAAGGGCGATAACGAAGATGGCCATTATGGTATTCGTGGCCCAGGCGGAGATCCTGGTGAAGAGCCCGGCCAGAAGGTAGAAGCCCAGTAGGATCTCCAGGTATGGCAGCGAGTGGGCGGCGACGGTCACGAACCCTTCCGGCAACCCGAGTTCGTAGGTGCGGATCGAGGCGGCCAGACCACCGGGGTTCAGAGCTTTAAGCGCTCCGGCGATAAGGAACGTAGCGCCGAGGATGAGGCGGGAGATCAGGGTGGCGTAAGACCCCGCCAGGACGGCGCGCGGGGAGAAGGATCTCTCTTGGCCTTTCTTACTCAAACCGGATAACATACTACCGCACGAGAAAGACAACCATCCCGGAAGAGGTCTCGCATGGCCCGCAACACCGTATCGAGCAAAAACTCCCGCAAGGCCGGCAAGAAGGCCGGAGCCTCCGGCGAGGACAGGACCATCTTCTTCGTCCTGGCCGGGTTCACGGCCCTGATAATAGTCGCGATAGCCGCCGCCGCGATCATCAGCACGGTCAGATCCAACAACGCCGCCGAAAAGTTCACACCGAACGACCAGGGTCTGCTCAAGGCGGGATCGAAGGCGCCGGACTTCTCAACCAAGACCATAGACGGCAAGAAAGTCTCGCTCGCGGACAAGGGCGGGAAGAAAGCCACCATGCTGGTCTTCTTCGCGAGTTGGTGTCCGCACTGCCAGAAAGAGGCGCCGGTCATAAGCGACTTCCAGAGCCAATACAAGGACCTTCGGATCATGATGATTGGCATAGATGGGCAGGACAACACCGGCAAGGTGCAGGACTTCGTAAACAAGTACGGCATCAACAGTCCGGCGACCTACGATCCTCCTATAGGAGCGACCTACAAGGTCTCCGGTTATCCGACGGTCTACGTGCTCGACGGCAACGACAAAGTGGTAGCAGCGAACTCTGGCGAGGCGCCGAGGGAAGTGTTCGAGGGTTGGATCGAGAAAGCTCTAAACTAGCTCCGGGCTGGCCTCCGGTTTAAACTTCAGGGTGGGAAAGGAGGTGTCATGCCCATAGAGTTCAACGGTAGCGAGGGCTACACTTTAGGTGTCGAGGAAGAGTTGCACATCGTCGACGCCACCACGGGCGAGTTAGTTCCGAAGATAGAGGAGATCATGGCTCGCCTGCCCGAGGACCTGTGCGAGTTCGTCTCCTACGAGCTCTTCCAGTCCGTACTTGAGATAAAAACCTCCGTTTGCCAGAATGTCGCCGAGGCCGAGAAGCAACTGCGCGAACTTCGCGGCAGGGTCAACTCCTGGGCTGCGGCCTGCGGAGCGTCCCTCGCAGCGGCCGGCACGCACCCGTTCTCTCTATACAGAGATCAGAAAATCACTGACCAGGACCGCTACAAGAAGGTCATAAAGACGCTTCGCTGGGTGGCCCAGCGAGAGGTGATCTTCGGCCAGCACGTCCACGTGGCCGTTCCCGGTCCCGAGGAAGCCATAATCGCCCACAACCGTCTCTCGGAACACGCGCCGCTCCTCCTTGCGCTCTCGGCCAACTCCCCGTTCTGGCAGGGTATGGATACCGGCTTCGAGTCCACGCGGGTAAAGATCTTCGAGACTTTCCCCCGAGCGGGGATGCCTCCGGCTTTCCCAGACTGGGAGTCGTTCGAGAGCTACGTGGATCTCATGGTCGAGTCCGGCGCTATGGAGGACTATACCTACTGCTGGTGGGACGTGCGTCCGCACCCCAGGATAGGGACCATAGAGCTTCGCATCCTCGACACCCAGACCGGCCTCCGCCCCGCCGTCGCCCTGACCGCCCTGACCCAGTGCATCGTCGCCCAGGCGCTCGAAGAAGTAGGACCCCAGGGTCCCTACGACCGGGACCTGGCGATGGAGAACAAGTGGCGCGCCTCCCGTCACGGCATGAACGCGGCTTTCTACGACGCCGTAAAGAAGATCAACGTCCCCGCAGGAGACATGGCCCGCGACCTCGTCGAGCAACTAAGACCGCACTCTCAGGACCTCGGCTGCGAGGACGAACTGCTCGACGCCCTGGAGATAGTCGAAGGCGGCACCGGCAGCCAGCGCCAGCGCGAAGCTTATGAAAACAGCGACGACTTCCTGGACGTGGTTGCCTTCCTAATAGAGGGCACCCGGCCCGCGTTAGCGGAAGAGCAAAGCTAGAGGTCCGGCTCCCCAAAAGCCCCGGCGGCCTATTACGAGCAATAGCGTCCGACGCGAGACGGAGCGGCCGATGGGTCTGACTTACTCTCCCTCGAAACCCAGCGACCACGCGCGGTCTAAATCGTAGTTGGAGTAGGCGCGAAACGCGATCATTGTCTCGGTGCGGGCGACGCCTGGGACCTGGGCGATCTTCTCCGGCACTATCTCCGCGAGGCGCTCGAAGTCAGGGATGCGGACCATGACTACGAGGTCATAGGGACCGGTCACGGAGTATGCTTCGGTGACGCCTTCTATCGCAAGCATGGCCTGGGCCGCCTCCTGTACCCGCTCACCCTCGGTCGCCACGAGCACCACCGCCGTTACCAAGTATCTCTCCTCCTAGAGTCCAAACGCCACGCTCCCCTTGAGGGTGTTGTTGTCCTCGTACTTTTCGTACTTGACCGGTCCGGCCTCCACGGTCACGTCAGCGGTCTCGTTGTACTCTCCGGGCTTGAACCCCGATACCTCGACTGTCTGTGCGCCGCGGTTGGGCGCTATGCTCTCGATGGTTACCTTCTGAGACTGACGTTCGGCCTTGGTATTGAGGATGACCTCCACGGGTACTGCATGTTCGGCAACCTCGCCCCCGTTGGTAACAGTCACCTTGAAGATCGGCTTATCAGAGCCGGTGAGGGTTACGCTTCCGCCTGGATATAGCTGCTGACCGCCTACTTCGACGGTCGTTATCTCCACGCCGTGCAGCGCGTTCGGGTCGTCCTGGACGGCTGCCGTGGAGTTATCGGGCGTGGCTCCCTTGAAACCGACCTGCTCATAATCCATGAATGGTTGCGGTTCATCCAGGTAGCTCTGGTTGCTGGCGCGTTGCCCCGCCGTGTCGAGGGCATCCTTGGAGCCGGGGATGTATTCGTTCCTTATAATGCTGTCGCTGACCTTGTAATCCTCTATCGCCGATGAGAGCGTCTGGACGAAGTTGTCCGGGTCGCCCGCTGCGGCTTTGGAGATCTTCTCGGTCGCTTCCGCCCGGATACCTAACGCGCTGACCAGGTAGTGATCCACGCCGTCGAACTCCGGCGGCACCTCTTCGTTGTTGAGCGCCAGGTTGTAAGTGCGTTGGGCTTTATCCGAAGCCTCGTTCAGCGCGGATCCATCGAGCTTACTCGCGTCGCCGTTCGCGTTCGCCAATACATTCTGAAGCTCCTTGTTGCCCTCGTTAGACGAGTCGCTGAGAAGACTGGCCGAATGGGTAATGTACTTGCGGACCTGGGTCGATTCCTGGGTCGCCACGCATCCCTTTGCGACGAAGAATATAAAGCCGAAGGCGATGAGGAGAACTAATATGGAGCCAAGGAGCGTCAGCCACGCCGGCAGCGATCTCTCGCGGCGCTGACTGGGTCGCCTCTTTGCCGCCGGCGACGGTCTCCCGCTGCGGCTTCTGGAGGCAGGCCTTTGTGTTCTACGCTCTATCTGACCACCCCTACCGTAGACTGTGGGCGAGGGGGGACTCGAACCCCCACGTCCTCTCGGACACTAGACCCTGAACCTAGCGCGTCTACCAATTCCGCCACTCGCCCTGGCAACTCTTCGGAAGTTCCTCTCCGTCGTAGACCTTGGCGGATTGTACCAATCTAAAACGTCGATAGCTAACGCCCGATAGACATTTATTATCAATCGAGTAGCGATAGGCTATACAATAGGCATATTCATGGCCGAGACACGCTACATCGAGGGCCAGGGCCGTTACGCGTTGGCCGAGATGGTGGGACGCGGCGGATTCGCGACCGTCTGGAGGGCTCGACTACTTAGAGGCTCTTTCTCAAGAGGCGGAGACGTAGCTATAAAGGTCATCCCCGTCTACAGTTCTCAGGAGCGCTCGCGGGCTCTGCGGGAGGGTCAGATCGCCGAGGGCCTGCGCCACAAGAATATCGTCGAGACTATCGAGGTTATCCCCGGCGACACGGAGATCTACCTCGTCACGGAATATGTCCGCGGTATGCCGCTCGACGACGCAGCCCGCGAGTACGACATCAACGAGGTCATCGACGCCCTCGCTCAAATCCTCGAAGCCCTCGTCTACGCTCACGGACAGGGCATCATCCACCGCGACATAAAGCCGCAAAACGCCCTGGTGAACGAGCGCGGCAGGGTAAAACTAACTGACTTCGGAGTCGCCTACCGGGCCGGGGACACGCGGCTGACCAGGATAGGCTACGCCGTCGGGACTCCCGGCTACATCGCGCCGGAGATCATGGACGGCGCCGACCCGAGCGTGCTTTCGGATATCTACGCCGTGGGCGCGACGGCCCGCACCCTCCTAGCCTACCAGCCGGAGGAGGCTCCCCGCCGCCTGCGGGAGTTCATTGACCGCGCTACCTCACCCAATCCGGACCACCGTCCGCGGAGCGCGTGGGCCGCGCTCAAGCTGCTGACCGGCCGCCGCGCCCCGACTCCTTATCCGAAAAAAGGCGTGGTTCCAAAAGAGCGGAAAGTCTCGGGGGACATCAAGGATCAGGCGCTGCGGCTCGCCAACGGGGTGGCCGCCGGCTGGCTGGGATACCTGCTCGGGGCGGAGCTTCTGGTACAGAACGGGGCTCAGGTCGCCGGAATAGCGGCGGGTTTCGGGGTTGCCGGGTATCTACTGCCGCAGCTCGCCGCCTTCGGACTCGTCGTGACGATGGCCGTGGTGCTGATACAGAACGGGGTGGGGCTCGGGTTCTCGGCGCTAGTGCCGGCTCTGGGAGGAGTCTGGATCGCTGGTACCGGCTCTTCGGGGAGCGTCAGCAAACTGCCACTTGGACCCGTGCTCGCGGTACCCCTGGCCCTCGTCGGACTCGGGGCCGGACTACCGCTGCTGCTCGGGGCGCTCATGAAGCCTGTTGGGGCGGTCGTCTCGACGGCTCTGGGTGCTCTGGTCTTAATCTGTTACGATCTTACGTTAGGAGACGGGGTGATACCCTACCTCGGCGTCGTCTTCCAGAAGGTCCCCACGTCGCTTGGGCCTTTCGAAGTCGTTCAGAGAGGGGAAGCGATCTTGCAGGCGTACCCGCATCTTCCATTGTTGGCGGTACTGTGGGCGGCGATGGCCGGGATCGTCTCGCTCGCCGAGTGGGCGGGACGGCCCTTCGTGGGTCTCGCGCTGGCGGTCGGCGGAGGGGCGATAGGCTACGCGCTGTTGGTGCGAAGCTCGCCCAACTCATTATCCGAGGCTATGACTTCGCTTGCGCTGGCAGCTATAATATATGGGGTGGCGCGGTATCTAAGTTTACGGGTGAGAGGTTAAGCGTCTTTGGGTTTCCTCAGACAGATCGAGAAAAGAATGGAATCGCTGGTGGAGGGCGTCTTCGGACGCGCCTTCCGGCGGCAGATCCACCCCGTGGAGATCGCCAAAGGTTTGACGAAGCAGATGGACGAAGGCCGGATGGTCAGCATCTCGCGCACCTACGCGCCGAATGACTTCACTATTCACCTCTCCAAGGAAGACACGGAGTCTATTCAGGCCTACCAGGACTCGCTGCGCGACGAGTTGATCCAGTACGCCTCCACCCACGCCCAGAACAAGAGCTACCATCTGATGACCCCTCCCAGAATCCGGTTCGAATCCGAGGACACCTTACGGTTCGGTGAGTTCGGCGTAACGGCGAAGCTGACCGGCGGCGACGGACCACGTGAGAAAGGCGCTCCGCAGGACACCTCGGGCCAGACTCGAATCTTCCGCACGGATACCAGTGAGGAAGAGGAACTCAACGCCCAGGGTACGGCCGCCATCTCCATGGAGGAGGCCCGCGAGCGCGGCTTGGCGCGAGAGGTGATCGAACTGGTCCTGGACGACGCCTCGTATCCGCTCGAAGGACCTGGGCCGTGGACCGTCGGGCGCTCGGATGAGAACGAAATCGTCATCAATGACCCGAACGTCTCGCGCAAGCACGCCAGACTGCTGCGAGCGCACAACGGCTTCATCGTCGAAGACCTCGGCTCGACCAACGGGACCCTTCTGGACGGCGCTCCCATAGACCGGGAGCGTATAGAGAGCGGAGACGAATTGACCTTCGGACAGAGCGAAGCCCGCTTCGTCCGCCGCGACGAGCAAAGCGAAGACCCGAGGGGTGGAGCGGCTACCGGGCGCGGTCAGGGCTCCGGGAGACGATAGAGGTATGTTGGACCTCCAGGTGCCGCTTCTGGCGGCGAAGGCTCTGCTGTTGCTCTTACTTTTCGCCTTCATCTACGCTGTCATGAGGCGAGGCATCGGGGACCTGCGGGCTGTCCCGGACGACAAAACAGCATACGAGCCAGGCTCTAGCCGCAGCTCCGCGCCTGACGGCCGGAGAGCATACGAAGCTCCCGCCGGCCGTTCGTCCGCGCAATCGGAGCTCGTCGTCGAAGACTCCTCGGTCATCGCTCCGCGCACCCGCTTCCCCGTGAAGAGCGAGACGATGAGCCTCGGACGTTCCTCGGCGAGCGATATCGTGCTCAAGAGCGACGACTTTGCCTCTGGACGCCACGCTCAACTCTCCCGTCATGGAGGGCTTCTGTACGTGGAGGACACGGGCTCCACAAACGGGACCTTCGTAAACGGGCGCAAGGCCGTTGGCGCCACACCCCTACGGCCGGGGGACAAGGTGCGCGTCGGCTCAACTACCTTCAGGTACGAGGAGTAGTCTGGCTTTATGCTGTTCCTCGAACACTTCGGCGTTACTGACGAGGGCAAGGTCCGGCAGAACAACGAAGACTCTCTTCTCGTCGGAGACGGCCGGGACGAGACGCTCTTCGCGGTCGCGGATGGCATCGGAGGGTTCGAAGCCGGAGAGGTCGCGAGTTCTATAACCGTCGAAGCCTTAAAAGAGATGGGGCCCCATGATTCATTCGAGGCGGTGATCCAGGAGGCCAACCGCCGCATTCTGGCGGCCGCCCGTGAGAACGAGAAACTCTCCGGCATGGGGACCACGGTGGTAGCCGTCCGCTTCTCCGGTACGCAGGCCGAGCCGGTCGCGGAGGTGGCGCACGTCGGGGACTCGCGAGCCTATCTCATGCGCGACGGGGAGTTGCGACCCATAACCGAAGACCACTCGTTGGTCGCCGAGCTGGTACGTAGCGGAAACCTGACCCGCTCTCAAGCCTCCGAGCACCCGCAGAAAAACCTCATCACCCGCGCCCTGGGAGCAGAGGAAGGGGTCGAGGTCGACACCACCACTCTTCAAGTTGGAGCGGAAGACCGGGTAATGCTCTGCTCCGACGGCCTTTCGGACATGATCTCCGAGAGCCGCATTTCGGAGATACTGGCCGAATCTCCCAGGGAGCCCGAGACACCGGCCCGGCGCCTTCTCTCCGCCGCCCTGGACGCCGGGGGCGCGGATAACATAACGGTCGTGGTGGTGGACGTAAAGGAGCACAGGACAGAGGAACAATCCAGCGGCACGCACGAGATGGAGGCAGTCACTCCGCCGGACGCTTTTGACAACCACGAGCGCCAGAGCCACGAAGAAACACGATCTCCGCGCCGGGAACGCCGGAGAGGTTCGCGTGGGCGTAGAAAGCCAAGCCGCTTCGCGCGAATTTCAGGCAGGATCATCCGAGGTCTTGCGATAGCCGCGGCGGTGGTCGTGCTGCTCTCACCAGCCTATCTGTGGGGCAGCACCCGTTACTTCCTCGAGTTCGACGGGAGCGAAGTCGTGGCGTATCAGGGGTTGCCATACGCGCCTCTCGGAATAAAGATGAATACGGAATGGCGCAAGACGGGCATAAAACGGTCCGAGATCAAAGGCCCTTACCGGGACCGGATTTCGGGTCACCAGCTCTACTCCAGAGATGAGGCCGAACAGGTCCTGCGGGATCTAAGGAGCTAGGGGAGCGGCCATGACCCAACGCGCCACCCTGCCGATGATCCTCGCCCTCATGGTCACCACGTTGGGCTTTGCCACCCTGATCTTCGTCCAGTCAGCAAAGAGTCCACCACTGATCTACGGCGCTTACTACGCTGGCACTCTCTTCGCGCTCTATCTCATAGTAAGACTCCTCCTGCCCCACTCGGACGTGCTGCTCTTGCCGATAGTCACGCTGCTGACTGGTATAGGTCTGATCATGATCTACCGCCTCACCTATGATGTTGCCGATGTCGAGAACCTGGCGACGACCCAGTCGATATGGATACTGGTCGGGAGCGCGACCATGTTGTTCATCGTCCTCTTCTTTCGCAATTACCATCGCATCTTCGACTATAAGTACCTGCTCGCTCTGGTCGCGGTAGTCCTCCTCGCATCGACGATCTTCTTCGGCTATACGGTGAACGGGGCGCAGCTCTGGCTGCAAGTCGGTCCGGTTAGCTTTCAGCCGTCGGAGTTCGCGCGCATCGCGCTCATCATCTTCTTCGCCGGATACCTGGCGGAGAAGCGGGACCTCCTCGCGGCCACGAGCCGCAGCTTCCTCGGCATCCAGATACCCACGCTCAAGTACTTCGGCCCGGTCGCCTTCGTCTGGGCCGCGTCTCTGGGGCTGCTGGTCTTCGAGAAAGACCTCGGCAGCAGCCTGCTTTTCTTCGTCGTGCCGCTATTGATGCTGTACGCTGCGACGGGCCGCATCGCTTACGTGCTGCTGGGCGGCATCCTATTCTCCGTGGGTTCCTATGCAAGCTACCTGCTCTTCGGTCACGTGCAGGTCAGGGTCGAAACGTGGCTGGACCCCTGGAAGGACGCGAACGGCACGGGGTTTCAGATCCTCCAGAGCCTCTTCAACATCTCGGAAGGGGGCCTCACCGGGACGGGACTCGGGGCCGGCTTCGCCCAGACGATCCCCGAAGTCCAGACGGACTTCATCTTCTCCGCCATAGCCAGTGAGCTAGGCCTCCTCGGCGCTACGGCCATACTCCTGGCATTCCTGGTCTTCGTCTACCGGGGGACGAAAATAGCCCTTCTCGCCCGCGACGATGCCTCCAAGCTCCTCGCCTTCGGGCTGACGGCCCTGTTCGCACTTCAGACTATCGTCATTGTAGGCGGGGTGACGAAAGCGATACCGCTCACCGGCGTCACGTTGCCGTTCGTCTCCTACGGTGGTTCCTCGGTAGTCGGCAACTTCATCCTGACGGGCCTGCTGCTGGTCATCTCGGAGAAAGCCGGCCAAGATGACGAGGCTGCTTACGAGGATGATCTTTGAACACCCACCTGAGGCGTGTTTTTTACCTGTTCACCGCCGGCTTTGTTGCCCTCGTGGGGGTGATGGCCTACTGGCAGGTCTACGCCCGCGAGTCGCTCGCCAACAACCCGAATAACTCGCTCCAGAGCAGGCGGGAGATCGAGTCTCCGCGCGGCCTCATCCTGGCCGGCGACGGAGAGACGGTGCTGGCCCGCAGCGACAAAAAGGATGCCGGTAGCGGCGCCACCTACGACAGGGTCTATCCGCAGGGAGACCTTTACGCCAGCGTCGTCGGGTACTGGAGCGTCAAGTACGGGGCGACGGGAGTCGAGATCGGGGAGAACTCGAACCTCTCCGGCAACGCCGAGCCCGCTACCCTAGACGAGCTTGTAAACCAGATCTCCGGCGGCCCGCAACCAGGCAACAACATCGAGCTGACCCTCGACCCCGACCTACAACGCACGGCCTACCAGGGTCTCGCCGCCAGCAACACAGGGCAGGGCTCGGCGGTCGCTTTAGACCCAAAAACTGGAGACGTGCTGGCAATGGTCTCTTATCCTTCATACGATCCAAACAACATTGACCAGCGCTTCCCGGAACTTCAGCAGGACCCGAACAACCCGTTGCTGAACCGGGCAACCCAGGGTCTCTACGCGCCGGGCTCGATCTTCAAGGTCATAACGGCGGCGGCGGCTCTCAAGAAAGGCGTGAAGCCGACGGACCCCTACTTCGACAGCGGCAAATACGAAACGCCCGGCTACACTGTGGTCAACTACGGCAATTACTCCTATGGGCAGGTGACATTCGCCAAGGCGCTCGCCCTCTCCATAAACGTAATTTTCGCCAAGATCGCCGTCGAGAAAGTTGGCGCGCAGGCGCTCTATGACATGGCGCAAAAATTCGGCTTCGGCGACACATACGAAGAATTCCCCTTGCAGGTAAACGCCAGCACATTGGGCGTTGGAGTGTCGGGTTTGATCGGCGGCGCGCTGGCTCAAACGTCATTTGGGCAGGATAAAGTGTCGAGCAACGTCTTCGAGATGGCGAACGTGGCGGCCGCCATCGGCAACCGCGGGACCATGATGCAGCCGAGGATCGTCAAGGAGATCCGCTCCCCCGATGGCATCATCCTCGACAAGCCGACCCCCCGCTCCCGCGAACAGGTCATCGACCCCAAGACAGCCCAGACCCTCCAGAAGATGATGGTCGGCGTGGTGGATGAAGGCTCGGCCACTGGAGCAAAGATCCCCGGCATCGAGGTCGCCGGAAAGACGGGTACGGCGGAGGTTCCGCCGAAGGATCCGAACTCCTGGTTTATCGCCTCCGCGCCTGCGTCTGACCCCAAGATCGCCGTGGCCGTTCTGGTCGAGAATGGTGGCGACGGCGAGAAGCAGGCGCTGCCCATAGCCCGGCAGATGATCGTCTCCTACCTGAAGAGCCACGGCGGATAGGTCTATAATTCGTCGTTATGCAGCAGCTAGTAGATAACCGCTACCGTATAGTCAAGCCGCTCGGATCGGGCGGGATGGCCGACGTCTACCTCGCGCACGACAACGTCCTCGACCGCGACGTGGCTCTCAAGGTAATGAGCGGTCGGTACGCGGAAGATGAGGAGTTCGTCGAGCGCTTCAGGCGCGAGGCGCAGAGCGCGGCAGCCCTCTCGCATCCGAACATCGTCTCGATCTACGACCGGGGCGTGTCCGAGGACGGCACTTACTACATCGCCATGGAGTACCTCTCCGGCGGCACGCTAAAGGATCGCATCCTCAATCGAGGAGCGCTCCCGCCCCGGACGGCGGCCGCGGTAGCGATGCAGATGGCTGAAGCCTTGCAGGCCGCCCACAAGAGCGGCGTGATCCACCGCGACATAAAGCCGCACAACATCCTCATCACCGAATCCGGAGACCTGAAGGTTACGGACTTCGGCATCGCGCGGGCCGCCTCCTCATCAACGATGACGCGGACCGGTTTGATCCTGGGTACGGCCCACTACATCTCGCCGGAGCAGGCGATGGGAGAGGACGTAGGTCCGGCGAGCGATCTCTACTCTTTAGGGGTCGTGCTCTACGAGATGCTCACCGGCGAGTTGCCCTACGACGCGGACACTCCCATCGGGATCGCCATGAAGCACGTAAACGGGCATCTGCGTCCGCCGAATGAGGTCACCCCGCGTATTGGAGCGGGCCTGAACGCCGTCACGATGCGGCTGCTTGCCAAGGACCCGCTGGACCGCTACGCGAGCGCCGCCGAGCTTATAGATGACCTAGAGCGCGTCATCGGCGGCCTGGAGCCCGCAAACGCCACGACACTCATGATGACGACACGCGCCATGCCAGCCGTCGATGCGACTCGCGTGGGGCCACCGCCTCCGAGACAACAGAAGCGGAATAAGCGGCGAGGCGTCATCATGCCCATTATCCTGGCTCTGCTCGCGCTTGCGATACTGGTCCCCGTAGCCTGGGCAGGCTACAGCTTGCTCGGCGGCTCTCAAGAGAAGAAACCGCCCCAGAAATCGGCTCCGAAGCCAGCTCCGCATATCGATATTCCAAGTCTTATCGGCATGAAGCTAGATGAGGCTCAGCAGCGGTATAAAGGCGAGTTCCAGATAGTCGAAGACAAACGCATAGAGAGCCAAAAACCCGTAAACACTATTTTGGAGCAGGACCCGAGTAGTGGGAAGGCTGAGAAAGGCTCGGATGTTTCGGTCGTTGTCAGCGGCACGCAGGTCGCCGACGTGCCGGATGTGAAGGGCAAGATTCGGGAAGAGGCGGTGAGTAGCCTCGAAGAAGCGGGCTTCAAGGTTACGGTGGAGGAGAAGGAAAGCTCTAGCAGTGAAGACGGGCTGGTCACGAGTCAGGACCCTGCGGGAAATTCGTCTCAAGAGGTAGGGTCTGAGGTCAAGGTCGTGGTGGGTACCGGTCCTTCGACGGTCGCGGTTCCGGATATTCCCTATGGAGCAACCGCCTCTCAGGCGAAGAGTCTGCTGGAGAGCAAGGGCTTGACGCTAGGCAGCCAGACCCGCGCACCCAACGACCAGGTAGCAGAGGGCGGTGTCATAGACCAGAATCCTCGTCCCGGAGGCGAGGTGGAGCAGGGTAGCGCCGTCAGCATCACGCTCAGTTCTGGGCCGAATCAGATCTCCGTACCGGACGTCGTCGGCCAGAACGTCGACGTTGGAAAGCAAACCATACGAAACGCGGGTTTCGGCTACAACAGCCAAGAAGTTGAGAGCAACCAACCAGCCGGTACGATAATCTCCACCGATCCCGCAGGCGGCACGATGCTGGATCCAGGCGCCTACGTATTCATCACTTACAGCAAGGGCCCCCCGCAGCCTGAGCCCACACCACAGCCTGAGCCCACGCCACAGCCTGAGCCCACACCGCATCCTGAGCCCACACCGCAGCCAAAGCCCGCGCCGCAGCCAAAGCCCGCGCCGCAGCCTGATCCAAAACAGAGTGGCAGCGATGCAACGCAAAAGGCTACCAAGGACAAAGCCCCACAGCCAAAGCAAGACGTCAAGAAAAATACGGATACGAAAAAGAAGTAGAGCCCGGTAACCTGGGCTCTCAAGTCTCCTCTAGGAGTTCCCTCCGCGCGTAATCTCTCAAAGAGGCGGCGGACAATTCCTCCGGCGGGTCCACTTCTATAAAACTATGGCGTCCTATGGCGTTTTCGTGGAGCCAGTTCTCATTAACCGGCTTTGCGCGTTCCAGGTCGTAGCCTGTCTCATAGTAGGTTGCGCGTAACTCTCCGCCGGGCAATTCGACTACCAAGATCGGATACTTTCCGGATGAGTTTGCCCGGACTCTTAGCGTATCTTCGGGTGTGGATTCTGTCATGCGCGGAGTTTATACGAAGCCCGCGTTAATTAGAAGCTCGTCCAGGTATCGAATGTGCCCGTGATAAAATCAGGGACACATGAATATGCAGCTTGACATTTACATTCGTAGAGGGAGTTTCCATGTCAGATCCCAAACCCAGAGACGACGAAATTGATGCCGGAGTACCCGATGAAGACTCCGGTAACCTCTCTCAACAACGGATGCCGCCGGAAGGCCTCCCTGAAGAACTACTACAGAAGCGCCTCGGACGGCTAGACACCCGCCGCGCGCTCGCGGATTTGTGCAAGAACGTGCCGGGTCTCGACGAGGTGCTGCTTCCGCGAGGCATCCAGGCCGACGCCCTGACCCGCAAGTCTGGCGGCAGCGCCCAGATGGTGCGGGGCATAGCGCGTAAGATCACACAGGATCGATCCGCCTGGGGAGCGTTCCGCACGGCCATTCAGGAACAGATTCCACCTGAAACTTTCGAGGCAGTGGAGAGCTTTTCGGAAGATCGTCTCGAAGAGTTGACCGGGGCACACACCACCGAGGGCCTTCTCCTGGCCGCTCTCAGCTCCGAACAGGAGCCGGAAAACGGGGTTATCGAGACCCTAGTCGAAGCCTGGAAGGCAGAGAATTTTATAGCCGAGAAGAAGGCTTCAGACGACGCCCGAACCAGGGACTTTGAAACCCAGCTTGAACGGTTGAAAAGGGAGAACGAGCAACTTTCCTTTACTTCCCGTACAGCCAACGAGCGCACCGCCGCCCTCGCCGAGGAGGTGGCAGTACTGAATGGAGAACGCGAAGGCATCTCCATTCGGGTGAAGCAGGCAGAGGAGCGGGTAGCTTCGGCGATGGATCTGAGACGCCAGCTCAATGAGCGGGTTGCTGAGCTCGAACGGAGCGAATCAAACCTGGAGCGCGCGCTGGCGGGAGAGCGGGCGACCTACGCTACCGCCGCGGAGCGCCTGGAAGAGATGCACGAAGAATTGGGCCGCGTCATCGCGGAGCGAGACCGTATTCAGAACGCTCTGGAGAACGCCCGCTTCACGGATGAAGGCTTCGGAGAGCTACTCGTCAGAGCGGTAAAGAACGAGGTCAGCGCCCTGCCAAACTCCCTGGACTCCGCTAGCCAGACCGCTTACCTGCTCGAGTTCATGGGCAAGGTGCTACACGCCCACAACGATCTGCGCGCGCCGCGGCAGGAGCCGCGAAATCCGCGCTCAAGAAGAAGCCATCCGCCGGAGGAGGACGCCGAAGACTCGGACCCTTCTCCAGCACACCAGATCCCGACTAAAATAACGCCTCAGCCGGCAAATGGCGCAAACGGACTCACTACACCGAAACCGGGTCTCGAAGCCCAGCCCAGGCCCCGTCCGACGCTCTCTTTCCGTGCTCTCGGAGGCGCGGGAGAAGTCGGTGGCAGCAGTCACTTGCTCGACTTCGGCAGGACGCGGATACTGGTTGACGCGGGGATAAAACCCGATGGCAGAGGCCATCTGGCGCCGAACTTCGGCTCGCTAAACGGGCTGGACGCAGCAATCATAACGCACGCGCACCTGGATCATTGCGGTGCTCTGCCGCTTCTGGTTCGCGACAGGCCGGACCTCAAGATCTACTGCACCCCGCCCTCGGCGAGGCTCATCGTCGCCGCGCTCAACGACCATGCGGCGATGGGTGGCGGCCTGCCGGGCGGTGCACCGATCCACGAGGTCGGGAAAAGGCTCGTACCCATACCATTTGGAAAACCCATAGAGGTCGGCGACGCGAAGATCACGCTTACGGAGAGCGGACACATTCTAGGAGCGGCGAGCGTGCTCTTCAGGTCGGGTTCGGCTACCGTCTTCCATACCGGAGACATCTGCATGGAGGACCATTTCTCCATTCCCTCGGCGCGGCTGCCGGAGGTGCGGGACATAGACCTCCTCATAATGGAAGCCACACTCGCGGACCAGAAACCGCAGCCGTTTTCGGACTCGATCAGGATAATGGTCGATACTATAAACGATACGACCCTTGAGCGCGGCGGGACGGTTTTGATCCCAACCTACGCCCTTGGACAGGCTCAGGAGATAATCCTCGGCCTCAAGCACTACGGTGGGGAATACGGGCTGGATCGGGACGTATTTATCTACGTGGACGGCTCGGTCGTGACGACCTCGGAGAGGCTCTACGCCGAGCAACTCGGCTACATGAAGCCCTATTTGCAGCACACCGACCCGAGGGAGCTGTTCTTCGGAGAGAATATCCGGGCGGTCGCCAACGACGACAAGGCCCGTGAGCGGATACTCACGAACCCGTGCGCCATCATAGCCTCGCCGGTAACGATGCAGGGCGGGGCCAGCGCTTTCTACCGGCGGCGTCTGGAGAATAGCGCCACGAACGCGGTAATACTGCCTTCCAACGCGGCTGCGGCCTACGGCACACACCGGGCCGCCGGTGAAGAAGAGCAGTGGCGCGTCGAGCGGGTGAGTTTCGCGGCGCACTGTACGCAGGAAGAGCTGCTTGGAATAACGCGGAAGCTAAGTCCCCGTCAGATCATCCTGATCCACGGCTCCCGTCGCCGGATCAGCGACCTCGCCCACCGTCTCGCTCCGAACCACAAGATCCACACCCCCACCGTCGGTGAGACAGTACGCACGATCCTGTAGTGGAGAGTCTACCGGAGGTCATACGTCTCCATGATGCCCGCGGCGAACGTCCGTCGAACGCCGCCGGCATAGGGGTTTTCTGGTACGAGCCCGAGGTCTGGTCGCTGCCCCTCTCCCCCGCCACATGCGTCCTCTACGCGGGACTGTGCTCTTTCCTGGGGCAAGGAGAGATCAACCGCAAAGACCTCCGCGGCACGTTAAAGGACTGTGATGACGCCGAAATATCCGGAGCAGTGGAAGCGTTGATCCATCACAAACTCCTGGCGCCACAACCGGCATCTAGAGGAACCCTGGCGAGCTATGCGGTCAGGTCCATCAGAGAATTTGAAGACCCGAGGAAACCTAGCGCGGAAAGCGCATCCGGGTAGAGAACCTTTCCCCGTCGAGCCGGTCCAAAAGCGTGTAGGACTCGTTGCTCCACCTGACACCCGCTCCGCCCGTGAGTGAAGCGAGGTCTATGAGCCTGCCGAGTATTCGTAGACAGAAGCCGTTTATGACCCCATCCGGGTCGTCAACACGCCCTCGCGCCTTTTCCACGAACAGGCCCTTCGTCTTCCAAACACCGTCACGATAGATGGCGAAGGTCTGGCAGGCGTCCTCTCCGGCTGTCTCGGTCCAGCCCAGTACGCGGCCGGAATAGCAGGACGGGTCGAGCCCGTAGCTACTCAACTCCTCGTGCATGAGGTCCTCGTCGGTCTCCGCCGCCGCTCCCGGCAGTAGCCCAAACGCTACCCGCGCCTCCGCGCCAGGTCCGGCGGCGGCTCGTAGCGTGAAGATGTCCTTGGCGCGCGCGGCCTCGACCTCGAATCCGGCCTGCCGCCCAAGTACAGCCGTGTACTCCAGCCCCTCGAAGAGCCTTTCGGAGAACCGGCAGGCTACCTGCTGGGCCTCCCGTACGAGGTCCAGCGAACGGTCGGCCTCTTGCCGGTATCTCCGGAGCCTGGTTAGCGCGCTCTCCTCGAAGCCCAAACTCAGTCTTTCGCCCACGAGCGGAGTACGAGATCCATGGCACCGGGGAGAAGAGTGGTACCCGCGATGAAGAAGCGGTCCATGAGGCTTATGTACACGTCGCGGGGACCTTTCTCGGCGGCGCGGGCTATCTTCTCCGCCACGGTCTCAGGTGTAACTCCGCTCGGACGCCAGCCTCGTTTCTCATCTTTCGTGCGCCGGGAGTTGTCCTTGAAAGACGTGCGCGTCGTGCCAGGATACACGCTGGTTACGGTGATACCTCGCCTGGAGATCTCGACACGAAGAGCGTCAGAGAGAGCGTTCAGGGCGAACTTGCTCGCGCAGTATCCGCCGACCTTTGGGATCGCGCGCTTCCCGACGACCGAGGAGACGTTGATGATCCTCCCTCCCCGCTCCATGTGCGGCAGAGCCGTCTGGATACAATTTAGCGCCCCGATCACGTTCACCTCGAAGACGTAGCGTAGATCCTCCGACCGCAACTCCATCACACGCCCCGAGAGACCGAGCCCCGCGTTGTTGACCAGGATATCCAGCCCTCCGAACTCGCTGACCGCGCGGTCCACCATCGCCTCGACTGAATCTCGCTCCGCAACATCCGTCTTCACGGTCAGCGCACGTCGTCCGAAGGCCGAGATATCCTGATTTAGAAGCTCCAGCTTCTCTACGTTCCGCGCCGCGAGCACGACTGATGCTCCGCGTAAGGCCAGCTCCCGAGCCGTCGCCTCCCCGATACCGCTCGAAGCTCCGGTAACGACGGCAACTTTATCTTTCAATGTCTGTTCCATAGACGAGTATCTTATCGGCTATCTGCTATTAGAGTGTCCACGACTTAAAAGAAACCTCGAAACGTAGTCGAGAAGCTCATGGTTAGTATCCATTGAGATCTCTCAATGCCGGGACACCGGAGACCTCAGGATATCAATGCGCCAGAAGCTTTCTCAAGGCGAAGATCTCGCCCTTCGCGGCTACCTCTACAGCGCGGGCTACCTGCTCCAACTCCATCCCAGCGTGTACAAAACCTTGCACTCCGAGCCGGAGAGCCACTCGTACCAGTTCTCGCGTTCCTCTATCTATTCGAGGTCACCTTTTGTTCGATTTGTTCATCACTCTGGTCGATAAGTTCGAGTAGATCTTCGAGCTCTGCGTTAGCGATAGGGAATGCCAGCATACTGCCCCCTACCACCAACGCCTCATTCTCCACGCGGATCTCCAGCCAGGAATGTGCGATAGCCTCAACCGTGGGTGTCACCTGATCGCAAACCACCACGTCGGGACGAAAGCGTAGCATTTCACGATCCAGAAATTCGGGCTCGACTTCGACCACCTCAAAGTACGATCGCAATGTCCGGACGGCAAACGCGAAAGCCTGCCGGTATGAACGCGGCTCGTTCGCCACTAAGACGCGCACCCTAAGCCTCCAGCCTGACGTTTCGTTCGACCTCGGCGGAGCCAACATCCACGGTCACGAACAAACGATCTTTGCCCTGACGCTTCGCGACGTACATGGCATCGTAAGCCGTCTCAAGGCAAACTTGAAGGTCTCCAGGTCCATTGAGGCACTTGACCGCTCCGGCACTCATACGCACCTCGAAGCCGAGCTTGGATCTCGAACGCTCCATGACTTCCGCTCGGACTTTTTCGAAGAAGCGGCGAGCCTCGACGAGAGCAGCTCCCGGCATCAGGACGATGAACTCATCATCCCTGTAGTGGGCCGCCATATCTTTTTGGCGGGTATTAGACAACAAGGTTCGGGCAACCAAAACGAGGGCAGCGTCACCCTTCCGGCGTCCATGAGCACCGTTTAGCTGCTGGAACTCGTCGAGGTCGAGGAAGATAAGGACAAAGTCCTCGCCAGAACGCCCAACCCTCTCGAATTCTTCACTTAAGCCGTTCATGCGCTGATCGCTCATGCAGTATCTATCGTCCAGGTGCGAAGACTTTGGACTGGACGGGCCTCGCGGTATATTTTCAGTTTTCGACCAGGGATGTCGCTTCCATAAACGCAACTCTCCTCCTTACAGATCTCTTGCTCAGCCGCTCCAGAATCGGAGCAGGTCAAGCTCGTTTATCAGAGGGCCAGGGGACGAGAAATGTCCCCGGTAAGGAGGATCAGTCGGGACGTTCGACGATCAGGTGAGGAACCAGCTCCAGTGTCGGAGGCTTGTAGAGAGTCCACAGCCGGCTCTTATGAGCAGCGGCCATCAAAAAGACCGACGTTACGCCGAGCAATGGCATTACTCCCCCATTAGAGGAGCCTCCCATTCCGGACAACGCATTACTTGTTGGTAAATTGCCAGGATCAGAAGGAAGCGGAAGAGTCCCGCCGGGAGGCCCACGCTCTCCGGATTCACCCAGTGAACGAACCTCGTCCAGCAGGTCGGTGATTCCCCGGGATACGGAACGCATTGCTCCCCGCATCGACTGAAGCAGGAAGTATGTCGCATTTAATAACGGCGACCCGAGCGCAAGACTCGCCCCCGCCGCCAGATAGCCGTCTGCTTCGGCAGAGAGAGGAGGTTCCGTATGCAAAGGCTGCAAGCTTCGACTGAATGACTCAGCAAGCGCCGCATGCTCAACACCCCGTTGCGTCGAATTTCTAAGACCGAGAGAGTCAACGGCACGAGTTTCGGACGCTGGAGTAAACCCGGCGATGGATTGAATTTCAGGATGATAGCCAGGTTCCTGCCTTCTCGGCTGACCGGGTACAGGGTGCCAAATAGACTTGGGCGTCTCCGCGGGATTGACGCTCTCATGTTTTTCCACAGGTCCGACATACTTTGGTTCGGGCGGCTGGTTGACGTCTTGACGTTTCTCATGAGCGGACGGTACGGGAACCTTGTGCTCTACAGGACCGGCAACCTTATCCGCAGGCTTGGACGGGTTATAGTGCTTTTTCTGTTGAGTTGGCTCTGCGACTTTGGGGTGTTCAACTTGCCCAGGAGACTCTACAGCTTTGTGGTTTGCGGGTTCAGCGGGCTTGGCGTCTTCATAGGGTTTAGTCTGGCCGTGGGGCGTGACGACTCTGTGTCCTACAGGTTTGGTGGCCCTGTCGGCGGGCCTAGCGGATCCATAGGGTTTCTGATGCTCCTGCACGGCAGGCTGCGTCTGGGGTTGAGGATCTACCGGTTGCTGGTATGTTGTCCTCTGCTGCACAGGCTCCTGATGTGCCGGCCTAGTATGTGCCGGTCGCTGATAAGAAGGTTGATGGTAGGCACGCTGCTGTGGAGCAGGCTTCGGTTGGACCGGCTTCTGATAAGGTTGGCTCCGCACACCCGGCCCGCGGGTAACGCTGGACTCCCCAGGAGATGAAGAGTTGGTCGGCTGGCGAGTTTGCCTAGTAGGCTGTGCCTGAGATGGCTGTGCCTGAGATGGCTGTGCCTGAGATGGCTGCCGGCTGGTGGGCGGAGCAGCGGTTGGCCGATTTCCAGAGGGCTGTCGAAGAGGAGCGCTGGTAGGCCTGGCGTTCGGCGAGGCAACGGATCGCTTGCCGACAGCATTGGTTGCGAGGCTCGGTCCCTTGATCGGCTGTTGAGCCTGAGCTTCTCTACTGGCGAAGAGTAAAGACCCCAAAATCAATAAAATCACGCATGTGAAAGACAGGACCAGCCAAAGTCCGAAAGAACGCTCTCTTAAAACTCTATCGAAATTCCCGTCCGGCAAGTCTTGCTTCTCTCTATGCGCTAACGCCGGTAAAGTCCATTATCCATCACAGAGCGGACCCGCTCAATAACCCTCCCCGGCAGCGCTCCTTTCACAACAGCTTATAGCAATTCGAACATGTCTTGTCAATAAAGACCCGGCGCTCCTTTAAGACCCTGTCTTGAAGTTCTTCCCACGAACTTTCGGATTTTGTTGTTTTTGTCTATCCAAGTCTCGTTTAGTGCGCCAGCAACCAGTCCACGATTCCCCAGGTTCCCTGGTCCATATACTGCCCGAGCGGGGATGTTTAGCCGAAGAGGATTCTCACCAGTGGGATCTCCAGGGCGGAAAATCTGGCGGTTCGAAGCGGCGATTGGAGATATTGTATAGCTCCCGGAGCATCTCCAGGATCTCCTCTTTGCGCTTCTCCTCGCGGGAGGTTAGCTTCTGGGATTCCCTCAGGTTCTCCAACCAGAGCAGACTGTGGGTCTTACTAATCACCGTCCAATATCCTTCTGTCCACCGTATTCATTGCTCAAAAAGATCCTAGTGTTCGTCTTCTCCAGGACAGCCACTCTATACCCTGCGACAAGGGAGCGTATATTAACATCTCATACCCTCCTGCGAGCCAGCAAATACAAACTTCCGGCTCTAATATACTAGGAGAGATGGAACGAGACGGGAAAATACTGGTGGGCGTTACGGGAGGCATCGCAGCGTACAAGGTGCCCGGCGTGATCCGACGTCTCAGGGAAGCAGGTTACGAGGTAAAAGTAGCCGCCACCGAAGCAGCATTCCGCTTCATACCGGAAGAAACTCTCTCAGTCGCAGCTGGAAGCCCGGTCCACACGGACAAGACCTGGTGGGAGCATTCCGGCCGCGTCGAGCACGTTTCCCTCGCCCGCTGGACCGACCTGGTTCTGGTCGCCCCCGCAACCGCCGATGCGATGGCGCGAGCAACAATCGGCCTCGGCGACGATCTGCTCTCCGCCACGATCCTTGCTGGTGCGAAGAAGGTTCTCTGGGCTCCAGCCATGAACCCGGAGATGTGGCAGAGTCCGGCCACCATCCGCAACGTCGAGACCCTCAAAAGCTGGGGACATCGCTTTGTCGGACCCGCTGCGGGACTGATGGCTTCATCGGAAGAAGAATCCGGAGTCGGGAGGCTCGCGGACGAAGCGGAGATCGCCGCAGCGGTCGAAAAAGCGCTCTCTTCCGAGGGTTAGGAAGAGTTTAAGAGATCGTCAAACGCTACGTTTTCTGCGGCAGATCACCGCGAAGATCCGGTGAGGGACTTCCAGTGGATCTTCGGGGAACCTGTCCCTCAAGAGATCCTGCAACTCGGCGTCGAAGCTTTGCACACTCTCAGGCTTGAGGCTCGCAGCCACGCCGGCGCTCGCCCGGATACGTCCTCGCCAGGCTTCATGACTGTACGGCACCAAAATGTCGAACGAGAACGTCTCTATGTCCACGAAACCGGCGCCAGCCGCGTCAGCGAGCCAGGCCGGATAGAGTCCGGTCCCGCCCCCGAACTTCCAGTCCGGATTGTGCCGTTCTATGAGGCGTTCAGTTGCTTCGACCACGTTTCCGTGGAGTGGGATCCAGTCGAAGTGGGCTATGACAACGGTAGTCATAAGTATTGAGCCTGCGGTCGGTAGCCGCAGTGTGCAAACCAACCCGCCGCGTCTTCGAGCGTGACGGCCGAGAGCGCCTCGCAGATTGCCTCGTCCAGCGCCTCGCGAGTGCGCGCCTCAGCCTTCCTTACAATGCCCTTTACCTTGCTAAACGCCTCTTCTATCGGGTTGAGGTCCGGTGAGTAGGAGGGCAAGAACACGAGGTCGGCTCCCCGCCCTTGGATGAGTGCCCTGACCTTCTGCGTCCTGTGCGCCCCCAGCCCGTCGAGGACCACCACCTGTCCCGCTTCGAGCGTTGGCGCCAGTAACTCCTCGACGTAGGTCTCGAAAAGCTCCGAGTCGGTGGCGCCCTCGATGGAGACGGCCTCGCCCATCCCTCCCTCCAGAGTCATCGAGGCGATCAGTGTTTGATTCTTACCCCGGTTCCTCGGTACCTTGCCGTAGGCTCGCTCCCCTCTGGGAGCTCTCGCTCTGAGGCGCGTCATGGAGGTATGGAACCCGGACTCGTCGATGAACACCAGTCGCCTCGCGTCGAAGCGGAAAGCCAACCATCTCCACAGGCCCCGCATCTCCTCGTCGCGCTCGGAAGCTACTCGGGACTTTTTTTGAGCGGCCAGCCCCCAGGCAGGCGCGCGATCGCCCGTCCTACGGTCGATGCCGAGATCGTCACCCCGTGGGCCTCCTCGAACGCCTCGCGGTGCTCCTCGAGCGTCAAATCGTCGTTGCTTCGGAGGTGGTAGGGCAGCCACTCCCCGAGCACGGCTCCCTTTACCGAGGGCCTGCCCGGGATAGGCTTGGGCTCGACCCCGCCAGTCTCTCGACGCCGCTTGAGCCAGCGCTTGATGGTCGGCACCGAGATAGAGAAGGTCCTCGCCACCTCTTGTCTTGGCACTCCACGGTCCACCGCGGCGAGTACCCTGATCCTGAGATCCTTCGAGTAAGGTTTCATGCCCGAAGGCTAGCATCGGATCAACACTTACGCTAACCGCTGT
>JAABUR0100000882.1_pt1 | contig 59248 bp, 60 predicted proteins | sample 5560091 | NCBI WGS metagenome assembly JAABUR01 (sample SAMN10711879, study PRJNA513375) | rock metagenome | isolation source: Antarctica rocks | place: Antarctica: Victoria Land, University Valley sud | reverse complement strand
CGGGCGAGCGCCTCGACGTCCAGCGGCTGCGCGTACTCCCGGTCGATCCGGTCGCGAACGCGGCGCAGCCGCGCGAGGTCGCGCAGGTGCTGCGCCGCGGCGGGTCTGCTGGTCACCTGCGCGATTGTGCCACGTCGCACCGGAGTTGTCACGCGCCGCTGGCGTCCCACCCCATTCAGCGTCCGCTCTGCCCCGGTCTGCTTCATGTTCAAGGACATCAAGTTCGTCGAGGAGGCCTACGAGCTCAAGGGTCGCGAGCAGTACGAGAGTACGGCGATGCTGCTCGGGCGGCCCAGTTACGAGGCGTTCAGCAAGGTCTGGCCGGACCTGACGGAGTTCGCCGACGGCAAGGACTCGGTGCACCCCGGCTACAAGGCGATGCCGAAGTACGTCGTCTCGACGACCCTGACCGACGACGACTTGGTCGACAACTGGGGCGAGACCACCATTCTCCGCTCGCTCGACGAGGTCGCCGCGCTCAAGGAGACCGAGGGCGGGCCGATCGTCATCCACAGTAGCGCCACCCTCGCCCGTAACCTCTCCGACGCCGGCCTGATCGACCGTTACCAACTGCTGGTGTTCCCGGTCCTGCTCGGCGCTGGCAAGGGCATGTTTCAGCGACACCGACAAGGACAAGCAGAGGCTGGAGTTGGTCGAGAGCGAAACCAAAGCCGACGGCATCGAGAAGCTCGTTTACGACGTCGTCAACTAGCTTGCGGCGCGACTCGGGAGACTGTACGAACTAACCAAGCTTGCGTCCGCGGCAGTCATTGCCTAAGCCCTCGGGTACTCCCACAAGGTGATCGAGAAGAGCGTGGGGAGATAGACCTCTCGGAGTGCTACATAGACGGCACGTTTGTCGTAGCCAAAAAAGGGGGGTGTGTTGGAAAGACCAAGCGGGGCAAGGGTACGAAGATCATGGCGTTTTCAGACGGCTCTTCTGTTCCTCTCGCCCTCCACACAGACAGTGCTTCGCCGCAGAAGTCACCCTTGTTGAGGCGACTCTGGCAAGCGGCTGGTGGGAGACAAGGCTTACGACTCCGACTCACTTGATGAGACTCTCCTTGAGCAAGGCATCGAGATGATCGCCCCGCACAGAAGGAAGCGAAAGAAGAAAAAGAGCCAGGATGGACGCAAGCTACGTCGCTACAAGAGGCGTTGGAAGATAGAGCGTCTATTTGCCTGGTTGCAGAACTTCAGGAGGTTGGTGGTCCGCTACGAGTACAAGGACGAGAACTTCCTGGGCATGGCACAGCTTGGGTGCATCATCATACTGCTCAGAAAGTGTTTGTGAGATGGCTTCTTGCAATATCAGTGAGATACTTCCTCACATGAACATAGTTGAGTTGTTTAATGGTGTCTCCGAGAGGATGCGATCGGATTTGCACCGGGCAAGGTCCGTAATGGACCATCCGGGCCTAAAGAGATCATCATTCGAGGAGGCTTTCCGCCGTTTTCTCCGCGAGTATCTGCCCTCCCGCCTCGACGTTTCCACCGGAGTCGTGGTGGACTGCCACGGCAATTCGTCACGGCAGATAGACGTGATCATTTCCGACGCCGGTATGACACCGATCTAATCCAAAAGTATTTTGACAATCTGGAATTCTAGAGCTTCTTGTACTTCAACAAAGGCTCTCGGGAGTGGAGCGCTTCCTTGACTGCGCAACTGCCCGCCGCAATCGTCTGGCGGACGATTGGGTAGTCTACTACTACCTGCCGAGCAGGTGGCGGAGCGTCCCTTCTAGCTCCGGGTAGCGGAACGCGTAGCCAGTATTTTTCAATTTCGCTGGTTCCATACGCTGGCTCGCCAGGAGCAATGCGTCGGCGACCTCGCCGAGTGCGAGCCGCGCCGCAGAAGCTGGCAGCGGGAAGAGCGTCGGCCGGTTCAGAACCCGGCCCAGGACTCTCGTGTACTCGGCGTTGGTAAGGGGATTCGGGGAGCCGACGTTGACCGGGCCGCTCATGGTTTCGTTCGTTAGAGAGTGGACGATGGAACCGACCACATCGTCGAGGGCTACCCAGCTCCAGTATTGGCGGCCGGACCCGATCCTGCCCCCCGCGCCGAGTTTGAAGATGGGCAGCGTCGTCCCGAGCGCGCCGCCTTTGGGGCTCAGCACGATCCCAAGCCGCGTGTGAACGACCCGGATGCCCGTCTGCCTGGCCGGGTCAGCAGCCGACTCCCAGGCTTTGCACACGTCGGCCAAAAAGTCCGAGCCGGGTGCGCTCTCCTCGGTCAGAAGCTCGTTGCCCCGGTCGCCGTAGTAGCCGACCGCCGAGGCGCAGACCATGACCTTTGGCGGCGTGGCGAGTCCGGCAAGAGTCTCGGCCAGAAGGTACGTACCTTTGATGCGGCTATCGAGGATGCGTTTCTTTTTCTCCGGCGTCCAGCGCCCCTCGGCGATGCTCTCTCCGGCTAGATGAACCACGGCATCTACTTCTTCGAGGCTGCCGTCTATGTTGCCGGTGTCCGGATCCCAGTGGATGACACCGTCCGGGGCCGATTGCGAACGGGTGAGGCGTAGGACCCGGTGCCTGCCATTCTCCAGCTCTGGTATAAGGGCCGAGCCGATCAAACCCGTCGCCCCGCTTACTAGAACGTTCACGCTCTACCTCCAGGCTTCGCCGCCACTACCCACATGGTAACGCCCCAACTACGGCGGAGAATATAAACTCTCATACGCACCGCCCGTCTCTTACCGAAAATAAGAGCGGGACGGACGTTCACCATTGGCGAACACGCGGCCTTGTTGTTGGCCGCGTGGCAGCCGCTCCGCTTCTCTAGGCGGAGAGGGGCAGTTTGCTCTCGCGCACCTGTACGGGGAGGGCGCGTTTGATCTTGTCGAAATCCTTCACTTCGGCCTCGCCGACGAGCGTCGCCGCGATCCCATCCTTGCCGGCGCGCGCCGTGCGTCCTATGCGATGCACATAAGTATCCACGTCTTCGGGGATGTCGTAGTTGACGACGTGCGAGACGTTCGGGATGTCGAGCCCGCGAGCCGCGACGTTGGTCGCAACCAGAATGCGCATCCGGCCCCCGGTGAACGCGGCGAGCGTCTTGCTGCGCTGGGCCTGCGTCTTTCCGCCGTGTAGCAGGCCTGCCCTGTAGCCGCCCCGCTCTAGCTGGCGGTGCAGCTTGGTGGCACCGTGCTTGGTCCGGCGGAACACTATCGCCAGAGGCTCTTCCTCCGCGTCGATCAGTGTCTGCAACGCGCGCGTCTTGTCGCGCCCATCCACCCGGTAGTAGACTTGCTCCACGGTGTCTACCGTGGGAGCCTCGGACTCCACCGCGAGCCATTTCGGAGAATGCATGTGGCGCTTCACGATGCCGCGTATCGCATCGGGCATCGTGGCCGAGAAGAGCGCGGTCTGCCGCTCAGCCGGCGTATGAGACAGTATGCGTCCCACGTCCGGCGCGAATCCCATGTCCAGCATACGGTCGGCCTCGTCGAGGACGAGGTAGCGCACGCCGCCGAGCTTCAGCGTCCCCCGCTGCAGGTGGTCCAATATGCGGCCTGGAGTGCCGACGATGACCGGGTTAGAGCGGTTCTTGAGAGCTTTGATCTGCGGTCCAATATTCGTGCCTCCGCAGAGGACGAGCGGCCGGACCGGCTCGTAGTGGGAGAGATTAGAGATCTCCGCCGCCGCCTGCGACGCGAGCTCCCGCGTCGGCACCAGCACGAGCGCCTGGACGCCCCGTTCTCTCCGGTCGATAGCCTCGATCAGGGGTATCGCGAAAGCGGCCGTCTTTCCGCTGCCGGTCTGCGCGAGACCCACAACGTCCAACCCGCGCAGAAGCTCGGGCAGCGCCAGCGCCTGGATCGGCGTCGGACTGTCCCATCCCTGGTCAGCCACGGCCCGGTGGACCTGTTTGGAGAAGCGAAGATCTCCGAAAGAGAGGCGCGGGGCCTCGGTAAGTGTATCCGTCATCAAAATAGGTGGTTCCTTCCTCTTGTCTTGTGTATTAGCCGCCATCATAAGGAGCTGTACGTCATGGGCGGCCACTCGACAGGAGAGGACAGGCTCAAGGCACAAAAAAGAGATGCGCTCTAAATTCCGGCATCTCGATAATCGTGGACGTATGTTCTCGATTACGTAGCATGACGAGTATACCGGACGCGCGTCCGTAGTCAAACTTTGCGAGCCGGGCCTTACTCAGAAACCGGCTCGTGCCGGTGCTCCTAGCTATCTAGCCTCGGACGAGAAGTCTCTCCATTTGGAGCGTTCAGGCTGCGTTGCTTCTTCTCGGCTTTCGAGTCGTCCTCGTTCGCCAGGCTCGCTCCTCCGGCCAGGGCGCTTATCGTGCCGGCGAGGTCCTGTATCTCAGAGGGGACGACGAAGAGCTTGCTTGCCGGTCCCTTCGCCATCTCGGGGAGGGCCTTGAGGTAGAGGTAGCGAAGCGACTCGGGGGAGAGGTCCGAGTTCTCAAGCCGCTCGAAGAGGGCGCCGGTCATCTCTATCTGGGCGGCCTGGACGTTGCGGTAGGCTTCGGCCTCGCCCTCGGCGCGCAGGACGGCGGATCTCTGCTCGCCCTCGGCGCGGAGGATGGCTGACTCCCTCTCGCCCTCGGACTTTAGGATGGCGGCCTGCTTCTCGCCCTCGGCGGTCAGGATGGCGGCGCGGCGGGTCCTTTCGGCCTGCATCTGCTTCTCCATCGCCTGCTGGATGTCTCTTGGAGGGATGATCTCCTTGAGCTCCACCCGCGTTACCCGGATGCCCCACTTCTCCGTCACCTCGTCCAGCTCCGTGCGGAGCTTCGCGTTGATCTCGTCGCGGGAGGTGAGTGTCTTGTCCAAGATGAGGTTGCCGATCACGTTCCGCAGGGTGGTCTGGGTGATCTGCTCCAGCGCCAGGTGGAAGTTGGTAACCTCGTACTCGGTAGCCCGCGCATCCACGACCTGGTAGTAGACGACAGTGGAGATCTGCATCCCGACGTTGTCGTTGGTGATGACCGCCTGCGGCTGGAACGCGATGACCTGCTCGCGGAGGTCCGTTCTCGGCAGCATCTTGTCCACTATCGGGACGACGAAGGTCAGCCCGCTCTCCGCCGTTCGGTGGTATCTTCCCAATCTTTGCACAATGGCGACCCGGCTCTGCGGGATGATCCTGATGCTCCTAGCCGCCACCACGAATACCACGAATGCCAGTATCGCCAACACTATAAGGCCTACGCTCACGACTCATCTCCTTCTTCGATCTCTACAACTTCGACCAGGGCCGTTAACCCATCCGTGTCCAACACCCGCACACGCGTCCCTTTCTCTATACCTAGATCCGAGTACATCGACCTCGCCGTCCAGAACTCGCCGTTCCCTATCCGAACCATCCCCTTCTCACCCGGCTCGATAGGCCTCGTGACCACCCCGCTCCTTCCGGTAACGTTGTTGCTTCTCACGTACCGCTCGCCACCGCGCAGCGCCAGCCGGTTCATGAGCGCCGGACGCAGGATCACCATGCTAAGGAGCGAAGCCAGGATGAATCCGACGATCTGAACCCCGAGTCCGAGTCCTAGAAAGGCCGTCAGCAGCGCGACCACTGCCCCAAGCGAGAAAAAGAGCAAAACAAACGAAACGCTCAGTATCTCCCCTACGAAAGACAGAGCGGCCAGCACAGCCCAGAAAATGATGTCTAGATTGTCTCCCACCTTTGGGCGACCTCCTTCACATGAATTTTATACCAGCGCCGTCGCGCGCGTCGCCTCCGCGAGAGTAATCGCAAGCCGCCTATGTAAAATTGCCGCATGACACAAGAGATCCCCGCCGAAGACGTCCGCAAATACCTTACAAGCCTGGACACCTCTCTCCCAGCCTTAACACCGCCGTCGTCCGAAGACGTGACCTTCCTGGCCTGCGGCGAGTACAGCCTGAACTACCTCGTCCGAGGAGATAATCTGGAATATGTGGTCCGGCTCATAACTGGAACCCAGATCGGGCTCCCCTTAAAAGAGCAAGCGCCATACGAGTTCCACGCCCTCGAACTCCTGGCTCCCTCCGGCGTAACGCCTAAGCCATATTATGTTGACCCCGAGCCGGACGGTCTCCCCTACCCCTTGATCCTGGAAGAATACCTCACTGGCCGTCCTCTCGATTACGCAACAGACATCTCCGCCGCCGCCCGCTGCGCTGCCGCCATCCACGACCTCGGCGTGCCGGTAAGCCACCGTCTTCAACTCCACCCAAACCCCGCCCCCTCAATACTCGCCGAGTCCCGCGGGCTTGCCAGACCCTACCTCGGCTGGACCGGCGCTGCCGGAGCAAGCAAGGCCGCCCTGCGCCGGGGATTCGACCGTATAGAAGAGTTCCTCGAACGCGAAAACCTCTTCAGCGAAGAAGACCTGGCAATCGTCAACTACGACCTCAACACTCACAACTTCGTCGTGGACGGCGGCGAGGCGAAGCTACTCGACTGGGAGAAAGCCCGCGTCGCGCCTCGCACCCAGGACCTCGCCCACTTCCTCCTTCCGACAACAACCCTCTGGCGCGAAGATACGGCGGCCCTGCTCTCGAAGGAGCAAGAGAGGGAGTTCATCGAAGCCTACCTGGACCGCAACCCGGTCGATGATGTAGACCGGTTCCTCACGCAACTTGAGGCCATGAGGGTTATAGTTTCATTGAGAGCCGTGTCGTGGTGCGCGTGGGCTCTTCAAGAAACTGCCCGCAGCGCCAGACCAATTACCAACGAGGAGACCCTGAACAAGAGCCGGATGTACCTGGAGCCCGAGTTTCTGATGAGGCTCTTCGAAAGTTAAGTAACCGTTAAGGTAAGTTTGGCAAATGCCGTCAAGCTCCATGCTACGATCTCATCGACGTTGAGAGAGGAGCCCTTTGACTGTCGAATCGGATAGAGACCTCGCGGGTCTGCGTAGGGTCGGGCGGGTAGTGGCGCTCACCCTGAAGGAGATGAAAGAGAAGCTCGAACCGGGCATGACGACGGGAGAGCTGGACAGCGTCGGCGGGCGAGTCTTCGAGCGTTATGGCGCTCGTTCCGCTCCTTACCTCACCTATGGTTTTCCCGGCGTCAACCTTATCAGCGTGAACGACGAGGCGGTGCATGGCGTTCCGGGAGACCGAATCATAGAGCCCGGAGACCTGGTCAAGATCGACGTAACGGCGGAGCTAGGTGGGTACGTCGCGGATGCGGCGGTCACGATATCTCTACCGCCGGCCGGACCTCTGCACGACGAGTTGCGTGACTGCGCGGAGTTCGCCTTCGGAAGGGCCATCTCTGTCGCGCGAGCAGGCCGTCCAATCAACAAGATCGGACGTGTCATCGAGACCGCCGTCCGAAACGGAGGCTTCACAGTCCTCCCCGAGTTGCAAAGTCACGGCGTCGGACGGACCATTCACGAGTCTCCCACCATCCCCAACTACTACGACCGGCGGCTGAACGAACCGCTCACGGAAGGACTCGTCATAACCATAGAACCGATCATCTCCGCGGGCTCTAGCCGGGCCGTGGAAGATGACGATGGCTGGACCATCAAGACCGCCGACGGCAGTCCCGCCGCTCATCACGAGCACACCATCGTCGTCACGAAGGGCCGCCCGATCATACTGACCGCCGCATGAACCGCGAGCCCATCCGCGTAATCCTCGACTGCGACACCGCCAACGAGATAGACGACCAGTTCGCCATCGCCCATGCCCTCGGCTCCCCCGAAGCTCTCGACGTGCGCGGCGTCATCTCCGTCCATAACACGACCGCCCACGGCCCCGCCTCTAGGGACATGTACCAGGAGGAGGCCGAGCGCGTCGTGAGTCTCTGCGGTTCGAGCGTACCCTGCATCCCCGGTGCGGAGCAGCCGATGGAGGACCGCTCAATGCCCGTTCCAAGCGAAGGTCTGGACTTCCTCGTCGAGGAGGCGCGGCGAGGTCCGCTCACCGTCATCGCCACCGGTCCGGCGACCGACATTGCCTCGCTGCTGCTCGCAGCGCCTGAAGTGCGCGAGAATCTGCGCGTGGTGTGGCTCGGAGGTTTCGGTGACGAGGCGAGCTATCAGCGTTTCAAGATGGGTGAGTTGAACGGCCGTGCGGACATAGCGTCATGGCGAACGCTGTTAGAAGTACCCGTGGAACTATTGCAGGTTCCGGGATGGCCCGCCCCGGCGAAGCTGGTTGTAGACTCAAGTTCAGCGGAGGAGTTGCGAAGCTTCAGGAGGCCGATAGCGGACTATCTGGCGGAGATTTTGGTCCGTTGGATCTCCGAGCACGACAGCCCTGTCGACCCGGAGGGAGAGAAGATCCTGTGGGACATAGCGTGCGTCGCCGCCGTCGCCGACCCAGATGCCGTTACCTTCGAGCCGCTGGCCGTCCCCAACCTGGACGCGGCAGCGGCGCACGACTTCTCGCGGCACGGTAGAGAGGTACGAGCCATGACGGACCTCGATCCAGGAAGGGTAGCGGTCGGTCTCAGAGAGGCGCTGAAGCGCCATCCGAAGAGCGTCAGTCCTTGATCCGCAGTTCGATCTACACCGTATATCCGTATATACAAACGTGCAAGAATGTGACCGAAAAGATTTGCGTTCCGGCGCTCCGAGCCTGAGAGGGTACGACTCTGTTGAAACTTAGAATGCTGCCGCTAATAGTATCTATGGTAGCCCTGAGCATGTTACTTGCCGCCTGCGGTGGAGCCGGCACGAGCGACTTAAGCTCATCCGGCGGAAACCAGCCCTTCTCGAAACTAGAGAAAGAGGCGCGCGGCACGACGGTGAACATATCCATGTACGGCGGGGACGACACGATCAACGCCTACGTGGACGACTACGTGACGCCCCAGCTCAAGAAGAAGTACGGCATTACCCTCAAACGCACACCCCTGAGCGATACCGCCGACGCAGTGAACAAGCTCCTCGATGAGAAGAGCGCCGGTAAGGACAAGGGGACCATAGACCTCGTCTGGATCAACGGCGAGAACTTCGCCACCGGCGCGGACGCGGGCCTCTGGTACGGCCCCTGGGCGAAGAAGCTCCCGAACGCGAAGTACATCGACTGGAACAGCCCGTCTATTAGCAACGACTTCGGCTACCCGGTAAAGGGCCGCGAAGCTCCCTGGGGCAAGGCTCAGTTCGTCATGATCTATGACTCCGCGAAGGTAAAAGACCCACCTAAGAACACGAGCGAGCTTCTCGCCTGGACGAAAAAGAACCCCGGACGCTTCACCTACCCCGCCCCACCGGACTTCACCGGCAACGCCTTCGTGGAGCAGATGTTCTATGGCGTTACGGGCGAGAGTAAGCCCTTCCAAAAACCCTTCGATCAGAAGATCTTCGACCAGAAATCTCCCGAGACTTACGACTACCTGAACAAGCTCGAACCGAACCTCTGGCGCAAGGGCGAGACGTATCCCGAGTCCTCGACCAAGCTGGATGGGCTCTATCAGAACGGCGAGGTGTGGCTGGACATGAACTACAATCCCCAGCTCGCGCAGCGTCAGGTAAACAAGGGTCTCTTCCCGAAGAGTACCCGCACCTACGTCTTCGACGGCGGCACCCTGAACAACACCCACTACCTCTCCATCCCGTTCAACAGTCCCAATAAGGCCGGCGCGCAGGTCGTCTCCAACTTCCTGGAGAGCCCGGAGGCCCAGATAAAGAAGCAGGACCCGAGCGGTTGGGGAGACCTGACAGCCCTGGACATCGGGCGGCTGCCGAAAGACGTAGAGAAGAAGCTCGCCGAGCCCGAGGGGGCGGCAACGCTTCCCACCGACGTGTTGCAGAAGAACCGGCTGCCGGAGGCGCGGTCGAAGTGGCTGCTTGCGTTGCAGGACGGCTGGCAAGAGAAAGTATTAAAGAAGTAGCGATCGATTGGGCGGGCGGATCAAGATAGCGCTGCTCCTCGCTCCGGCGCTCGCGGTGATTGGGGTCCTCTTCGCCGGAGGACTCTTCGCCGCCCTGATCCAGTCTCTAGGATACTTCCCCGCCATCGGGATGACGGAGATAAACCTCGATGCCTACCGCGAGGTACTTACGGGCGAGGACTTCCTGAACTCGCTCTTCCTGACCGTATACGTCGCGGGCGCTTCTACCTTGATCTCCACTATCCTGGCCGTGCTGGCGGCGCTGGCGTTGCGCCGGAGCAGCGGACGGCTTTCGGCGATAGTCTTCCAGTTGCCGATAACTATTCCGCACCTCGTCGCGGCCGTCGGCATTTCGCTGGTCGTCTCCCAGACGGGTCTCGGAGCGCGGCTCGCTACTGCTCTTGGCCTGATCGGAGAACCCAGAGACTTCCCGGCCCTGCTCTACGACCGCTACTCCATAGGCATAATCCTGACCTACGTGTGGAAGGAGACGCCGTTCATCGCGCTCGTGGTGCTGGCGTCCCTGCGCGGCGTCGCGGCTGACCTGGAGGACGTTGCGCGTACCCTGGGAGCGGGCGCGTGGCAACGGTTCTGGTACGTGGTCTTCCCGGTCATCTCACCGGGCATCGTCGCCGCGAGCCTCATAGTCTTCGCCTTCACCTTCGGGGCGTTCGAGGTTCCGTACCTGCTTGGCAAGACTTATCCGACCATACTCCCCGTCATGGCGTACAACGAGTACCGCGACATAGACCTCGCCTCGCGTCCCGTGGCGATGGCTATAAACATCCTCATCGCCGCCATAACCTCCGTCTTCGCCGCGGCCTACCTGCGCCTCGCGAGGGACCTGGGCCGTGGGTAAGAAGCGCGGCAATACCGGGTTATTGATCGTGGCGGCCCTCGTGGCGCTGCCGTTCGTCCCGCTCGTACTCTGGACCTTCGCCGGGGAGTGGCGTTTCCCGGACCTTTTGCCGTCGGAGTGGTCGCTGCGCGGCATCCGCTATCTCTTAGACCCCGGCGGGCGCGTCCTCGGAGCCACGTTGACGAGCCTACTTATAGGCGTGTCCGTGGCGCTCGCCTCGGTTGCGGTCGGGCTTCCGGCGGGGATGGCTCTGGGCGGTTACGAGTGGCGGTTCAAGGGTGTTGTGATCTTCTTTATCCTGCTCCCGATCCTGGTGCCGCCGCTCGCCTCGACGATGGGCGTTCACCTGACGTTTATCCGGCTCGGGCTCGCGGACACGGTATTCGGGGTGTTCCTGGTGCATCTCGTGCCGACGGTACCGTACACAGCCATCATCATGACCAGCATCTTCGCCGAGCGCGCTGGTGATCTGGAAGAAGCGGCGCGGTCTTTGGGGGCGAGTCCGTGGCGGGCGTTCGTCCACGTGACGCTGCCAGACGTCGCGCCGGGGGTGGCGGTGGCGGGGTTGTTCGCGTTTCTGATCTCCTGGGGACAGTACATCCTGACGCTCCTGATCGGGGGCGGCAACGTCGTAACCCTCCCGATGCTTCTCTTCTCGGCCGCCTCGGGCAACGACCCGGTACACACCTCGGCGTTGGCCCTGGTTTTCGCCATACCGGCGGTCTTCGCCCTCGTCATCGCCCTTCGCTACCTGAAGCCCGGCGAGACAGACGAGGGACGCGGCTTCGTGGGACTGGGCAAGGTATCATGAGCGCGCGGCTGGAACTGGACGGTCTCACCCACCGCTACGGTAAGAATGAGGAGCCGGCGCTCTCGAACCTCACTTTGTCGGTCGAGCCGAGAGAACTTGTAGCACTGCTGGGACCTTCGGGATGCGGCAAGACGACGGCGCTGAAGATCATCGCCGGTCTCCTGCGTCCCACGTCAGGCGACGTGCGCGTGGAAGGCCGCTCTATCGTCGGGGCGCCGCCGGAGAAGCGGGAAGCGGCGATGGTCTTCCAGAAGTCTCTCCTGTTCCCACACATGAGCGTCGCGTCCAATGTTGGCTTCGGACTCAAGATGCGCGGCGTCTCCCGCGAAGAATCCGGGCACAAGGTAGAGACTGCCCTCCGGCGCGTGAGAATGGAAGGCTTCGCCGACCGAAAACCCGATGAGCTCTCCGGCGGACAGCAGCAACGGATCGCTCTCGCCCGCGCCCTGGTAACCGAACCGCGCCTTCTGCTCCTCGACGAGCCTCTGAGCTCCCTAGACGCCAACCTGCGGGAAGAGATGCGCGAGCTGGTAAAGAGGCTCCAGCGCGAGGGCGGCTACACCACCGTGTTCGTCACCCACGATCAGGAAGAAGCCGTCGTGCTCGCGGACCGTATAGCCCTCATCTTCGACGGCGCCCTCCAGATGTACGATAAGCCAGAAGCCTTCTACGACCGTCCGGTGAGCCGCGCCGCCGCCCGCTTCTTCGGCGCGACCAACTTCATCGACGGCCACGCTGAAAACGGCCACGTCCATACCTCTATTGGCCCCCTGAAACTCGAAAACTCGGCGCCGCCCGGTAAGGTGACGCTTACGATCCGTCCTGAAGCCGTGCGCCTGGAGAAGGGCGAAAACTCTTTCGACGCCCGCGTCGCCGAGGCAACCTACCTGGGGACGCAGGTGCATTACACGCTCCAGACTCCCCAGACGAAACTCCGAGCGGCTCTTCCGCCACATATCCGGTTGCGCGTCGGTGACGAGGTAACGGCTCGTCTACCAGCCGAGTCGTTGTGGACTCTTGGCGGCTAGCCTTCTAACCTCAAGGCGTCGGCGATGATCTTGGCGTGGTCGAAAGCAAGCTCGACGGTGTCCGGGTCAAACGATTCCACCTCGGAGGCGTCGGTTGCCGCCTGCATCTGGCCGCTCAAGACGCGAGCGAGAAAGGCGACGCTCACGTTGTGGCCGCGCGGGTCACGGTCCGGCTCGGAGTAGACGCCGAGGAGGCGCGCTATCTCTACCGCAAGCCCCGTCTCCTCCTCGGCTTCACGAGCGGCGGCCTGCTCTACCGTCTCCCCTACCTCGACAAAACCTCCCGGCAAAGCCCACTGTCCTTCGAAAGGCTCGCTTCCCCGGCGTATGAGCACCACGCCATCTTCGGAGGGAATAACCACGTCAACCATCAGTTTCGGAGTCTCCGGTCCAGCCATCTCTCTGCCTCCCTTATCGAATGTCGACGTTGTATTACCCACGCTCTCGTTGGATCAAGCGGAGAGAACACCACCCGAATAACGCGAACGGTGCGCCGCGTACACGCATTCTTTCCAGGAGAGCGACTATGGGCCAGACCCGATAAAACCGGGTATGCTTTCCGAGGTGGTGAAACGGAGAGCATGAAAATTCTGTGCATCAGCGACCGCGTGGAGCAGCCGCTCTATGGACCGAACCTGCAGGCGAACGCCGAGGGGGTCGAGGCGGTGATCTCCTGCGGCGACCTTCCGTTTAACTACCTGGAGTACATCGTTACCTTTCTCGGCGCGCCCGTCTACTGTGTCCTCGGCAACCACGACCCCGACCCGGAGACGGAGTACCCGGAGGGCTGCGTTTCTCTGGACGGCCGAGTGGTGGATATAGGGGGCGTGGTGGTCGCGGGGCTCTCCGGGTCGCGGCTCTACTCCGGCGGTCCCAACCAGTACACCGAACGCCAGATGCGCTGGAAGGCGCGGGCTCTCTCGGCCAGGATACGCTGGCACAGGTTCCTCGGGCGTCCGCTCCCCCGGATCTTCGTGACCCACTCCCCAGCTTTCGGCCTGGGGGATCGCGAGGACGTGCCTCACACCGGGTTCGAATCTTTCCTCGGACTCATGGACCGCTACGAGCCCAGGCTATGGCTGCACGGACACGTCCATCTCTACGGACCGGACCAGGAGAAGCAAAGGATTACCAAACACGGAAGAACGAAGATAATAAACGTCTACGGACACAGGATTATCGAAGTTTAAACTGTTCTTTACGCTGAACCCCTTGTGATCGCGGTTGGGTGGTTGTAGATTCTCTTAGTGGTAGATTTCACTGACTCCAACGAGCAGGCCGACAGAGATTTCTCGCGCGCCCGCCGCAAGGCCTTCCTGCGAAGGGTCGGCGCGTACCTGCACCGGGACCCTCACTCCAACCAGCTCCTCTCCTTCGACGAGGTCAAGAGCGTCCTCGGGGCGGTAGAGCAGGTCTATCTGGGCCTGCGAGAGGTGCCGGTGGAGAATATCGTCGGCAGCGTCGGACGGCACAGGGACTTCGACCGGGCCTTCCTGCCATCGAAAGGCAACGTCGGGGAGCGATGGAAGAAGATAGATCAGATGGTCTACCGCGCCGAGGAACTTCCACCCATTAGCCTCTACAAGATAGGCGACGCCTACTTCGTCATCGACGGCAACCACCGGGTCTCTGTGGCCCGGCTCCAGGGCATACCGGAACTAGACGCCGAGGTCATAGAGCTTCGCAGCCGCATCCCGATAGACTCAGCTCTCACCGCCGAAGACCTGCTGCACAAGTTAGAACAGCGCCGTCTGCTGGAACGTCTCCCGATGGACCGGGTGCTGCGGGAGATCAAAATTCAGTTCTCAGACGTTACGGACTACCGGCGCCTCGCCACCTATATCGAAGCTCACGGCTTCCGGCTCTCGCAGCTCTGGCGACGTTACATCTCGCACGAAGAGGTATTGAGGGACTGGTACGAATACTCCTACCGCCCGATAGCGGACATGATCCGGGAGGAGCGCGTCCTCGACGCCTTCAAGGGTCGCACCGAGTTGGACCTGTATCTCTGGATCATCAACCACCGCGAGCAACTCGCCCTCGAAGGCCGCGACGAAAGAGTTACCCCCCAGGCCGCCAAGGACGACATCCTTCTAAAGCAAGGCCGCCGGCGCCGCAACAACCTCCCCGGCACATATACCTGAGGTATACCGGAGCCCCGCCTTGCCGCAGGGTAAAATTGCCTGAAAACTACCGTGCGGGGTCAACCGCAAGCAATGAACTCACGCGCGCAAAGGGAAGGACAGCAACGTGGACTCTGAAAATGGGCCGGTAGGAGGATTGGCGAACACGCCGCCGGAGAACAGAGAGGGCCGACGCGGGCGCAAGTGGCCCTGGGTCGTGGGCGGGCTAGCCGTTTTGGGAATTTTGTTCGCGGCCGCCACTATAGCAGCGCTCGCCCTTGCCTTTGGGTCCGGGGCGAGCGGCATCAGCTCCTCCTCGCCCATCGTATACGACGAAGAGTACATCTCCGGCGAAGGTTCGGATAAAGTCGCGGTAGTTCCGGTTGAGGGTGTGATCTCTTCCGCCGACAACTCCGTCTCTAGCACGCAGGCCACGGTCACGCCGGAAGGCCTCAAGGAGGCTCTGCGCCAGGCCAAAGACGACGATAGCGTCAAGGCGGTGGTGCTGGAGGTCAACTCGCCCGGCGGCGGAGTCACGGCGAGCGATGAGATGCACCAGTCCATCCTGGACTTCGAGAAATCCACCGGGGAGCCCATCGTCGTCTCGATGGGTGACGTAGCGGCCTCCGGTGGCTACTATATCTCCACCGCCGCCGATAAGATCGTCGCGAACGAGACCACGCTCACCGGCTCTCTGGGCGTCATCCTCGAACTAAGCAACTTCTCGGAACTCGCGGATAAGTACGGTTACAAGGAAGAGATCATTAAAAGCGGCAAATACAAGGACATGGGTTCGCAGTTTCGTAAGCTCACGCCCGAGGAACGTAGCATATTTCAGAAGATCGTGGACGAAAACTACGATCAGTTCGTTGACGTGATCTCGAAAGGCCGCGACCTTCCGAAGGAGAAGGTGCGCGAGATCGCCGACGGCCGCGTCTACTCAGGGGAGCAGGCCAAAAAGCTAGGCCTCGTGGACGAATTCGGTGGCCTGGACGAAGCAACGAAGCTCTCCCGCGAGATGGCCGGCGTAAAGGATGCGAGAGTAGTCCGCTACGTGCAAAAGCCCACTCTCACGGACACGCTGCTGGCGCGCCTCGCCCCTCAAAAACCGGAGGCTGTTCAACTGATGGAGGCCGCCGGCATCGACTTCAGCGCCGAACCCGAGTACCTTTACCGTCGCGGACGATAGTCCAATGCAGTATACGATCTGATAAGTCTAATTCGAAACGATGCGCTTGATGCCGACCACGTTATACCAACTTTTATACGTGGTGCGTTCCACGCCGGTATTCGAGTTACCCGCATGGATCATGTAACCGTTGCCCGCATAGATGCCGACATGGTCTATACCGCTGCCATCCACGTTGCCGAAGAGAAGGTCTCCCGGCTGCGGAGAGGAAACTTTCCGGCCGGGTCCTGAAGAGTATTGGTCATAGGCCGTGCGAGGCAGATTTATGTTAAACGTGCTGTAGACATACTGGGTGAGGCCGGAGCAGTCGAAGCCCGAAGAAGGCGTGTTCCCACCATATGTATAAGGGTAACCTACGTACTGTTGAGCCTTCCGCACGATGTCGGAGCCGGTGACGCTACTGGTGCTCGTACTTGTGCTAGTCGTGGCCCGGACGATCTTCACAGCGTCGGCAATTATGTATCCCGTTCCACCGCTCTTGCTGGAGATCTGGATGCGGTAGGAGTCTCCAGCGTCCAGCGTATAAGTCCCCAGGTAAACCCATTTCCCGCCGTTTCGTCTCTGGTTGACGATTTTAGCCTTCCAGCCGCTTGGAGTCTTTATGTAGAAGCGCGCCCGGTTGTTATAGCCGGAGTCTGACGGCCAGTAGGCGAGGACTCTGTATGATGCTTTGGCTGGGGTCTTGATCTTGTACTTGGCGTTGGTCGATGTCGAACCTGGCCTCTTCAAGACTCGGTTACTGGCACCGTAGTTTGTAAGAGGATGGTAGTTGCTGGAGATCCACTTGCTAGAGGCGGAGAAGCGTCCCGATGTCGAGTTGTCCACTACCTGATAGTAAGGCGTGGAGTGAGCTTTGGGAGCCGCAAGGAAGGAGAGCAAGGCCGCAACGCTTACCGCAAAGAAGATCGTTAGCAGAGTTGTTCCCGACCGCCGCAATGTCCCCCCTCCTGAGTTCTGCATCGCGTTTGCCTAATAATAACCGAACTTCCTCACAAAAGCTCTAGATTATTACGAATTTTTTAAGATTTCATTACAGACTCGTAACGAGGGCGCAGCCGTACTCCGGCCACGCCCCGAAAAACCGCCTCGCTAATGCGTCAGACGCCCGTCTCTACGGGGCGCTGTACGGCGTCGGTGACGCCGGGCTCGGAGAACCAGCGCACTGCTTCGACCTTGTTCTCGGTGAAGAACCGCACCCCGTCCTTACCTGTTGCGTGAAGGTCCCCGAAGAACGAGTCCTTTATGCCGTTGAACGGGAAGAACGCCATTGGGGCGGCTACGCCTATGTTGACCCCGAGCATTCCGGCCTCCACGTTCTCGCGCCAGTGCCTGACGGCGGCGCCGTTCTCGGTGAAGATGGAGCAGGCATTCCCGAACGGTGATCCATTGGTGAACTCTATGGCTTCATCCAGGTTGGCCACGCGCACGACGGAGAGGACGGGACCAAAGATCTCCTCCCGGCCCACCCGCATCTCGCCCGTTACGTTATCGAGCAAAGTCGGACCCATGAAGAAACCTTCGTCACGGGGCGGCGTGCGGCCGTCGAGGACGACCTCCGCTCCTTCTTCTTCGCCCACATCTATGTAACTCTTTACCTTCTCGCGGTGCGAGTCCCGGATCACCGGCGTCAGCTCGCTCCCTTCTTCCTTGCCCGGCCCCACCTTCATGGCGGCGGCGCTCTCCTTGAGCTTCTCGACGAGCGTGTCAGCTACGTCTCCAACCGCCACGAGCACGCTCCCGGCGAGGCACCGCTCCCCGGCGTTGCCGTAGGCCGATGAGACGATGTTCGGCACGGCCTTATCCAGCACCGCGTCGGGCATGACGATCATGGAGTTCTTGGCCCCGGCGAGCGCCTGCACCCGCTTGCCGTGAGCGGCGCCGATCTTGTAGACGTGCTCGGCGACGGGCTTGGAGCCGACGAAGGAAACGGCCTTTATACCGGGATGCTCCAGAATGGCGTCCACCGCCTCGCGAGCGCCGTTGACAATGTTAAAGACGCCATCGGGAATTCCAGCCTCCGCGAGCAACTCTCCGAGCCGCTGCGCCGACAAGGGCGTCCTCTCCGAGGGCTTGAGAATGTAGGTGTTGCCCGCCGCTATAGCGACGGGAAGGGTCCACAGAGGCACCATGCACGGGAAATTGAACGGCGTTATGGCCGCGACCACCCCGAGCGGGAAGCGGTAGGAGACGTTGTCTATGCCGCGCGCCACGTCCCTGACGGACTCGCCCATGACGAGCGTCGGCATCCCACAGGCGAACTCGACGACCTCTATGCCGCGACGGACCTCTCCGCCAGCGTCCTTCGCGTCCTTACCATTCTCCAGGGTGACCAAGTCCCTAAGCTCCTCGAAGTGCTCCTCCAGGAGCATTTTGAAGCGGAACATGATGCGGGCGCGTTCCCCGACTGGCGTCCCCGCCCATCCGGGGAAGGCTTCTTCGGCTTTCTTCACGGCCCGGTCGAGGTCTTCGGCGGTGCTGAGAGGGGTCTCGGCTATGACTTCGCCTGTCGCGGGGTCGTAAACCGGCTCGGTCTCGCGGCCGTTACGCTCCTCCCACGAGCCCCCGATGAAGTTTCTGACTTCCCGTTTTCTCTCTTGAGTCTCCTGCACGGTCTCTCGCCTCCTAAATGCGGCTGTTCTTCTCCAAGGCAAGAGATCCCCGCGCCGAACGCCGGCTTGCCTCGCTACCCGACTCGAAGCATACCCTAAATCTAGAGTCTGGAGAGAGTATTATTGTCCTTGCTTGCCGAACGCTTCCATGTTCTTTTGATAGAGGGCGAACGGAGCGCTCAGCAGGTTCGTATACGAGTCCATCGCCTCCTGGAACATATTCTGAAAAGCCTCCATCTGCTGCTCGGAGCCGCCCATAATATTTTGGGCGACTGTCTGGCTCTCCTCCACGCCGCGCTGCAGCTCCGAAGGCGCGCCGCCAAAAAAGTTCCGCACCAGATTTTCGTTCCTCTCCTGCATGCTCGTGGCCTTCTCCAGAACCTCCCGGTAAGCATCGAGGCTCTCGGCCAGGGCGTGGCTGGTGCGCTCCTGGCTCTTTACCATCTCGTCGGCCAGTTTGACGAAAGACTCCATTGCCTGGGTCAGCGCGCGGTTGGTCTCGGCCTGGCTCTCCACTGCTCCGGTGACCGCCTCCGCCCATCCCTGGGCGAGTTTGACGTTGCGCTGCTGGGTGTCGACGACGCTCTTCATGACCGTCTGGTAGGACTCGCCGAACGACGCGGCTAGCCTTGCCGCATCCGGTTGCTTCTCGGACATGCTTCCTCCTCTTCCCGCGGACTATGCTCTCATTCTACTCTTCCCGGCGCGGTTCGGGCCGCGCCAGGACGCAGCTTGACTGGGTGATATGGTGAAAGACGTTCAGATATACGCGAGAAAGGATTTCACATGCGAGCGATGGTAACGACAGAGTTCGGCGGCCCGGATCTCTTCGAGGAACAAGACGTGGAGCGACCACAGCCGGGACCGGGCGAGGTTCTGGTAAAGGTCGTCGTGGCCGGGACGAACCCGGTGGATTCCCTGCTACGCGCCGGGGGCATACCGGGGGCCGTGGAGCCGCCCGTAGTGCTCGGCGCGGACGCGTCGGGGGTGGTCGAGGAGGTCGGAGCGGGGGTCACGGACCTCCAGCCGGGTGACGAAGTGTACTATTCACCGGAGCTCTTCGGCCCGGTCTCAAACGGCTCCTACGCCGAGTACAACCTCGTACCGGCGGCCATAGTCGCGCCCAAGCCGTTCTCCATCTCGCACGAGGAGGCGGCGGCCGTCCCGCTCGCCGGGGGGACGGCCTGGGAGGCAATCGTGCGGAGACTCGGCGTTACGGTGGGAGAGACGGTTTTGATCCACGGCGGAGCCGGAGGCGTCGGCTCCTTCGCCGTCCAGATCTCAAAAGCCGCCGGTGCAAGGGTCATCGCGACCGCCGGCCCCTCCAACCAGGATACGCTGCGGGATCTCGGCGCCGACGTGTGCCTCGACTACTCCTCTGACGACGTATCCGGGGCCGCGAGCGCGGAGAACGGTGGCGAGGGCGTGGACGCCGTCTTCGACACCACGGGCGGGCAGGTAGCAGAGTCGTCCGGGTACACGCGCCCGTTCGGCAGGATAGCCACGATCCGTCCGCCGCAGGGCGACCTGACGCAGGTTTACCTCAAGAACCAGACCCTCTACGGCGTTTTCCTCACCCGCGAGCGGCGGCGCCTCGTGGAGCTGTCCCGGCTCATCGAGCGCGGTCAGGTAAAGCCCCTGGTCGACGAGGTGCTGGACCTCTCCGAGGTCGGCAAGGCGCACGAGCGTCTCGAATCCGGGCATGGCCGCGGCAAGGTAGTGCTGCGAGTCTCCGAAGGTTAAGAGACTATTAAAACGTTCGAGGCCGCCTTGACATAGGGAGGCGGCCTCTTACCATTCACTTATGGATACCAAGCGTGGGGAGCTAAAGGAAGTTCTTGTCCATCAATTAGAAGAAGCAAGAGAGCGGACACGTATGCTACTCGCACCGGTCTCTGACGAAGACCTCGCGGCGCAGCATGATCAGATCATGAGCCCCTTGATCTGGGACTACGGCCACATCGGGAACTACGAGGAGCTTTGGCTACTGGAGAAAGCCTTCGGAGGCGGACTCTCCAAACGCGAGCTTTACGATATGTACGACGCCTCGCTCCATCCCCGCGAGGAACGCCCATCCCTCAACCTCCTCGACCGCGACGACGCCGACCTCTACCTGGACGCCATACGCAGAGGCGTTCTGGAAGCGCTCGAAAGCGCGGATCTGGACGGCGAAGACCCTCTGCTAAGAGGAGGGTTCGTCTACAACATGATCCTTCAGCACGAAGCCCAGCACAACGAGACCATGCTCCAGACCCTCCAGTTGATGAAAAACCGCGGCTACAGGCCGGAGGCTATGGTGGATCTCCCGGAGGGCAACCTGACCGGCGAGATGGTCCACATCCCCGGCGGGGTTTTCGTCATGGGTACGAACGACCGGGCGTCGGCCCTGGATAACGAGCGCGGCGCGCACGAGACAGACGTGCCGGGCTTCCACATGGACAAGACACCCGTCACGAACCACGAGTATCTGGAGTTCGTCGAAGACGGCGGTTACCAGCGCGAGGAGCTATGGAACTCCGAGGGTTGGAAGTGGATCCAGACCGAGAACGTCTCCGCGCCGAAGTACTGGTACCAGCCCGAGCCCCATTCCTGGTGGACGGAGCGCTTCGGCTTCGACGAGCCCCTGCGCGCCGACGCCCCGGTCGCGCACGTCTCCTGGTACGAGACCGACGCGTACGCCCGGTGGGCCGGCAAGCGCCTTCCAACGGAAGCGGAGTGGGAAAAAGTAGCCTCTTGGGACCCTGTTTCGGGGACCAGGAGGCTCTTTCCGTGGGGCGAAGAACCGCCGACGCCGGAACACGCCAACGTGGACCAACTCGCCTTCCAGACTGCGGACGTTGGAGCGTATCCCGAAGGAGCCAGCGCCTACGGCGTGCTCGGCATGATCGGGGACGTGTGGGAGTGGACCGCGAGCGACTTCCAAGCATACCCCGGCTTCCAGAGCTTCCCGTACCGCGAGTATTCCGAGGTCTTCTTCGGGCCAGCGTACAAGGTCCTTCGCGGCGGGTCCTGGGCCACCCGTCCCATCGCCATCCGCAATACCTTCCGCAACTGGGACTATCCGATAAGACGCCAACTCTTTGTGGGCTTCCGCTGTGCCGGATAGCCGCCAGCCCTTCAGCATCTAATGTGCCGCATGGTTGGATATCTCGGCGGACCGGAGATGTCGCTATCATCGGTAGTGCTGGAACCCGAGCATTCGCTGCTAGTCCAGAGCTACGCGCCAAAAGAGATGATGAGCGGCGTGGTGAACGCGGATGGGTTCGGAGCAGGATGGTACGTCCCGGAGATAGACGAGGAGCCCGCCGTTTACCGCTCCAACGGCTCGTTGTGGGGCGACAGGACCTTCGCGGGGATAGCGCCGAGGGTCCAGGCGCGCAGCATCTTCGCCGCCGTCCGCAGCGCGACGCCGGGACTGCCGGTCGAGGAGAGCGGAGTACCGCCCTTCGCCTCGGGGCGATTCATGTTCATGCACAACGGCGCTATCGAGGGCTTCCGACAGACGGCGATGCGGCCCCTGCGCGACTCCTTGAGCGATGAAGCGTATGCCGGACTGCTCGGTACGACGGACTCCGAGACGATCTTCGCCGGACTTCTCGACCGGCTGTGGGACGGTGGCAGCCTCGCCGATGCGCTCTCCGCGACCATCCGTCACGTAAGCGGGGTCTGCGCGGTGCTCGGCGTGAAAGCGACGCTCAACCTAGCCGTCACGGACGGAGAGACGATGGCCTTCACCCGCCACTCGACCGAGGGACCGGACAACTCGCTGTACTTCGTGGAAGATGGAGAAGCGTTTCCGGGGGCTGCCGTCGTCGCCTCCGAGCGTCTCGATGCGGACGCGGGCTGGCGTGAGGTCCCGGACCGGCACCTGCTATTCGTGGACCGCGACAACGGCGCTACGTTGCGCCAACTTTAGGGGGAGGATCATAGTGACCCGAGGAACGGTAAGCATCACGGCGCTAGACGGGGTCGGGCTGGACCTGGATCAGATGGCGCGGGACGTGAAGGCCGGTCTCTCCGCCGACCCGAAAGACCTTTCACCATGGCCGAAGTACTTCTACGACGCGGAAGGGTCACGGCTCTTTGAGGAGATAACGGAGCTACCCGAGTACTACCAGACCCGCACGGAGATTTCCATACTGCGCGAGAAGGCGCGGGAGATAGTGGAGGTTTCGCGCTGCCGGGAACTCGTCGAGCTAGGCTCCGGGTCCGCGAGCAAGACGCGCGCGCTGCTCGATGCGATGCTGACGATCCCCGACGGGCGCACTGTCCGGTACGTCCCGCTCGACGTGAGCGAGAGCGCCCTGCGCGAGAGCGGAGAGATGCTACTGGCGGAGTATCCAGATCTGGAAGTGCGGGGCTACATCGGCGACTTCGACCGGTCGCTGGGAAGCCTGTTGGACGGGCAGGTGGATGGCGAGGAGTCGGGGGGACGGTTGGTGGTCTTTCTCGGCGGCACCATCGGCAACTTCACCCCGGAGAAGCGGCTCTCTTTCCTCAAAGAGATACGTGCCAGTCTACGCCCTGGAGACCATATCCTCATCGGCGTGGACCTCGTCAAGGACCGGGAGATTTTGGAAGCCGCCTACGACGACGCAGCCGGTGTAACGGCCCGCTTCAACAAAAATATGCTAATAGTCCTGAACGAGCGGCTCGGGGCGAGGTTCGACCCGGACCTCTTCGGCCACCGGGCGGTCTACAACGACGCCGAAACCCGCATCGAGATGTGGCTCGACTCACGGGTAGAGCAGGAAGTTTACGTACCGGGTCTCGACGTGAGTTTCGAGGAAAGAGAAGGGATGCGGACTGAGTTCAGCGCCAAATTCACTACAGAATCCGCATCCCGGATGCTCGACGAGGCGGGCCTCGAAGCCCTGAACTTCTACACCGATGATCGGACCCTCTTCGGGCTCATCCTGGGCAAGGCGAGCTAGGAACTCTTTTCGAGAGTCCCTGAGAGCAAGCCACCGGGTTATAGTGTGGTGGGAAAGCAACTCGGGAAAGGTGGATTATGGACCTCCGTTCGGCGCAGAAGCCTCTGAAGGACAAGTACCGGAGCGAACCGGACTCATCGAAGATAACGCTCCGGGCCACCGGCAGCGAGACGGACACCCCGATCTCCTGCTCCGTGGACATCGGTAGAGCGGTCTACGCGGCCGAGGCGCACAGCGGAGTCGGCGGGATGGGTACGGCGGCCTGCTCGGGCGACCTGTTGCTCGGAGCTCTGGCAGCGTGCGCCCAGATCACCTGCCAGATGGTCGCCACCGCCATGGACGTCCCCACCAACCACATAGAAGTCGCCGCCGAAGGAGACCTGGACCTGGCAGGCACTTTAGGCATCTCGAAGGACGCGCCCGTGGGATTCGAGGAGATACGCCTGACCCTCAAGGTAGACGCCCCCGAAGCCACCGCCGAGCAACTAGACGCCCTGCACGAGAAGACCGAGCAATACTGCGTCGTGATGCAGACTCTCGCCCAACCGCCCAGGCTCCGCACCGAATGGGTCCGGGAAGAGTCTACGAGTCCTTCTACAGAATAGCCGCTTCACGCTCTCGGGCATGAGCACCGGTTGTCTTGTAACACCGGAGGTATAAACTTTGTACGCGTTTTGACTGCGGTTTCGCGGTCGTTCGCGTATTTAGTAACTCGTGTTTAAAGAGAGCGGTGCGATTTGAAGACGTTTTTGAGGCTGATGGAGTTTACGCGCGGCAGTCGGCGGCTGCTCGTGGCTGGCATCCTTTGCGCGGTCGGACTAACGTTGACCTCGCTCGCTATTCCACAATTGATCGGGACCGGCATTGACCGTGTCAGCGCCGTCAAAGACAGTGGAAAACTGGCCGCCGGAACGCTCTGGCCGCTCGCGGCGGGCGTCCTCGGACTCGCGATCGTGCGTTTCTTGTTCAGTTTCGGCAGGCGTTTCTCGACCAACTACCTCGGACACGTCGTCGAGTACCGGATGAGGCGGGACCTCCTGCGGCGCATGCTCGGCCTCTCGCACTCTTTCTACGACCGCGCCTCGACAGGCGAGTTGGTCAGCCGCGCGACGAACGACCTGCGCGTCATCCGGTTCTTCGTCGGCTGGGGGATGTTCCAGCTCTTTATCAGCCTGCTCACACTGCTCGTCGTCGCTGTCGCGCTCTTCTACAAGAACCCTTCTCTGGCGGCGATAGTCCTCAGCCCGATGCCAATACTGGCTTTCGCGGCGTGGCGGTTCGCGGATAAAGTACATCCGATCTTCCGCTCCGTGCAGAAAAAGCTCGCGGACGTGACCACCATCGTGCAGGAGAACGTCTCCGGCATCCGGGTCGTCAAGAGCTTCTCCCGTGAGCCCTTCGAGGTCGACCGCTTCGGCGACCGCGCCGAGGGTGTCCTGAACGAGACCCTCGCCGCGCGCGGCCTTCGCGCGTTCTATATCCCCGGCATGAGCTTCCTCCCTGCCACCTCCATCGCGCTGCTCGTCCTGTTCGGGGGACGGGCCGTTATCTCCGGCGGCCTCTCGTTGGGGGACTTCCTAATCTTTCAACTCTACCTGATGCAACTCGTATGGCCGATGCAGGGCTTCGGGATAGTGATAGACCAGGGCCAGCGCGCGCTCGCCTCCTGCGAACGTATCTTCGAAGTCCTCGACTCTATGCCCGAAGTAAAAGAGCCGGCGAATCCCAGAATTCTTCCAACCGGACCCGTCGGCGTCGAGTTCGACAACGTCTCCTTCGGTTACGGAGGCGACGTTGTGCTGGATGGCGTGAGCTTCGAGGTCGAGCCGGGAGAATCCGTCGCGGTGGTCGGAGCGACGGGCTCCGGGAAATCCGCGCTGCTCGACCTGATCCCCCGCTTCTACGACCCGACCGGCGGCATGGTGCGTATCGGCGGGGTGGACGCGCGAGAACTGGACCTCGAAGAGCTTCGCCGGAGCGTCGGGGTGGTGCCGCAGGAGACGTTCCTGTTCTCGGATAAGGTGCGAGAGAACATCGCCTTCGGCAAGGAAGACGCGACGGACGAGGAGGTAGTCCGGGCGGCGAAGATAGCAGGTATCCACGATCAGATCTCCGCCTTCCTCGACGGTTACGACACGATGGTCGGCGAGTGGGGCATCACCCTCTCCGGCGGCCAGAAGCAGCGCGTCGCCATCGCCCGCGCCCTCGTAAAAGACCCGAAGGTCCTGCTCCTCGACGACGCGACTAGCAGCGTGGACGCGGAAACGGAGCGTCAGATCCAGGACGCCCTCCGCGACACCCTGAGCGGGACCAAGACCACCGGCAGGACTACTTTTATCGTGGCCCATCGCCTCTCGACCATCCTCCTCGCCAACCGCATCGTCGTGCTCGAAGGTGGACATGCAGTCGAGTTCGGGACACATGGGGAGCTATTGGCGAGCGGTGGAACCTATGCGGCGTTGTACGGGACCCCGGGCACAGTGGATAGAGCGTCGGCGTGACGCGGTTCGGGGCGTACCTCATGCGGTTCCCGCTCCTGCGGCTCTTCTCGTTCGCCGCGCCGTACAAGGGGCGGCTGGCGGGGTTCGGGCTGGTGACGATGCTGGCCACCGCGTTGAGCCTCGCGGAGCCGGTGCTCATCAAGTACGCTATAGACTCCGGGCTGACGAAGCAAAACCTGAACGTCGTCTATGTCGCGGTCGGACTCTATGTGCTGGTGAACGTGGCGACCTGGGTACTCAGCTACATACAGACTTTCGGGATGGGTTGGATCGGGCAGCACATGATCCTGGATTTGAGGAACGCTCTTTTCAGGCATCTCCAGTCGCTTTCGCTCCAATACTACTCCGAGCAGAAGGCGGGTTGGATCATCTCCCGCCTGACCAACGATATCGAGAACTTCAACAACCTCCTGAACGACGGCGTCCAGAACCTGGTCAAGAACGGGCTCACCCTGATCGGTGTCCTGATAGTCATCTTCGTCCTGGACTGGCGGCTCGCCCTCGCCACCGTGACCATCATCCCGGTAATGGCCGCCGGGACCGCTCTCTACCGCGTCGAGAGCATGAAAGCCTTCCGCCGCGCCCGAGAAGCCATAGCCGAGGTCGCCGCCTTCTTACAAGAAAACGTCTCCGGGATGCGGGTGGTCAAGGCCTTCACCCGCGAACGCCGCGCCTCCGAGGAGTTTGACGGACGCAACTTCGCCTACCGCAGGGCCAACGCCCGCTCCACGCTACTCAGCGCCGTGTACTTCCCTGGCGTCGAATTCCTGGGGGCTGTCGGGCTCGCCATCGTGCTGCTCTACGGCGGCTACCTCGTCGTCAACGGCCAGACGAGCATCGGGACGCTCGTAGCGTTCGTCGGGCTCATAAACATGTTCTTCCAGCCGATTCAGCAGTTGAGCCAACTCTACTCCGACCTTCAGAGCACCCTCGCCTCTCTCGAAAAAGTCTTCGCCGTCCTCGACACCGAGTCCGACCGCGCCGACGCTCCAACCGCGAAGACCCTGAAGACCATCGCCGGAGAGGTTGAGTTCGACCGCGTGAGCTTCGCCTACGGTGAAGACCCGATCCTTCAGGACGTGAGCTTCCACATCGAACCCGGCGAGACGCTCGCCATCGTCGGCGAAACGGGCGCCGGGAAGAGCACGATCGTCAAGCTACTCAGCCGCCTCTACGACCCCACAAGCGGCACGGTTCTAGTGGACGGCGAAGACCTGCTAAACGTCCGGGGCTCTTCACTGCGGGAGCATATGGGCGTGGTCTTGCAGGACACCTTCCTCTTCACCGGCACCATTGAGGAGAACATCCGCTACGGCCGCCCGGATGCGACGCGCGAGGAGATCGAAGCCGCCGCCAGAGTAGTCGGAGCCGACGAATTCATCCAACGCTTCCCGGAAGGCTACGAGACGCAGGTACGCGAGCGCGGCGGGCGGCTCTCCGTCGGAGAGCGCCAGCTAATAGCCTTCGCCCGCGCGCTGTTAGCCGAGCCACGCATCCTCATTCTGGACGAAGCCACGAGCAGCGTGGACCTTGCAACCGAGGCCCGGATAGAGAAAGCTCTGGAGAAACTACTCGCCGGACGCACCTCGGTCGTCATAGCCCACCGGCTCTCGACCGTGCGCCGTGCCGACCGCATCCTTGTGCTAAACGGTGGCCGTATCGTGGAGCATGGCTCGCACGACGAGTTGGTCGCCAGACCTTCCGCCTACCGCCGCCTCTACGAGTCGCAGTTCGCGGCGTAGAACTTCTCTCAGGCTTCGTCTCGGCCGTGGACTTCGGCCAGCGGGCTGGTCGCCTCGATAGCGGTGAAGGCTTCGAGGATATTGTAGGTGTGGGAAGCGTTCTTCGGCACGAGCCACGAGTCGCCGGGCTCCAGCAGGATCTTCTGTCCTTCGAGATGCAGTTCGGCGCGGCCCTCGATCACGTACCCAACCGTCTCGTAATCTCGCTTTGCCTCCGGCTTCGAGTCCCCCGGCTCCTGCCCGTCCCACATCCGCATCGAGACCGACTTGCCATCCACCAGATATTTCTGCCCCATCTCTCCGGTCGGCGAGGTCTTCGAACTAACTTTCTTTACGGTCTTGTCTTCCGTCACGGCCTGCTCCTGACTATCAGTGGATCTTGGATCTACCATAACAACTCTACCCTGCTCAGGTGAAGCATATTCACACCGGCAGGTTCTCTTAGGAACGTGAAGCGACTAGAAATCCTCCGAGGGCAGATCGAAGATGGTCTCTACCTTCGTGTAGTTTCCGGCGAGGCGTCCGAGGGGCTGGAGGCCGTTCACGTCGATGCGGCCATCCTGGTATAGCTCGTCACGGACGTGGAAGCGGACCATTCGTCCTATTACGAGATGGTCGCTGCCGAGCGGGATGATCCTGTCGAGCACGCATTCCATGCTGACTCCCGCTTCTTCCACTCTCGGCGGTTCGACTACTTCGCAAGGGGCGGGCGTGAGGCCGGCTTTCTCGAACTCGTCGGCCTCGGGCGGATGGCTTTTGGAGGACTCGTGCATTGTGTTGGAGAGAGGCAGTGAGACTATGTTGATGACGAACTCTTCCGTCTCTTCTATGTTTTGCAGAGTGTCTTTGGTGTCGAGGTCGCTCTCGACGCGTGGTCCTATGCTTATGCAGAGCATGGGAGGCTCTCGGGAGGCGACGGTGAAGAAGCTGAAGGGCGCGAGGTTGCGGACACCGTCCCGGCTCACGGTGGATGTCCAGGCTATGGGTCGAGGGACTACGGAGCCTATGAGGAGCTTGTAGCAGCTTTGTGAATCGAGTGTGTCCGGGTCTATGATCAAGGCTGTTCTCCGGTTCGTTCGATGGTGGACTGGTTAGCCAACGCCGGGCGAGCACAGGTAACAGAGCCCGGCGAACAGGACACTCTTTCCTTCGACAATGAATTTCCGGTCGCCGGAGATCTTCAAGTCTTCACTCCCCTCGACGCCGACGTCGTAGAGGCGGTCGCAACTCCGGCAGCGGAAGTGGTGGTGCGTGGGATCGGGGTTGGGATCGTAGAGCACGGCGCCCCTGCTCTCGACCGCTTGCAGAAACCCTCCCTCTACGAGCATCGCAAGCGTGTTGTAGACTGTGGCCCGCGACAATCCGGGCAGGCCGCGCCGGGCCCTGGCAAAGACTTCGTCAGCGGTAAGATGCCCGCCTTCTCCTTGCTCGAAAGCATCCCACACGGCGCGCCGCTGAGGCGTCACGCGTAGGCCGGACTCTCTTAACTTCTCCTCTATGTAACTCTCCTCTCCGCGTATAAAACCCAGGCGTATATTAGGTTGTCTGGTGTCTATTACGCAATCCGCCGCGTCGTGGATCTGAAGAGCCGAAAAGGCCGGGCTGCTAGAGAACGAGAGAACCGGCGCGGATGACGTTTCCGCGCCGGCTTTGTCCGTTACTTAGAGCCGCTTAACCGAGTTTCTTGGCTATCTCGTCGATCTCCTCGGGGCTGACGTTCGGGGCGAACATCTCCGAGACCGGGGTGAGGTCCGGGACCTCGCCGCCCTCGGGGATGTCGTCCACGACTTCGCGCGGCTCGCCGGTATCGGCCTGCGGGCCGTTCCAGATCTCACCCATCTGTCTGTAGTCGTCGGGACTGAAGCGGTACAGGAAGCGGTGATAGCCCTTGTCCATGAACTTCTTGGCGTGCGGGAACTTCTCGCTCTGGATGTCCGGCACCGGCAGCAGCTTGGTCACGTCCACGCCGGAGAGGTCGGAGAGGGCCTTCGCGTAAGCCTCCTGGTGAACTCCGCCGCGAACGATCAGATACCCAACCATCTCGCGGGCGACCGGGTTGTCGGTCGTCTCGTAGACCCGGATCTTACCCATCCTCGCGCCGCTCTCAAGGAAGAAGTTGTGGAGTAGATCCAGCTTGAGGTTGCCCGTCGAGAAGACGTAGTCGCCGCTCCACTTCGCGCCTCCCGCGCCGGCCGCCATCGTCCCGAGGCCGGTATTCAGGAAGTGATCCGGATACCCCGCGCCCAGACCCATCCCAAGGGGCGCGGCCCCCAGGGAACCGTCCGCGTTCTCGACCGTCTTGTCCAGGAGTAGGTTTATCGCGTTCGACACCAACTCGATGTGTCCCATCTCCTCGGCGGCGATGTTCGCAACGAGATCGTAGTAGGGACGGATCTTGCTCTTTCCCCTCATATTGAACGACTGGTAGGTGTAGTTCATGAACGTGGACATCTCGCCGAACTTGCCGCCCATGAGCTCCTGCACCGCAGCAGCAGCCGCCGGGTCCGCCTCCGTGGGCCTCGGTAGCTCGATCTGTAACTTGTCTATCCGTAGAAACATGCTCCTCCTGTTCTGGTTTTTCCGCCGTCTGCAAAGATTCGTCTACACTACTCGCGCAGAATCCTTCCCGAACCTCCTCTCGAACTCTAACGATCCCTTACTCCCCATTTAGATAATGTCTAAACAGATACTGAATCTAATTTAATAAGTGCGCTAAGAAGCCCGGCGCCGCGCCGGAAACGGGCCGGATGGAGACATAAAACAAAACGCCGCCCTCTCTAGAAGAGGACGGCGCTCGCGGTGTACGGTTTTGAATGCGTCAGGAGTGCGGTCCGGCCTCCCGAACCTCATCCGAGACCTCGGCCTCGAACTTCTGGAAGTTCTCGCGGAAGAGACCGGCGAGTTTCTCCGCCTGCTCGTTGTAGGCCTCCTTGTCGGTCCAGGTCTCTTTGGGATCGAGTATTTCCGTCGGCACACCCGGGACTTCTGTCGGCACGTGCAATCTGAAGAAGGGATCTTCGTGGGTCTCCACGTTATCCAACTCTCCGTTTATCGCCGCCCGGATTATGGCGCGGGTGGCGGTGATGTCTATGCGCTCTCCTACGCCGTATGGTCCGCCGGACCAGCCGGTGTTTACCAGGTAGCAGCGCGCCTCATACTGGCGAGTCTTTTCGGAGAGCATGGTGGAGTAAGTCGTGGCCGGGAGCGGCAAGAACGGCGACCCAAAGCAGGTAGAGAAGGTGGCCTCGACATCCGTTTCCATGTCCGCCTCGGTCCCCGCGAGCTTGGCGGTGTAGCCGGAGAGGAAGTAGTAGGCGGCTTGCTCGGGAGTCAGGATGCTTATGGGCGGCAGGACTCCAAAGGCATCGGCCGTGAGGAAGAAGACGGCTTTCGGATGGTCGCCCCGGCTGGAAGGTACGGCTCCCTCAATGTGCTCCAGAGGGTAGGCGACGCGGGTGTTCTCGGTGAGCGCCGCTTTCGAGTAGTCTACCTCGCGGGTCTTGCGGTCCATAACTACGTTCTCCAGCACGGCCCCGAAGCGGATGGCGTCCCAGATCTGGGGTTCTTTCTCCTTCGAGAGGTTTATGGTCTTGGCGTAGCAGCCGCCCTCGAAGTTGAAGACGCCTTGATCTGACCAGCCGTGCTCGTCGTCTCCTATGAGCCGCCGCTCCTCGTCGGCCGAGAGGGTGGTCTTGCCGGTGCCGGAGAGCCCGAAGAAGAGAGCAGTATCCTTGCCTACTTCTCCCGAACCCTCCGCTGAGGCGTTGGCGGAGCAGTGCATCGGGAGGACGCCGTGCTCGGTCGGCAGGACGAAGTTGAGTACGCTGAAGATGCTCTTCTTCATCTCTCCGGCGTAGCCCGAACCACAGATCAAAACTACCTTGCGCGCGAAGTCCAGCGCGACGAAGGTCTCGGAGTTGGTTTCGTCCTCCTCGGGTTCCGTGAGCAAACCGGGGACCGCTATGACCGTCCACTCCGGATCGAAGCTTTCCAGTTCCTCGCGACTCGGACGGCGGAAGAGTTGGCGGACGAAGAGCGCGTGCCAGGCAAGCTCGGTCACTATCTGCACATTCAACCGGTAGCGTGAATCGGCCCCGGCGTAGGCGTCGACTACGTAGACCTCATCGAGGTTCTCCAGGTAGGTCGTGGCTTTTTCGAGGATCTCGTCGAACTTTTCGGTCGGGAAAGACTTGTTGACCGCACCCCAGTCGACAGTATCTTTCGTCAGGTCATTCTCGACGATGAAGCGGTCTTTGGGGGAACGTCCGGTGCGTTTGCCAGTCTTTGCGACCAGGGCTCCGGACTCGGAGATCATACCTTCCCGCCGCCGTACCGCCGCCTCCACGAGACGGGCCGGAGGCAAGTTCTCATGCACCGCTCCGAGACGCGAGAGCCCGAATTGTTCCAGCGTCATCTTGCGTTCAGCTACATCCATGTATTCCCTTTCACCCAACAACGTCCGGTCCCATCAGTCCATACGGCGCATCCGCGTTCATGCCGACGCGAGGACACCGTTCGCTGGCTGGATTCTAACAAACGACGGTTGCCAGCGCCGCCAGGATGTTACCGTGAAGCGGATAGCGGAAGCACCGCATAGGAGACCGAGATGAGCAAGAAGAAAGGCTGGCGAGGACGCTTCTTCGAGGACTTCGAGACCGGCGACGTCTACGAACAGCCTCTGGGCCGGACGGTAACGACGACCGACAACCTCTGGTTCACGCTGCTCACGCAGAACACCGCTCCCATTCACTTCGACCACCACTACGCTTCACAGACCAAGTTTGGGAAGCTGGTCATCACTTTAGAGCATGCGATTTTGGTCTACAAGCAAGGCCATGAGCTGGAGATTCCGCGTCCGGCGCCGGAGGGTCTCTGATCCCGATCCAGCAAGACTTGCCGCGAGTGCGGATCATCTGTAGATTTCTGAGGCGGATGGTACGCGGATACCGGATAGTCCGGCGGGAAGCAGCGCGAACGAGGGGATGAGACGCTGAGAGAGATAGAGGCCCATACAGTCACGGCAGCGGTGCGCGACCTCTGCATCGAGGCGAACACACGCCTGCCGGAGAGCCATCTACGGGCGCTGCGCCGGGCGCTAGACGATGAAGAATCCCCTTTGGGCCGCGAGGTGCTGGAGCGGCTGCTGGAGAACGCCGAGATCGCCCGCGAACGATGCGTCGCCTTCTGCCAGGATACGGGCTACGCGGTCTTCTTCGTGGAGATGGGGAGTAAAGTCCGCGTAACGGGTGGGGAGATCGGCGCCGCGATAGACCAGGGTGTCCGCCAGGGCTACGAAGAAGGCTACCTGCGTAAGTCCATCGTCAAGAGCCCCATAGACCGTACAAACACCGGGGACAACACACCGGCCATCGTCTACTATGACCTAATCCCCGGATACGACTTGAAGCTGACGATGCTCGTAAAAGGCGCAGGATGCGACAACATGAGCGCCCTGAAGATGCTCACCCCCGCCGAGGGGCTCCCGGCGATGAAAGAATTCGTGGTCGAGACCATAGAGAAGGCCGGTCCGAACGCAAGCCCGCCCGTTACCGTAGGGGTGGGCATCGGCGGTCCGTTCGAGAAGGCCGCCCAGCTCGCGAAGAAGGCCCTCACCCGTCCCTCCGGCGAGCCAAACCCCGACCCGGCGCTGGCGGAGTTGGAGCGGGATCTCCTCGAAGCCATTAACGCCACGGGCATCGGACCCGCTGGCTACGGCGGCACGCAGACGGCGCTTGCGGTCCATGTCGAGAGCTTCCCAACGCACATAGCCGCCTTCCCCGTCGCCGTCAACCTGGACTGCCACTCGCACCGCACCGCTTCCACCCAACTATGAGCAAAGAGCCCATCCACCTCGAAACGCCACTCTCGATGGAAGATATAGAATCCTTGAAGACTGGGGACGTAGTCAGGCTCTCCGGCGTACTCTACACCGCCCGCGACGCGGCCCACGCCCGGATGAAAGAGGCTATCGACAAAGGTGAGAGGTTGCCTTTCGATCCCGAGGGACAGGTCGTGTACTTCACCGGCCCGGCCCCGGCGCGTCCCGGACACGCGCTCGGACCGGCGGGGCCTACTACGTCTTCGCGGATGGACCCTTATTCGCCACTCCTGATCGAACGTGGTCTGCGAGGCATGATCGGCAAGGGAGTACGCTCCGGGGCGGTGATCAAATCCATGCGTGAACACGGTTGCGTCTACTTCGGGGCGGTCGAAGGGACGGCGGCCTTGCTGGCCGACTGCGTGAAGGAAGCGGAGATAGTCGCATACGAAGACCTTGGCGCGGAGGCGATACAGCGGCTCGTCGTCAAGGAGTTTCCCGTGGTCGTCGTCAACGACCTGTATGGCGGAGACCTATACAGCGAGGGCCGGAGACGCTGGCGGCGCCAGGCGGCGGAGTAACGAAATTTTCTTAACCAAAAGTTTACCGTTATCTTTGGTTCGGGATCCTCGCCTCCACCTTCTCCACGTATTTCTCGGGTTTTGACTTGCGCTCCAGGCCACCGGCGGACATGTAGCGGACCTTGCCGTATACCGCCCGCTCCGTCCAGCCCCGGTCGTGCTGACCAAAGACCCACGAGACGTTGGCGAAAGAGTTTGGGTCGCGTCCGTCCAGGAAGTATTTGTTGTTGAGGTAGAGCGTGGTCTTGTAGGCGTGCTCGGGGGTGTTGGACCACTCCAGGATCTTCTTTCCCCAGTACATCCGCATGTAGTTGTGCATATAGCCGGTGTGGACCATCTCTTTCATCGCCGCGTTCCAGTAAGAGTCGTGGGTCTCGGCGTCCTCGAGCTGCTTTCGGGTGTAGCTGTGTTCGCGCTCGTCTTTCTTGTGCTCCTCCAGGGTCTTCTTCGCCCAGTCCGGCAGGCAGGAGTAGGAGTCGTAATTCGGGGTGTAGTGGACGAAGTTCATCGTGAGTTCGCGGCGAACGATCAACTCCTCCATAAAGGAGTCAATGTCCTCGCGACCGGCGCTGGCGTCCTTCGCTTCGAGTGCCAGATAGATCGGGGAGACGTGCCCGAAATGGAGATACTTGCTCATGTGCGATACGTTGTCGGTCTGCGGCTGGTTGCGATTGCCGTCGTAGCCTCCGAAGCTGTTCTTCAGGAACCTGCGGAACATCTTCTTCGCCTCCGAGTTCCCGCCCCGGTAGAGGTGGCTCAAGGAACCAACACTCTTATCGAGCTTCATGCCGCCGAGGACTTTTTCGATGTCGCTCAAGTCAATGCCATCGGCTTTCATGTTCAGCGACTGCTTGTCCAGCTTTGTTGGTTTCAGCTCGACGAGGAACTCATCGAGATGCTTCTGGATCCTTGGCCTCAGCGTCCTCGCGGCGTATTCTTTCTTTTCCGACGCAAGCTCCACCGGCACGACCATGTCCGACTCGACCTGCGTCAAGCGGCGGCCCGCCTTCCGCGACACCTTCTCGCGCCAATCCTTCTGAGGGCGCATGTAGCCGCGGTCGGTGACGATAAGAGAAGCGTCTTTTCCGGCTTCGAGGGCTACATCGTCCGGCGAGCCCTTGCGGACGGCGAGCTTTATGCCGCGCTTCCTGAGCGCGTCTTCCGCGTCTTTCAGACCTTCGAGCATGAAGGCGTAGTGACGGAGGTTCGCCTCCGGATAGTCGTCGGTCAGGCCGAAGACGACCAATAGGCGTTGGCCGAGATCGTTGGCCTGTTGTACCGCGTATTCGAGCGCGTGGTTGTACTCGGCGCGCTGAGAAGATTGCATCCAGTACAGGACGTAGTCTCCGTCCCGGATGTCCGCGTCGTTTAGATGCTGAATGCGTTCTTCCTGGATCTCTTTGGTCGTCTTCACGTCTCATCCTCCGGTAATCGTCGTGGCCGCCCCCTCAAGCATAAAAGCGCTTGCGAACGAATAATGGATGAGAGACTACAGTTTTGGCGTCGAACGGATTCTGCATAAGAAGTCGAAGGCGGTTACGCTTAGGCTTCTATGGAGTTCGGCTTCTATGAGATTGATGCCTGGGGAGAGCAATTGCCGGGAGCTAGCGCTCCTCGACGTTGTACGCTCTCTGGCGTGGCTAAGCAGAATTCGAATAACGCACCTTACGCGGTTCCCCATGAGTTCATCTGTGGCCGGTTGGGATTATTGATCGGTTTGCCAGTTCCACCCGGCGTCGTCATCACAACTCAAGACGATAAACTGGCATACATTTCCCTCAGTTTCGGACCAAGGGGGGAAAGACCACCCCCCGTCAACGCTCAGCACGTTGTGGAGGATAAGCCGTATGCTGTGGCGGGCATTGTGGCATTCGATTGTTGGATCGGTAACCCGGACAGACATATGGAAAATCTCGCTTACGTTCGCGGCGAGCCGAAGATACCATTGACGGTATTCGACCATAGCCACGCACTCTTGGGTAATGAGGCGGACTCGGCACAGCAATTACGCGCAAAGAAAGACGACTCTTCGGTCTTGGGAATCTTGCCCGGAGTAGTAACATCTAGTAAAGAATTAGAGATTGGGCGCATCGAATCAACGCGGTTTCTGACGAACTAATCCAGAGCATCTGTCGGTCAGTCGTTCATATAGATGGGCTAACCGATGACGAATGTGACGCGGTGGTGGAATTCCTGACACACCGGAAAGGTCGGGTGTTGGAGTACATCCACAACTCGAAAGGAGCGATGCCCAATGTTGACCCGTGGACACTCGACGAAGCAAGCTGAGTGGCTGGTCGCCCGGTATATACCAGATCTTCGGCGGGGGGAGCCGAAGAACATAGGTGTTATGTTGAAAATGGGAAACCTTCTCTTGTCGCGTTTTTTGGGTGAGGGAAATAGCGGACGAATTGATGGTCGCCACGTTCACACTTTCGTGAGCTCAGTAGATAACTACAGGGCTTGGGTAGCTTATTGGAGAAGCATCACAGACGGCGGAAATAACGATTTGCTCGCTCTCGTGGATCGACGGAGTGACGATAGCTACTTTCTTGAGTACGGAGGAGAGAGGATGTTCGGAGGTGAGTACACAGATCCGAACAAAATGCTCGACTACCTGTACTCTGTCCTAGTTGAAGAGATGCCAGAACCGGACACCCTCAACGTAAAGCAACTCAGTGAACACGTTCTGACAACTGTAGGCATACGGAGTCGAGTGACCGAGAAATATCGTCTTCCGGTATCTGTTACCGATTCTGCTCTCTTTGACTACAAGTACGAGAATGGTTCGCTTCACTTGATGAAACGGGTAACCCTTACTTATAAGGACGAGCGTTCTTGGGCCGGTGTTCATGCCGCTGCTTGGGATTTTGAGAAGGCGGCTTTTCAACTGGGTGAGGGCAAGGGACAGTTGATCGCTCTCGTCAAGGCACGCTCTTTGGATTCCGATTTGAAGTCGCAGATGGGACTGCTTGACGACCTCGCCCACGTCGTGGACGTGGGCGAGGTGCAAAAGGCGGCCTCTCAATTGACCAAGTTACTGCAACCCGCACCCTAAAAGGTCGGTTCGATGACTCTCGTGGATGGCCTACACTAATACGGTAGAAGGCGGGCCTTTTTCATACCCAAACTACCAAGGAGGCTTTTTGTGCAGAGTGCTGACTCATTGTGCAAATGGGGCTTTATGTGCAAAGCCAGCCGAACGTCGAGCCGCTCCGCGAACGCGAAGGTTAGTCCGAATGGGCCTCCGGGTCGAACCGGAGCGAGGCCGAGTTAAGGCAGTACCGCTGTCCCGTTGGAGCGGGACCGTCGTCGAAGACGTGTCCCAGGTGAGCGTCGCAGGTCGCGCACAGGACCTCCGTGCGCCGCATAAAGAACAGGACACGATCCTCCTCGGTAGCGACGTTGTCCTTTTCGAGCGGAGCCCAGAAGCTGGGCCAACCCGTACCGGACTCGTACTTGGTCTCGGAACCAAAGAGCGGCGTATCGCAGCAGATACAACGATAGATCCCCTCTTCCTTGTTGTCCCAGGTATCGCCGGTGAAGGCCCGCTCGGTACCCTTCATCCGGGTGACACGGTACTGCTCGGAGGTTAGCTGGTCCTGCCATTCTTCTTCGGTCTTCTGGATCTTTCTCGGCGTGTCGGTCATGACGAAATTTTAGCATGGAGCCGGGTAAAAACAGCTACAGTGATCTCTCCGTACCCAGCACCGCCGTGACCTGGCTGGAGAGCACCCCGCCGTTGCCGTGGACGAGCGCGACGCTTGCATCCTCGACCTGACGCTCACCGCACTCACCGCGAAGTTGCCGGGTAGCCTCGATGATGAGGAGCAGCCCGTACATGCCGGGGTGGTTGTACGAGAGCCCGCCGCCGCTGGTGTTTACCGCGAGATCCCCACCCGGAGCTATGCGCCCACCAGAGATAAACGCTCCCCCCTCCCCTTTCTCGCAGAAACCCAGGTCTTCGAGGAACAGGATCGTGTTTATCGTGAAAGCATCGTAGAGCATCGCGACGTTTACGTCCGATGGCCCCACTCCGGCCATCTCGAACGCGCGCGGTCCCGACTCGGCGGCGGCGCTGGTGGTGAGGTCCGGCATCTGGGAGATGTGGCGGTGCCAGTGCGCTTCTCCCGCTCCTAGAAGGTAGACAGGCGGTTTGGACAGGTCCCGCGCCCTCTCGGCGCTCGTGACGACAGCCGCCCCGCCGCCGTCGGTTACAAGGCAGCAGTCCCGGACGGTCAGGGGTGAGGAGACCATGCGCGAGGAGAGTACGTCCTCCACTGTCAGGTCGCCGCGCATGAAGGCTTTGGGATTCAGTTTGGCCCACTCGCGGGCGGCGACGGCGACCTCGGCGAGTTGTTCGCGGGTGGTGCCGTACTCGTAAATGTGCCGGGATGCGGCGAGAGCGTACATGCTAACCGGGTAGCGGGGCTCGTATGGGGCCTCGTATGGGAGCGTCTCGGAACCGCTCACCAGGCGTCCGCCACCGGAGCGCTGGGTAGATCCATAAGTGATCAAGGCGACCTCGCAGAGCCCGGCGTCTATCGCGGCGGCGGCGTGGAAGAGGTGGGAGACGAAGGAGGAGCCGCCGATACTCGTGGCGTCGGTGTAGCGCGGTTTTATTCCCAGGTACTCTCCAGCGCTGAGGGTCGGCATATGGTAGTAGGCCGAGGCGGAGAAGAGGCCGTCCACGTCGGATTTTTTCAGTCCAGCGTCGTCCAGGGCGCGGACGGTTGCCTGCCCGATCAGATCCAGCGGCGTAAAGCCGGGACCGACTTCGCCGAGGTCCGACTCCGCCACGCCGGCGACAGCGGCTTTGCCCCGCAAGCTCATCCCGCCTCCGGCTTCGTCTCGGGTACGAATACCGCGACCGGCTCGTTTCCCTCTATCCGCGCCTCGAAGGTTACGGACAGGCCGATCTCGACCTCCCCGGCGGCCACGCTCTCGATCCGGCTCATCATCCTGAAACCTTCCTCCAGCTCCACGAGGCAGACGTTGTACGGCTCGTCCTCGCGGCGGTGAACGGCGGTCGTCGCGTAGACGACTCCCCGCCCGCTGCTCGTCCGCCACTCCAGAGCGCCGCTGCCGCAGACCGGGCATAGGACACGCGGGTAGAAGACCGCCGCCCCGCATCCACCGCATCTCTGGAAGCCCAGCTTCCCGGACTCCAGGTAGCGGCGGTAGATTTCGGCGGGCGCTTCTTCCCTTTTCAGATCCATAAGCCCTGCTTTCTTCCGTAAAACCGGTCCTCGGATAAGCATCCACGAGCCAAAAGCCCGGCGCAAGTCCTCGGCTCTCCCGCCACTCCGAACGTCAGACAGGTTGCGTCAGACCTATGGGACGTGCGAATATGTAGCCTTGTTAAGGTGCGGAATGTCATATTGGGCTTGTCGAGATAAATAGGGAGGGTTGACCATGGCTTCAGGAACCACGGAGGCGCGGGGAGCGGCGTCGGGCGGTCATCTGAGAAGAGATGTAAGTCTGATCGGCCTGCTCTTCGTCTCGCTCGGCTCGATCATCGGGTCCGGGTGGCTCTTCGGCGCTCTATTCGCGGCTCAGATAGCTGGTCCCGCGGCGCTGCTTGCCTGGATCGGCGGCGGTATAGGGGTGTTACTTCTGGCCCTGATCCACGCCGAGTTGGGCGGCATGTACCCTGTAGCGGGTGGCTCGGCCCGGTATCCACATTTCTCCTACGGTAGCCTGGTAGGGTTCGCTATCGGCTGGATAACGTGGGTCGGGGCCGTAACAGTCGCGCCCATCGAAGTCGAGGCCGCGCTACAGTACGCGGCCAACTACTTCCCCTGGCTCACCAGCACGGCGGCCGGTGTTACCGTCCTGACGGGGGCAGGTATCCTCGTCGCTGCGGTGCTTATGCTCTTGTTCACGATAGTCAACCTGTTCGGCGTCAAGCTCCTCGCGAGGTCGAACAACGTGATCATGATCTGGAAGATCGCGATCCCATTCCTCGCCATCGTCGTCATAATGGTGCTGGCGTTCCACCCCTCCAACTTCACCGCCAAGGGCGGTTTCATGCCCTTCGGGATACAGAGCGTCCTGAGCGCCATATCCACCGGAGGAATAATCTTCGCCTATCAAGGCTTCGAGCAGGCGATCCAACTCGGAGGCGAAACACGAAACCCGCAACGCAACATCCCCATAGCGGTGATCGGGGCGATGCTGGTCGGCGTCGTCCTGTACATCCTCTTGGAGGTCGCCTTCCTGGGCGCCCTGAACCCCCAAAACCTCTCGAAGGGCTGGGGGAACATCTCGTTCGAGGGGGTCGCCGGTCCGTTCGCCGGGCTGGCGACGGCCGTGGGCGCTGGCTGGCTCGCGACGCTGCTGTATATAGACGCCGCAGTCTCTCCAGGCGGGACCGGCCTCATCTATACGGGGTCGAGTTCACGTCTGTCGTTCGCCCTCGCCCGCAACCACTACATCCCGTCCATCTTCGGCAACCTGAGCGGGAGAGGCGTACCGGTCGTGAGCGTCATCTTCAGCTTCATCGTCGGCATGATCATATTCCTCCCCTTCCCCGGATGGCAGGAACTGGTCGGCTTCATCACGTCGGCGACGGTTATGGGATACGCAACGGCGCCGCTAGCCTTCGGCGCGCTCCGCCGCCAGGAACCAGACGTCGAACGTCCCTTCAGGCTACCAGGCGGCGCGATCCTGGCGCCTCTCTCGTTCATCATTGCTAACTTGATCATCTATTGGACCGGCTGGCCGACCCTCTGGAAGCTGTTCATCGCCATCGCCCTCGGCTTCGTACTACTCGTAATAGCCCAGGCGACGAACTCCTCTGATAGAAGGCCAACCCTCGACTGGAAGGCGGCCTCCTGGCTGTGGCCTTACCTGGCGGGGATGGCGATAATCTCCTACCTCGGCGCGTTCGACGGTCAGGAGATCATTCCGTTTGGCTGGGACATATTGGTCATGGTGATCTTCAGCCTCGCCATCTACGCTTTCGCCATGTCCGTGCGCCTGCACCCCGATGAGGTGCGGAGACACGTCGCCGACGCCCGCGATGAAGCCGCGGTAGAAGAGGAACTCGCCGTATAGTAGTTCCTGCTCGATAGAGCAAAAAAAGAGGGGCCGGGGTTTCGAGTCCTGGCCCCTCTTTATCGTGATCTACGCAAGATCTGCGAGGGCTTTCTGGTGGATTTCGAGGTCTCTGTCGCCATGGAGGACGAAGCGGATCAATCCTACATTCCCCAGGTTCTCCGTTGCGTCTCTCACTGTCCTGAACGCTACTTCCGCCGCCTCCTCTACCGGATAACCGAAGATGCCGGTCGAGATGGCGGGAAAGGCCACTGAGTCTATCCCGTACTCACGGGCCAGAGTAAGAGAGTTGCGGTAGCAGTTTGCGAGCAGCTCCGCCTCGGGACGATCCTGTCCGTAGATGGGACCTAGAGTGTGGATCACGTAGCGGTTCGAGAGGTTGTGCCCGCCGGTGATCACGGCTTCTCCGGGCTGTATTGGGGCCAGGAAACGGCATTCCTCGTCGAGCCCTGGTCCGGCGGCGCGGTGGATCGCCCCCGCCACTCCCCCGCCGGGCCTTAGCTCCGCGTTGGCCGCGTTGACGACGGCCATTATGTCGTTCTGCGCCGCTATGTCTCCCTGAACACACTCGATGGCGACGCCGTTTAGAGTTCGCTTCATCGCGCTGTCTCAGCGGAAAAGACCTGGCTTCCGCCGCGCCACACGTTCTCCACTGAGAGATCCAGGCCGAGCACGGCCACGTCGGCGTCGTAGCCGGGGATGAGGCGGCCCTTTCGCTTGCCTTCGCCGACGAGCCTGGCCGGGGTGGTCGAAGCCATGCGGACGGCCTCGGGGATGGTACATCCGGTGAAGGCGAGGATATTCTGGAAGGCTTCGATCATGGTGAGGATGCTCCCGGCGAACGCGCCGGTCCCGAGCCTGGTTACGTTGGCTTCGAGATAGATGGTCCTAGAAGCGAGACGGTACTCTCCCGGTCCCATACCTACCGCTGCGGTGGCGTCGGTGACGAGGTAGATGCGATCGGGGCCGAGCATCCTGAAGGCGAGACCTACTATCTCCGGGTGGACGTGAAGGCCGTCGGTGATTAGGCCGCAGACCGTGAGCGGGTGCGCGAAGGCGGCTCCGGGGAGACCCGGCTCCCGGTGGTGCAGCGGGCTCATGGCGTTGAAGAGATGCGTGACGCTGGAGGCTTCTTTGTCGAATGCCTGATAGGCGACATCGAACGGGGCCTCGGAGTGGCCGGCGGAGACTACCGCGCCGCGGTTTCGGGCCATCTCCATCAACTCTTCCGCGCCTTCCAACTCCGGGGCGATGGTCAACATTCGTATCGGGCCAAGGTCGAGGAGTCTCCCGAGGAGATCCGGGTTGGGCGGCAGGATGTGAGCGGCGGCGTGAGCCCCGCGTTTGTCCAGGTTGAGGAACGGTCCTTCGAGGTGGATGCCGAGAGCTTCGGCCCCGGAAGGCGGACCGCCGATATTGGCGGCAAGCTCGGGCAGGACGGCGTTGTAGAAGCTTTCGGGAGAGGAGATCACAGTCGGCAGATACGCCGTAGTCCCCGTGGAGAGCAAACTCTCCGAAAGCTCCGGCAGGCGTTCTGGCGCGAAGGCCGCGTCAACCCCGAAAGCTCCGTTGACCTGCAAGTCCACGAATCCGGGAACCAACAACGAGTCCCCATAATCGTAGACCTCATCGGCATCGGCAAGCAGCGATTCATCCCGGCCCACGTCCCTAATGGAGCCGCCCTCGATCAGGACGACAGCGTCCGGCCAGACTTCGTAGTCAGTGACTAACCGCCCCCGCAGCGCCACTCTCTTCATCGCACCCTCCCCCACGACCCTCCATCAAACATCTCATTTCCCCCATGCCTAAATGTCAATGGTACCTGCCTGTTCTGTCGGGACAGTATTTTTCGGGGCGCTTCCCTTATCATCTCTTGGACGAACATCGGGGACGCGGAGTAGGAAGAAGATGCCCAGGACCATGATGAGGGCGAGCGAGGCTATAGAGATACGGTACGCGAGCGCCCCGAGATCGGCCAGCACGAACAGGAGGAAGGCCGTGAGCGCGGGTCCCGTGACGGCGGAGAACCTCCCGGCGAGCGAGAAGAGCCCGAAGAACTCGTTCAGCTTCTCGGGCGGCGAGAGCGCGATGAGCATGACACGGCTGGCGGTCCAGGTCCCGCCGAGGGCTATCCCGACGAGAGGCCCCGCCAGGTAGAGCATCCAGGGGCCGAGTGCGGCGGCGGCGAGCGTGACGGAGACGAGCCATAGCGCGAGAACGGCGAGCAAGGTCTTTTTAGGACCGATCCTGTCCGTAGCGAAACCGCATATCGTAGACCCCACGACGGCGAAGACGGTGGAGAAGAGGAGAAGGTTCCGTATCTCCCCGCTGTCCATGTCGAAGACCTTGCGCCCGTAGAGCGCCATGTTGGCGATTGCCGTGTTCGCCGCGTCGGTGTAGAGGATCGTCGCCAGGATGAAAGTGCCGACACCCGCGTAGAGGCGCAGGTTCTTCAGGGTACGCAGCACGTCCTGGTAGGCTACTCTGAGCGACACCGGGCGCGGCGCGCGCATGGGCGGGTCCGGGACGAAGAAGAAGACCGGCAGGCTGAAGAGGAGGTAGAGTACGGCCGTCGGGAGAAAAGCGTTCGAGCTGTTCTCCTTGCCGGTCTCGATCCAACCGCCCAGAGGCCCCAGCAAAGCGTGGATGGCCTCGGCCTGATCCACGAAAACCGTCAGGACCAGCAAGGCGAATATGCTGCCCACGTACCCGGCGGCGGTGCCGTAGCCGCTGATCTTACCGTCCCCGCGTCCCGCCGCGACCACGGGAAGCAGCGCATTGTAGAAGACGAGCGCCGACTGGTAAGTCAGGTCCGCAGCCACGAAGAGCGCCACGCCCACGACGACGCCCCCGGAGACGCCCAACCCAGCCGTAACGAACACCGAGATGAGAGTAAGCACGATTAGGTATGGCATCCGGCGCTGGCGCAGGTCGGCCATCGCGCCGAGGACGGGGGCGGTAAACAGCACTAGAAGCGCGGAGACGGCGACGGCGGCGTTTACCAGCCAGCCGCCGTTGCCAAGCTCCTCATCCACCCACAGAGGAAAGAAGAAAGACAGGATACTGATCGAGAAGATCGTATTGGCGAAGTCGTAGAGGACCCAGGACCAGACCGCGAGCGGCCTGGAGCGTTCAGCCATCAGCCTTCGACTCCCAGATCATTCACCCTCTACCCCGGCCTTCCACGAAGCTTTACGGCGGCAGTATACGACAGTCGCCGGGCAGGCTCTTATCAGGCGCTAAGGACAGTCTGGTAAAGGAGAAAGACGTTGAGTGAGACGATCAGTAGGACCACTACCGTCGCCGCCGCCGTCGTGAGCCGGTGGTTTACGAGCCCGCCCATTATGTCGCGGTTGCGGCAGAAGAGGAGCAGCGGTATGAGCGCGAAGGGTATCCCGAAGGAGAGCACGACCTGGCTCATAACCAGCGAGCGGCTTGGGTTGAGGCCGCTGGCGAGGATGAGAAGGGCTGGCGCCATCGTGATAAGACGCCGCAGGAACAGCGGTATCCGGCGGTTTATGAATCCCTGCATGACCACCTGCCCGCTCAAAGTGCCGACCGAAGAGCTCGACAGACCGGAGGCGAGCAGCGCAACGCCGAAGAGTGTGGAGGAATAGTTGCCTTCTAGGACGCGCAATTGTTCGAAGGCCTTATCTATATCGCCGACGCCGGTCAGACCGTTCGAGTGGAACAGGGCGGCGGCCATAATGAGCATTGACGCGTTGATGATTCCGGCTATTGTCATGGCGATAATTACGTCGACCAGCTCGAAGCGGAAGATCTTCTTTCTCTCTTCCTCGCTCCTGCCGACTACCCGGCGCTGCGTGAGCGCGGAGTGCAGGTAGATGACGTGCGGCATGACGGTCGCACCCAGGATTCCCACGGCCAGCAGCACGCTGTCCTTGCCCTGGAAGTGCGGCGTGAAGAGCCCGGCCAGTATCCGGTCGGCTTCCGGCTGGGCGTAGAACATCTGAAAGGCGAAGGATATGAGGATGACCCCGACCATCGCGGCGATGATCGCCTCTAGCGGCCTGAAGCCTCTTTTCTGCATCTCCAGTATCCCGAACGCGCCGACCGCCGTAAGCAGCCCCGCCGGAAAGAGCGGGATGCCAAAGAGCAGGTTCAAAGCCAGCGCCGCGCCGATGAATTCGGCAAGGTCCGTCGCCATCGCGATGATCTCCGCCTGAACCCACAGGAAGAACGTGAGCGGCCTCGGGAAGCGCGCCCGGCACACTTCCGGCAGGTTCTTTCCCGTGGCGATCCCGAGCTTCGCGGACATTGATTGGATCACCATCGCCATCAAGTTCGAGGCCAGAATGACCCACAAAAGCAGATACCCGAACTGAGCCCCGCCAGCGATGTTCGTCGCGAAGTTGCCAGGGTCCACGTAGGCAACCGCCGCGATGAACGCCGGCCCGAGAAACGGCCAGAGCTTCCTGAAGCCTCGCCTGTCCCCCTTGAGAGACTCGTGCGCCGCCCGCGCCGTCGCGCTCTCCCCTGGCAGAACTCCGTCTAACCCTGGAATATTGTCTTCGTAACTATCGCTCACAAATACTCCCTCTAAAAATATTAGGTTTACCTAATCTTATATTGAGCACTAGCTAACAGTCAAGGTGTTTTGGGCTTGATTTCGGTTTTGTATCGTCTAATATGGGTCTTGAGATGTCCAACCTCACTGCTCCCCGCTCTCCCTCGTCTTCGGTCGGCGACTATCTGAAGGCTGTATGGGAGCTTGCGCGTGATTCGGAGGAGGCGGCATCGACGAAGGATGTCGCGTCGCGGCTCACGGTCTCGCCGGCTTCGGTCTCCAACATGTTCGCGCGGTTGCAGGAGATGGGTCTGGTGAGTTACGAGCGGTATCGGGGGGCGACGCTTACCGGACGCGGGCGGAGTGAGGCGTTGCGGCTGGTACGGCGTCATCGTCTGATCGAGACTTTCTTATTGGGACACCTCGGGTATCACTGGCAAGAGGTCCACGAGGAGGCGGAGCGGCTGGAGCACGCCGTCTCCGACGGGTTCACCGAGCGTCTGGCGGAGTTCCTGGGGCATCCCGAGCACGACCCCCACGGGGACCCAATCCCGGCGGCGGACGGCACCCTGGAGCCGGATAACTCCTTCCAGCTCGGTAGAGCCGAGGCGGGAGAACAAGTCCGGATCTACAAGGTCAATGACGACGATGCCTCGGTCCTGGATTATCTCGGGGACCACAATTTAACTCCCGGACGGCTGCTAACCGTAAGAGAAGTACGCGCTCTAGATGCAGTCGTCACCGTCGAAGATGAAGAGGGAAAAAGACACTCGCTTGGGGAGCCGCTGGCACGGTCGATCTTCGTCCAGAAGTCCCAATAACGCCGTCTGGCGGGCCAGACAACTTCACTCAGGAAGCATCATCTCCACCGCGCCGGGCGAAGAGGCCACGAGCCTTCATGGTCATGACGACCTCGCCGTGCTGATTCCGCACCTCCGAGTGCAGATGTACCGTGCCGCGCTTCGGGTTTCTTGTGGAGGCGGTCTTATCCAGGACGGTGAGGCTGGCGCGCAGAGTGTCACCAGGCCGGACGGGTTTTAGCCAGCGAAGCTCTTCGACGCCCGGCGACCCCATGCTGGCAGCGCGGGAGAGCAGGGCGTCCACGTAGAGGCGCATGAAGATCGCAGCCGTGTGCCAGCCGCTGGCGATCAGACCGCCAAACCCGGAACCTGAGGCTCCATCTTCGTCAACGTGGAACGGTTGGGGATCAAACTCCCTGGCGAAGGCGACGATCTCTTCTTTCGAGAGAGTCCGCTCGCCGAGATCGAAGACCGTCCCAGACTCGAAATCCTCGAAATAGAGAAAAGACTCGGTGTCTCGAAGATTCTCCACGCTCAGGCTTGCTTTCCGCGCCGCAGGCTCTCCCAGCTTCCGTCTCCGAACCAGCCTCCGTCCACGGAGAGGGTGTGTCCGTTGACGTAGCCACTCTGCTCCGGGTCGGCGAGGAAAGCGGCGGCTCGCGCTATGTCCTCGGGGCGGGCGAACCGGCCCATCGGCGTGCGGCCCTCGATGTCCGCGTCGGTGTAGCCGCCGCCGGCCTGATCCTCCTCGTCCATCTCCGTCTTCACCCAGCCGGGACAGACGGCGTTCACGCGCACGCCGCGCCCGCCCCACTCGGCGGCCAGGGTGCGCGTCAGGCCGATCAAACCATGCTTGCTCGCGTTGTACGCCGCCCGGTCCCCGATACCGAGCAAGCCCGCCACTGAGCTGATATTGACGATGCTCCCCTCTCCCTGTTCCAGCATCACCTTGCCGAACTCCCGGCACATCAGGAACGGACCGGTCAGGTTCACCTTCAGGGTGCGTTCCCAGCCATCGAGCGTGGTCTCCTCGGCGGGCGTGATGAAGCTGATCCCGGCGTTGTTCACGAGCACGTCTATCCGCCCGAACTCGCTCATTACAGCTTCGACCATCCCGCGCACCGATGCTTCATCGGAAACGTCGCCCGGCAAAGAGAGCGCTTCGGCCCCGGCGGAACGCAACTCCTCCAGCACGTCTTCCGGCTCCCGGAGGTCGTTGGCAGCGACAGCGTAACCGCGCTCGGCGAGGGTGAGGAAGATCTGACGCCCTATACCGCGGGCGGCTCCGGTTACGAGGGCTACGCGATGTTCTGAGGTCAAGATGGGATTCCTTTCGCTCTACTTAACGGCCCAGAGGTATGCTACAGCCTCGCGCCAGGTTCTTTCTCCCCGCTCTACCAGCGAACGCAGGTGAGCCGCGAACCTATACCGGCGAGAGAAGTCCATCGTGGCCTTGAGTTGCTCCGAGTCACAGCAGTGACGTCTCTCCAGCAGCCACTTCGCCCACTGGTCTCGAACCGGCTCCGGCAATAGTTTCTCCTCTATCTGTTGACCGGAGTTTTCGACTCCTCGCCAGAGAGCACGGCTACGATGTTCTCAGCCGCCAGAACCGCCATCTTATCTCTCGTCTCGATGGAGCCACTGCCGATGTGCGGGGCTAGAACAACGTTCTCCAGATCCAACAGATTCGGATGAATTTTCGGCTCCTCCTCGTACACATCGAGCCCGGCCGCAAAGATGCTCCCGTCCGCCAGAGCTTCCGCCAAAGCAGCTTCATCCACTACGGGACCGCGCGAGGTGTTGACAAGAACGGCCTCTGGCTTCATCTTCTCCAGTTCCGAAGCACTGATCAAATGCCGCGTTTCATCGGTGAGTGGAGTGTGAATGGATACGAAGTCAGATTCGCGGAGCAGTTCGTCGAAGTCCAGGTAGCGGGCTCCGAGTTCTTTCTCCGCTTCCTCGTTGCGGGAGCGGTTGTAATAGAGGACCTCCATGTCGAAGCCCCTGCCACGCCGGGCGACGGCCTGTCCGATGCGGCCCATGCCGATAATCCCGAGCTTCTTGCCCCACACGTCCGGCCCCATGAAGAGCTTCGGACCCCACCATTCCCATTTTCCGGCGCGCAATACTCTCTCCGATTCACCGAGCCTGCGTGCCGCCGCGAGCAGGAGCATGAATGCCACATCGGCGGTCGTCTCGTCCAGCACGCTGGGCGTGTTGGTGACGACGATGCCCCGCTCCTTCGCCGCCTCCAGGTCCACGTTATCGTAGCCGACGGCCAGGTTGGCAATGACCTTTAGGCCGTCTCCACAGGCGTCCATGAACTCGGCGTCCATCTTCTCGGTTACCGTGGAGAGGACGCCGGAGGCGCCGCGCGCGGCTTCGAGGAGTTCGTCGCGCTCGGGCGGCGCTTCGGTGAGGACGGTTACGTCGAAGCCTTCGAGGAGGCGAAGCCCGGCATCGGGGATCTCACGAGTAACGAGCACCTTCTCCGGCACGGACTCCTCCTCTCTACCGACGCTCTACTGCTCCTCCTTGAGAAGCTGTCTGAGCACTGTCTGGAGGATGCCGCCGTTGCGCAGGTACTCGACCTCGACCGGCGAGTCCACCCGCGCCTTGACCTTGAACTCCTTCGTGTCGCCGTCGTCGCTCGTGGCCTTGACGGTCAACTCGGCGCCAGCTTCCAGGGCGGCGAGGCCGGCGATGTCGAAGGACTCCTTGCCGGTGAGGCCGAGGGAGTCGGCGCTCTCGCCTTCGGCGTACTGGAGCGGTACGACGCCCATGCCGATGAGGTTGGAGCGGTGGATGCGCTCGAAGCTCTCGGCGATGGCGGCCCTTATGCCGAGGAGGAACGAGCCCTTCGCGGCCCAGTCGCGCGAGGAACCGGAACCGTACTCCTTGCCCGCGAGGACGAGCAGCGGCACGCCCTCCTCCTGGTACTTGAGGCTCGCCTCGTAGATCGTGGTCTCCTCGCCGTCCGGGAGGTGGACGGTGTAGCCGCCCTCCTTGCCGCCCGCAAGCTCGTTGCGCAGCCGGATGTTGCCGAAGGTGCCGCGCACCATGACCTCGTGGTTGCCGCGGCGGGAGCCGAAGGAGTTGAAGTCGCGCGAGTCGACGCCTTTCTCGATCAGGTACTTCCCGGCTGGCATCTTCGACGGTATGGCGCCGGCCGGAGAGATGTGGTCCGTCGTCACCGAGTCGCCGACCTGGACGAGGACGCGCGCGCCCTCGATGTCCTTGAGGTCCTCGGGGTCCGGCCCCATGTCCTTGAAGAAGCTCGGCTCCTGGATGTATGTGGAGTCCGGGTCCCACTCGTAGAGGTCGCCCTCCGGGACCTCTACGTCGTTCCACTGCTCGTTGCCGGTGTAGACGTCGGCGTATTGTCTCCTGTAGATCCCCGGGTCTAGGGCGTTTTCGATCTCGTCCGCCACCTCTTTCTGCGAGGGCCAGATGTCCTTCAGATAGACCGGGTTGCCGTCGCTATCCTCGCCGAGCGAATCTTTCGAGAGGTCTATATCCACCGTTCCGGCGAGCGCATAGGCGACCACGAGTGGGGGCGAAGCCAGGTAGTTGGCCCGCACGTCCGGGTTGATGCGTCCCTCGAAGTTTCGGTTGCCCGAGAGGACGGCGGCCACGACCAAGTCATTCTCCTCGACGGCGGCGGAGATCTCCTCCGCCAGCGGCCCCGAGTTGCCGATGCAAGTCGTGCAGCCGTAGCCAACGACATCGAACTTCAGCTTCTCCAGCGGATCCATCAGCCCCGCTGTCTGGAGATACTCCGTCACCACCTTCGATCCCGGCGCGAGGCTCGTCTTGACGTGCGGCGCGACCGAGAGTCCCTTCTCCACGGCCTTCTTCGCCAGAAGGCCCGCACCCATCATCACGGACGGGTTGGACGTGTTGGTGCAGCTCGTGATGGCGGCGATGACGGCGGAGCCGTGCCTGAGGTGAAGCTCCTCGCCATCCACGGTAACGGTGATCTCCCCCGAGGGCGCAGCCTCTGGCTCATCACCCTCCGGCTCGCCGCCGGAGGTTGGGTCTCCTTCACCTTCGCCCGTCGCATCCGCCGCGCCGCTCGGCGTGTCGCTCGCCTCCATCGACTCGGTGTCATCCGACGTGTGGCTCTGCCCCATAGAGATGTCCGGGTTCGGGGTGTCGCTGGCCGGAAAGGACTCCTCGTCGGCGTGGTTGTAGGCGTCCCCGTGCCCGTTGGAGGAACCGTTTTGTACCAGAGCGTGGTCCGTGCCGACCATGTCGGCGAGCGCCTGCCGGAAGGAAGGCTGCATATCCGTCAGTGCGACCCTGTCCTGCGGACGGCGTGGCCCCGCGAGGCTCGACTCGACGGTGTCCATGTCGAGCTCCAGCGTCTCCGAGAAGCGCGGCTCCGGCGACTCATCGGTGCGCCAGATGCCCTGCTCCTTGCTGTACGCCTCGACCAGCTCGACCAGCTCTTCAGCCCGCCCCGTGCCGCGCAGGTACTTGAGCGTCTCGGAATCCACCGGGAAGAACGTACACGTCGCCCCGAACTCCGGCGACATGTTCGCTATTGTCGCCCGGTCCGGCAGCGAGAGCTTCGAGAGTCCATCGCCGTGGAACTCGACGAACTTGCCGACGACGCCGTGGGCGCGGAGCATCTGGGTGACCGTGAGGACAAGGTCGGTTGCGGTAACGCCTTCCTGCAGCGCCCCGGTCAGCCTGAAGCCGATGACCTCGGGGACGAGCATGTAGTAGGGCTGGCCGAGGGTGACGGCCTCCGCTTCGATACCGCCGACGCCCCAGCCGAGGACGCCGAGGCCGTTGATCATGGTGGTGTGGCTGTCGGTGCCGACGAGCGTGTCCGGCATCGCGACGCCGTCCTTGACGATGACGCCCTTTGCCAGGTACTCCAGGTTGACCTGATGGACGATACCGGTGGCGGGCGGCACGACGGAGAAGTTATCGAAGGCCTGCTGGCCCCACTTCAGGAACTCGTAGCGCTCGTGGTTGCGCTCGAACTCGCGCTCGGCGTTGAACTGGAGGGCGGCGGCGGAGCCGAAGGCGTCAACCTGGACGGAGTGGTCTATAACGAGGTCGGTCGGGACGAGAGGGCTGATCTTGCTGGGGTCCCCCCCGACGTTCTGCATAGCGCTCCGCATGGCCGCCAAATCCACGATGGCCGGAACGCCCGTGAAGTCCTGCATGATCACGCGGGCCGGCAGGTAGGCCAGCTCCCCGCCGATGGACTCCGGCCAGTTCGCCAGCGCCTCCACGTCCTCCTCGGAGACGAACTTGCCTCCGGCGTTACGCAGCAGGGATTCGAGCATCACCCGGATGGAGAAAGGTAGCGAGAACACGTCTCCATCCACCTTCTCGTCCAGCGTCTTCAGACTAAAAAGTTCTACGTCACCAGAACTGGTATTCAGCGTCTTATGCGCGCCAAAAGGATCATTCGCCATACTCGCAACCTCTTCTCTGCAACTCGTATGCGTGGCCTGAGTCGATTATAGATGATCCAGCAGGCTTTAACGTTTAACGTGGAGCGTGACCGTCGCCGCACTCAGGCAAGCGAAAGTTCGGTTATGACTTTCGCCATATTGTCGAAGTCGCCATCGTTGTGTAGGAGTATGAGATCGTGCTCGATGGCGACGCGGGCAATTAGACAGTCGATGGCGCTTCGGACGGTTATCCCGGCGCGGCGGCAGCGGAAGTAGACGAGGGCGGCTTCTCTGTAACTTTCGATAGGGTCTCTAGGATGGTAGAAGGGCTGAGAGCCCAGATACTCCGCCGTCCGCTCGAACTCCTCTCTCGAAGAGACGCCCTGAACGACCTCCTGGTAGACGACGCTCGTGAGCCCCACTGGATAACCCCGGTCCAACGTCTCCGTTAAACGCCTCGTGGCCTCGTTTTCCTTGCCTCCTAAGTAATCTATCCATACAGATGTATCTACGAGGTACAGGGTTACTTTCCTTCTCGCAACTTCTTGTAGTCATAGCCGGGGTGGAAAGAGACGTTGCCGCGCAACTCCCGTACATCCTTCCGCTTGTGGTTCTCGACAAACTCGCGCAGAGCCCGGTCCACCAACTCCCGCTTCGTCTTCGCGTCCGAGTACCGGAACGCCTCCTCGACCAACTCGTCGTCCAACACTATGTTCGTCCGCATATTTGTACACCTCCTGATGTGTATTGTATGGTGTATCGTCACCATTCTCAAGCTGGTCGTCTCAGGAAGCCGTTCCCAAACTTCGGGAAGCGATCCCAAAAGGTCGGGACTTGTTGGACCGGATGTGCCGTCCGCGAGCGTGAGATCCTGGACCTCCTCGCCGCCGGACGAAACAATGGGGAGATCGCCGGCGAGCTTTTCCTCAGCCTGAAGACCGTGCGCAACTACGTCTCCAACATCTTCACCAAGCTCCAGGTAGCGGACTGCGCTCAGGCAATCGTCCGCGCCCGTGAGGCGGGGTTGGGCCGGAACGGCGGAGAGGCGTAGCGACCGCCACCTGTATACTGCCCACGTGGCGAAACGCGGCTACAACCGGGACACTATTCGGGGAGGAGCTTCGGATTGGGACGTCTCCCGGCCGTTCTCCAGCTACCTTCGTCTGCTCGCGACGCTGATAGCGCACCCGGTCCGCTTTTTCGAGGTGCTGCCCCGCATCCCGGACCCGCGAGCGCCGGGGTTGTTCCTGGCTTTCTGCGGGGTTCCGGCGGCGGTGTTGTGGTTCTTTTTTGGCGGGCTCTATCCGGCACTCGCCGCGCTTTTTCTTCCGTTGCCGCTCTCGCTCGCGCTGGCCGGACTCTTTTATCTGGGAAGCCTTGGAGGCCGGTACGGGTACGGAGTTACGTGGCGCGTGGTGGCCTATCCGCTTGGCTTTTGCGTTCCACTGACGGCCGTGCCGGTACTTCGCTGGGCCGCTGCGGTCTACTTTGGCGTGCTACTGATCCCGCTCGGAATATCGAAGGTTCGGGAGGTTGGGGCCTGGCGAGGTGTCCTCGTCTCTCTCGTGGTGGCGGCTTTGCTCTTCGGGGCGTATCGCGCCTTCGGCTAGTCTCCCCACGCCTCGGGGTCAGGCGGGGTTTCCACGTCTCCGACGAATTCCAGAGCCACCACGTCGGCCTCGATAAATCCTAGAGACTGGTAGAACTCGCGGGCGGCGACGTTCGAGCGGGTGGCGACAAGTTCGATGAGGTCGGCTTCGTTTTCGGCGGCTATCTCCTGCACCGTGGTTATGAGGAGTTTTCCGACCCCGTTGCGCCGCGCTTTCTCCGAGACGGCGAGCATCGGCACCTCGACGACCGTGTCTCCGTGGGCTAGGTCCGGTTTGATCCAGAGGCTAACCACGCCCACGACGCCATCCTCTCCCTCCGCCACGTAAACTCCGGCTTCCGGAGCCTTCAATAACTCCCGCAGGCGCGTCTTTACGTTATCCGGGTCCGGGAGTGCGTCGCCCACGGCTCCGGCAAGCTCGACGGCCAGAGCATGTATCTCCGGCGCGTCATCTACGGTCGCATCTCGCACCGTTACTTTGGAAGCGGTATCTCCCTCATCTGGCATCCGCTAGTTCTACCCTTCGGACAAAGCATCGAACCCCACCAGGGGCTAAGATGTTCGGTACGAAGTTTCGGCGTTGCGAAGGAGGCGGATGGGACGTAGAGCGGTCGTGATCGTACTGGACGGGTTGGGCGCGGGCGATGCCCCGGACGCCGCCGAGTTCGGAGACGAAGGCGCCAACACGCTCGCCAACACGGCGGAGAAAGTCAACGGTCTTGACGCGCCGAACCTAGGCGCTCTGGGTCTCGGCAACGTTACCGGGATAAAGAGCGTACCGCCGACAGACCCCCCCGGAGCATCCTACGGCCTCATGGTCGAGAAGGCATCAGCCAAGGCGACGCTCGCCGGACACTGGGAGATGATGGGCATAGTCCTGAAAGATCCGCTTCCGACCTACCCGGACGGTTTCCCAGACGACATATTGATGCGTTTCGAGGACGAGACCGGGCGCGAGGTCATCGGAAACAGGCCGGCCTCCGGGACCGAGATCATTGAGGAGCTTGGCCCCGACCAGGAGAAGACGGGCTCCTGGATCGTCTACACCTCCGCCGACTCAGTCTTCCAGGTAGCGGCCCACACCGGTGTCATCCCACTCGATGAACTCTACGAAGCCTGCCACAAGGCTCACCAAATGCTCATCGGCGAGGGTGAGATCCTGGTGGAGCGCGTCATCGCCCGTCCCTTCCACGGTAAAGCCGGAGCTTACGAACGCGAGAACGAGAACCGCCACGACTACGGCATCACCCCTCCGGGCGACACTTACATGGACATCGTAAAGAACGACGGCCACGAGGTCGTCGCCGTCGGGAAGATCCGGGACATCTTCGACGGCAAGGGCATCACCGGCCACCTCCCCGCCCCGCCCGACGACGACGCTAAGGTAGACGCCGTCCTCGAAGCTCTCGGAAGGATGGAATCCGGGCTCGTCTTCGCCAACCTCGTGGACTTCGACGCCAAGTACGGCCACCGCCGCGACCCGGAGGGCATGGCCGCCAACATAAAGCGTTTCGACGACCGGCTACCGGAGTTGCTGGATACCATCACCCCCGACGACCTCCTCATCATCACCGCCGACCACGGTAACGATCCGACCTTCAAGGGGACGGACCACACCCGCGAACGTGTGCCGCTACTCGTAGTGGGCGACGGAGAGCCGCGCGGTCTCGGAATCCGGGAAGGATTCTCGGACATTGGAGCTTCGGTCGCGGCATGGCTCGGCATCGATAAAGGCGGCCTTCCAGGGAGTAGTTTTCTCTCTTGAGCGCGATGTCCAGCTAGAGGGTTCCAGGCCATGACGTATCGTGCCGTGTCGGCGTGCGCTGTTATCTGGACCCGGCGGCTTCTTTCCACGCGCTGTCGAGAGCGGCGCGGCTGTCACTGATGACCGCGAACAGGTCTGTCTCCCATAGCGAGTCCGGCACGTCCTCCGAGAAGATCTCCAGCGTGTACGCTCCGTGGTAGCCGCCCTGATGGATGGCCTGGAGCAAGGCTGGCAGCGGTATCTCACCCTGTCCCACGACGTGCCGGTCGGCGAAGGAGCGCGGCGTGCGCCAGTCGCTTACGTGTACGACGAAGATGCGCTCCCCGCAGGCTCTTATCGCCTCCGCGACATCGGGGTTCTGCCAGATGTTCCAGGTGTCTATGCAGATGCCGAAATTGGCGCGGTCCACTGCGGCGACGATCCGCATCGCCTGCTCCAGAGTCCAGATCGAACTCTCCACGTTCATGAGCGCCGGGCTCAAGGGCTCGAAAGCAATGCGAGCCTCGTACTCCGCAGCAAAGTCCGCCAGGCTCCGGTATTCTCTCTTAGCCGCCTCGAAGACCTCCCGGATATTTCCATTCGGTGGCGGGCCGGTGTTGCAGACGAAGGAGGCGCCGGGGGCGAAGGGACCGATGCGCTCGATGGCGCGCCGGAACAGCGCGACGCGCTCGGTAACGCCCTCCGGCCGCGGTTGTGTCCGGCTGGGGAACAGGGTTCGAACAGAGGGCTGGACGGAGCTGATCTCCATCCCACGCTCGCCGATCATAGCCAACTGTTCGGCGAAGCGGCTATCGTCGAGCTTGTCCTCGCAGACCTCCATGGCATCGACGCCGAGCAGGCCGTAGTTCTCGACGTCCTGCTCGAAGCTCCAGGGGGTGGTCGTGAACTGGCTGACGCCGAACCAGTAGGTCACAGGCTCCCCGCGTGGCGCATCATGCCTCCGTCTATGGTGAAGGTGCTGCCCGTCACGTAAGAAGCCTCATCGGAGGCCAAATACAGGGCCAGGTTCGCCACCTCTTCCGGCTTGCCTATCCGTCCGAGCGGTATCTCCGAGAGTAGTTCCTCCTTCTGTTCGGGGTGTTCGTCCAGGTTCTTGTTGATCGGGGTCTCTATGGCGCCGGGGGCGATATTGTTTACCGTGATACCGTGCGGGGCGAGTTCCACGGCGATAGTCCGCATGAGCATCCGCAGGCCGCCCTTGGCCGCGCAGTAGGGGGCGTTGGTAGGCATGGGCCTATCCTCATGCACAGAGGAGACGTTGATGATCCGTCCGCCCTCGCCCAGCGAGACCATTTGCTTCGCCGCCTCCTGGCAGCCGAGCCAGGCTCCGGTGAGGTTGACCGCTATTATCTTGCTCCACACGTCTATAGGGGTTTCGAGGAACGGCATCTTCTCTTCTATCCCGGCGTTGTTGACCATCACGTCGAGGCGACCGAACTCGTCCACGGCGCTCTGAATCAAGCCTTTAACGTCCTCCGGGCTGGAGACGTCGGCCCGCACGGCCAGGGCGCGTCCTCCGAGGCCCTCGATCTCCTCGACCACGGCATCGGCTTCGTCGGAGTGTGATCTGTAGTCTATGGTGACCGCCGCGCCTTCCCGGGCCAGGGCGAGTGCGATGGCTTTCCCGATCCCCAGAGAGGATCCGGTGACGACAGCTACCTTGTTTTCGAGCCGCATTGCTTAACTCCTCTCGTCCATGAGCACATCCAGCAGCAGGGCCGCCGACCAGGAGAACAGGTTGGACCCATGTCCCTGGCCGGTGGTGGGGTCGAAATACTCATAGAAGCCCTGGTCTCGGCACAGTTCGATGATTGTCTTACGGAGACGTTCGGCGTGCTCGTCGTAGCCGTGGCGCTTGAGCCCGTGCATCAGGAACCAGTTTATGTTGATCCAGACCGGCCCTCGCCAGTACTGCACCGGCGAGAACCCGAACCCGCGCATATCGTAGCTCGGCACCGGCGTCGTGTCCTCGTCGGAGAGGCCGAACCCGGAATTCTCCAGAGAGTCGACCATACGCTTTGCACGTTCTTTATCGGGGACGCCCGCGTATAGTGGCAGGAAGTTGGGGGCGGGGTAGACGTGGATGGGACGGTCCGCGACGAGGTCGTAGTCGACATAGATGCCGTGCTCCTCGTCCCACAGCTTATCGTCGATGGCGCGCGCCGTCTTCTGGGCGCTCTCCTCGAAGGGAGATGGGTCCTCTCCCAGGATACGCGCTATCTCGGCCAGGTCCTGGCCCGACTGGCATAGCAGGGAGTTGAAAAGCACGTCCTGCACCAGGAATGGACAGTCTTCCCTGATCCTCACCTCGTCGTATTCACGGGCGGCGAAGAACTTCACCAGATAGGCGAAACGGTCGTAGGACGCGCTGGTGGGACGGTCCTGAGCGCTGACGGTGTGGGTATCCGCGCGCTGGTATTTCGGTATCTCACCCGCCCTGAGTTGCATCCGCTGCATGATCGCATCCCACATCGGCGAGTTGTCCATCCCGGACTCCCAGGGATGGCGGATGTAGACGAGTCCCTCGCCTTCCGGGTCCCTATCGCGGTAGAGGTACTCGTGCCAGGACTCCAGCTTGTGAAAAGCGTACTTGAGGAACTTCTCCGCTTCTTCCTTGTCTTCGGCGTGTTGGTAGATACGCAGTACGGCGGTGGCATGGACGGGCGGCAACACCACCCCGGAGGTCTTACGGTGCTCCGGGGCGTTGGGGCTCTCCTTGGCGTGCCAAAAGCCGGGCCCCGGAAAGTAATTGTGGAAGTGCGGATTGAAGACGATCTGGGGGATGAGGCCGTTCTTCCACTGGGCCTCGAAGAGGTGCCGCATCTCCTTCTCGGCGCGCTCCCGGTCGTAGTGGGCGTAGCCGATGGAAATGAGAGCCGAGTCCCACGACCACTGATGAGGATAGAGACGGGGTCCCGGCTTGGTGTACTCACCGGTCCAGTTGAAGTCCAGGATCGTCTTCGCCAGTTGAATCAGAGAGTCGCTATCGTACCCCATAGACTCTATCTCCTCGCCATTCTCCATCAGGTAAGTATCCACCACACGGATACTCGGGGTTTGTGGAGCCTGTTTTGTACGTCACTATAGTACCCCCTCTCCACGCCCTGGAGACCACTGGCGCAGTACCGGCCCGACGGCGATTAGCCTACGCCTTCTCATGTTCCTCCTCTATCGTAACGCGTAGCTAAAGAAGGTTCCGCAGCGTCGATTACGCCGAGTGTAATAGAGGATTCCCCGTTCGGGATAGAGGCGAGAGGCCTGCTATAGAGGATCGTATGACCGACTAACAGCCCGAGGGGCGCCACTGGATCCATCGAATGCTCGGATCGCGGGCCTCCGTTAAGATGGACAGGACTTTAGGTGTTGGCGGTGCGCCCGTGGAGGGAGCGGAGTTTTGTCTTTTGGGAACGCGATACTCGATGCTATAGAGACCAAGAAGTTCGGCGGAGCGCTCTCCGAAAAAGGGATCCGGGACGTCGTCGAAGGTTACACCTCCGGCGAGGTCCCCGACTACCAGATGTCGGCGCTCTTGATGGCGATCTTCATCCGGGGGATGGAGTACGAGGAGACCCTGGCGCTAACGCGAGCCATGGCGGAGTCGGGCGATACTTACTCGTTTCCGGAATGCGTGGACAAGCACTCGACGGGTGGCATCGGAGATAAAATCTCTCTGACCTCCCTCCCCATCGCCGCCGCGTGCGGCGCGCCCATCGCCAAACTCTCCGGGCGAGGTCTTGGTACGACCGGCGGCACGATAGACAAGCTGGAGTCGATCCCCGGCTTCTCGGTAAACCTTTCACGCGCGAAGTTCGAGAGCCAGGTATCGGAGGTGGGCCTCGCGATAATCGAGGCGGGAGACTTGGCGCCTGCGGACAAGGCCATCTACGCCCTGCGCGACGCTACCGGCGCCGTGGATTCGCTCCCCCTGATCGGCTCATCCATCGTCTCCAAAAAAGCCGCGACCGGCGCGGGACACCTGCTCTACGACGTGAAATGCGGCTTCGGCGCGTTCATGAAGACCCTTGAAGAAGCCCGCGAACTGGCCGGGCTTCTCGTGCGCTTGAGTAACTCTTTAGGCATACGGGC
>JAABUR0100000881.1_pt1 | contig 59263 bp, 56 predicted proteins | sample 5560091 | NCBI WGS metagenome assembly JAABUR01 (sample SAMN10711879, study PRJNA513375) | rock metagenome | isolation source: Antarctica rocks | place: Antarctica: Victoria Land, University Valley sud | reverse complement strand
ACGGGCGGGCGAAGTTCGACTTGCTCAGGGCGCGAGTCTTGTACGCTGGATAAAAACTATCATTGTCGAGAATGAGCCGAGGTGTATAAGGACGACAGTTCTTTGCACCAAAAGTGCGGAAGAACCAGCAAATCCGTCACATGCCAACACGATGTTCATGCCCACAGCACCATAATCGTCGCACACGCTTAAGATTGATAACCATATCGCGTCTCAGTACGGCCCACGCTCGCCGGTAACCATAGCGCGGATGCAGTTGCGCCACTTCACTTAATCTCGGCGCAAGCAGCGCATCTCTGGCAGGCATCCGGCTCTGATACTCTAAAGTTGACCGTGCCACATCCATCAACCGACACGCCCGCCGACTTGATAACCCTCTGCTCACGGCGTAACCCACCTGCTCGCGTCGAACAGATGCGCTCACCACTTTTTTGCAGCCACCTCTTTCATGACCTCGATCTCCAGATCACGCTCGGCGACTAACTTCTTGAGTCGCACATTCTCGCGCTCCAGTTCACGAAGCCTGACGGCATCCGGCACGCTCATCCCGCCAAAGCGTTGCCGCCAGCGATAGAAGCTCTGCTCGCTGACTCCATGCTTGCGACAGATGTTCTGAATGGTGTCTGCACCGGCTTCGGCTTCGTGGAGAATCCTGGCAATCTGCTCTTCCGCAAACTGACTCTTTTTCATTGCTAGCTCCTCTGGTAAAGTCGGAGCTATTCTCTCATGTCAGGTGGATCGAAAATTAGGTCTCAGGTCATCGCCGCGAACCTGGCGACGTTAGTATCAATCGTGGCTTTCTCCTTCTCCCACTCTAATTCGGTGTTGATAAAGCCAACGCCCGCACTGATTACAATCAAGTCAACCCCACCCATTTCACGGATGAGTTCCTCCAAATGCTGCATTGCCTCTGACGTTTGTGAGACATCCATGCGCCTGATGAACGACGGCGCAGAGAGTTCTTGCTGAAGATTGGTCAGTAGGTCAACTCGCCTTCCGATAAGACCAACTGTATAACCATCTTGCGAAAGCACTTTGGCAAGCTCTCTGCCGATACCGGACGAAGCACCTACAATGATTGCTCTTTTCATAAGCTAAAACTTAGCACAAGGATAGCCGCCGAACGCTGGAATTGACGTGGGGCGAAACCGAATTCACGCAACGTAAAAGTAACCACGCAAGATTTTAAAGAATAGCTGTTTCGCCCTCACGTCCAATGATTTGTTCGACAGCTTGTAATTAGGCAACGCAACATTTCTTTGGCGTAAACATTGTCACATAAGTTAGAAAGACTAATTCCTACGGCACAGTCTGTGGCTTCTTGTATAGATTAGAACTTATCTGCTGGGCAACAATTTGCCATTGCCCTTTTTGTTTCACGTATGTATGCGTATAGCGGCGTTCTTGATAGACTTGGTTGCCTTTATATTTGAAACCCCATTTGGCAAGTCCGCTTACAACAGCAGCGTCTTTATAAATCTTCACTCGCACATCTTCCGTAATGAACGGATTTGTCCAAACAAAATCAGGATCTGGAGAACCGGCGGAATCTTTTATCTCCTCCGCCTTGTTTCTGATTTCTCCGCTGCCGCTTGTTACGATTATGTCATCGGCAAAGAGCCGGTCAAGTGCTACCGCATCCGCTTTCGTGATGGCATCAGCCCACGCGCGGTTCAATGTTATAAATTGCTGCTCGGTTTTGCTCTTCCTGTCCGACTTTTTATCCTGTGCCTGACCCGAAGCGGCAAAGCAGACGAGAACTGCCATTAACATTGCCGGAAGAATTTGTTTCACGTTTCTCTCCATTTTTATTTTGCGCGGTTCAAACAAGATTCCTGAGAATAATGGTGATTTCCCGTTGCTCATTGCCTGAAAGTAAGGTTATGCGAATCTTCTCATCAGGCGGATCGTGCTTGAACTTCAAGCGAGTTGCCAGCAAATCCAACTGACCGACGCTTTTACCGTCAATCGCCAATATATGGTCTCCCGCCTTGATACCGGCTTCTGCTGCCGGACTGTCTTTAATTACGTCTATCACTTCAAAAATCTTGCCGTCTTGTCCGAGCCACATTCCTGCCCGGTCAAAAGTGTCCGGCGTGCCGTAGTTTTTATTCTTCTCTAATATCATCCGCTCACGACTGTAATCGAACGTGACGTTGAACTGCTTAAGCACGTCGGGTCCGACGAGTCCAGCCATCGCTGTTGATGTTAGCGCGCCGCTTTTCTGAAGCGAAAATCTGGTAACAACGCTGCGGACTTCTACTGCTCCTAATTTAAGAATGTTGATGCGTGCTACTTGTGATCGGATAGGACCGCCGATGCCCCAGCCGGTGATGCCTTCCACCTTCGGCTGATACTTGGCGACCAAATTGTTTCCTTCCACGAAAGGACCGTAGAGAATCAACGATGTGCGCGCGCCGGTATCAATCCCGAACTTGCACGCGATGCCGTCAACTTCACCCTCGACGATTGGAATTAGTCGCGGTCGCTGAATAGGTAATATCGTGCCGCTTCCGCGATAAACGAATTGCGACGGCTGTATAAAGGTTAAGTGATTGCGCTCGTAATCAATCTTCACGACGTAACGTCGCAACACCTCATCGCCGATTACTCCGTCAACCCGCGCCGTCCCGAACACATATTTGGCATCGGCAAACGAAATAACTCCAAACGGCTGATCCGTGAGGCGAACATTGCCAACCTGCATCTCCGTGACTTTTGTGTTGCCCGTATCAACGGTCTTCTCGCCCGCTCCTCCAGACTGAGATGTTCCTTCGATTTTTAGCCCGAGTTCTTTGGCGAGTTCCGGCGTAATGATTGCGCCCGCACCACTATCGAAGATAAAGCGGAAAGGTCCTTTGCCGTTGAGTTTAACGTCAACAAAGATTCGATTATCGATAACATCAAAGGGAATAGTAGATGGAGCGTCGCTAGTCGCAGCACTAGAGTTTAGCGATAATGACTTCGATTTTCGTCCGCAGCCTGCGGTTATACAGACCAACTGCGTAACCATGCACAGTAAGCAAATTATTTGTATCATTTCATTATCTCTCCAAGTTGTTTCATAAACTACATTACTGAGCAATAAGCTATCGAACGCTGGAGCTAACCTGCTTTTTAAGAGCGAAGCGATTAAAAAGTCAGGTTCAGCGACTTGTTAGGCTGCGCGTAGGTAGAAGATGAAGCCGCTTGCAAATATGCACTGATGAGTGGATGCACGATGCCTGATAATGCGGAACGCTCTGGCTGAAACAGTGTGGCGATGAAGAACGGATGTTCTATCAGCTCAACAACTCTTGGCTCGTCTTCTGTATCTACGCCCGTTACCTTCATTCCACCCGATTCGAGCAAGGATTGATAGCGTACATCAATGCCGTAGTTACAATGATACTGCTCGACGATTTCGTTTTTGCCATAGATGCGGCGGATGTGTGAATCCTCTGTCAATTTGATTGTGCCATTCGCTCCCACCAGAGAACATGAAAGCGGTGCGATTAGCTGCATAGTTGCAGTTGGATTAGATTCAGCATGGTCGGCTTCCTCATATCCGAGAACATTTCGCGCATATTCAATGAGCGCATGTTGGAAGCCGCCACACGTCCCTAGAAACGGGCGATGTTGTTCACGCGCAAACCGTATTGCCGAAAGCGCACCCTCCATACTGGCGTAAGGGCTAGCTGGCACGCACCACAAGCCATTGAAAGATAAAAGCCGTTCAGCATTATGAGCGATGCTTTCCGTTGGCAGCCAAGTTACTTCAACTTTAGCTCCTGCATCATTCGCCGCAAGCGCAAGTGCTTTCGGAATTGCTATATGCGCCGTAACTTCAGGGGAGTAATCGCCAACGAGTCCAATTTGAAGGGTCATAGTTTATCCGTTCTTCACTTTAATCTACATCAACGAAAGCAGCCGAACGCCGGAATTGACCGGCTGCGAGCATAAAGCATTCAACATAGTTTGCAAAGATAATGATGAAAGGCACGCTGTCGAGCAGCCCGCTCGAATGACTTGTTCGGCGACGGTGTACGTGTTGATCGGAGCAATCATCGCAATCCGGGATAATTGCCCCAGTAGATGAGCAGGAATGCTGTTGTGTCAAATACTCCGTGAGCGATGATCGGTGCCCACAGGTTACGCCCAGTCCATAAATACAATGCGCCATACACCAAGCCACCTAATGCAGCAGCAACAGCACCTGAGACGCCCTGATACATATGTCCGACACCGAACAGGACGCTCACAAATACCAGACTTACCGCCCACGCCATGCTACTCCCGCCTGCCAATTCCGCCACACGATTCATGAGATAACCACGATAGGCGAGTTCTTCCCCGAAGACGGTCAGTGTCCACACTCGAGCCAGCATCAATAAAAGTAAGGAGACATTACCAACGAGTGGAGAAAACCGGCTCAAGTCTATGGCCTGACCCGTAAGCGAAACAAGTAACGGTAATAACAGAGTGAAAAGCTGGCACACAATCCCGACTTCGAGACCAAGCAGTAACGTGCGTCTCCAACGTGCCGGGCGTTTCAAGCCAACTGCTCGCCATCCCATGCCGCGCAAGCTAAGTGAGAGCCAGCCAAAAAGAAAAAGGAGGGGTGTCTCATTAAATGAAATAAAGCCGGAAAGATTGGCACATACGATGATAAGCAGAACGATGATTAACTCTGTAATGATGAGCGGCTTATTATCGCGCAGGAGACTTTTGCTGCGAAAATGGAAGCGTTGGAGTGCCGTTATATGATTTTGCTGATTCATTCGTATGCCCGAAAACAGTTGCAAGTATTCACACTGCGAAACTGCCGAACGGTTGAGTTGACCGGGCGCGGCGATTCCATTCAATCTTCGCCGCACCGAACAAGTTGAAGAACACGCCCCCCGCGCTCCGGTCCAACGACGTGTTCGGCTTTCGGGTTAAGACGCATCTGGCGGCCTTACGGCTTTTTGATTTGGTATGATTCGGTAGCTACGCATTGCCACCGCCCTCCGCGCTTGACCCACACATCTATGTATCGATAAACCTCAGTAACTGCGGCACCATTCTTCTGCAACTTGATAGTGTCGCGCGCTATCAACACAGCCATATCCTTATAAACGCGGACGTCAAAATTGTCGCTGACGGCTGATTCAATAACAGTAGTAGGAGCTTTGATGAACGCCAGATACGCGCTCTTGGCCGTTCCCGACAGAGTGAATTCATCCGCTAAAAGACGGTCAAGGGCTGCGGTATCACGGTTAACATCGGCAGCGTCCCACAGACGAACTAGTTCCTTCAGTTCGCGCTCGACTTTATCGTTGCGATAAGGTTTCCTGGTTTGAGCATCAGCGAGTAACGCAGATGCGACTATCAAGAGCACGAGGGCGAATATTCGTTTCATGAATTGCATCTCCGTAGAAAGCCGAACGCTGGAATTGAGCGGCTGCCCGCCCCATAGCGACAACCTGAAAGAAATCACACAACCTTGAGAAAGGCAGGCTGGCGGGCAGTCCGCTCGAATGACTCGTTCTGCCGCCCGTTCACGAAAAATTACCTTCGCGCTTATCATGCTCTCATACGGCTGACGTGGATAGCAGCCATGCGCCAACGGTTTTGCTGCTTTACCCAAGTCACAGTATTACGGTAACGATTAGTGTAATCCTTCCCGCCCGTGTCTCGTCCTTTCACTACTAGCAAGCAGTTTACAACCGCCGAATCTCCGTATGCGTAAACTTTCACCTCATCGTAGCTGATTATCTGTCCGGCTTCAGATTCCGCATTCTTTATATCTTCGATAAGCTGTTTTTTATCCGATATAGTTCCGTTTGGTGCGGTAAAGATGTAGTCATCGGTAAGAAGACGGTCAAGCGCGGCGAAGTCTTTCTTCGTTTCGGCTTCATCTATGGCGTGTTGCAAGCGCATCAACTCTTGTTCGAGGCTATTGATGCTGCTGACCTTTGAGTGCGCTTGCGCCCACGCTATCGTCGGCTCAACCCATTCTTTTATCGGGCGATATAGGAATCCGTGCTTTTGCCCGGTATTTGTTTCTACTTCTTTATAATCGCCCAATCCTGTCGCGTCGGTGCGAAACCTTTGGCATGAGCCGGGAAGGTCAGTATGCTCGGAAATGAAAAGGACATTGCCATGTAAATCTACAAGTTGCAGCAAGCCATCATCGGCAGCACACGCGCCGATAGCGACGAAATTGAGGTTGCGGTTCTTCAAGTATGTGGAGACGAGCATCGCAATCCATGACCCTTGAGACGCGCCGACGACCGTAATGTTCTGCGGCGGAACTCCCGCTTTGAGCAATTGCCTGACATGTTCGGTGACTTTCGTGGCATACGGCTCGATTTCAGGACTCTGCTTGCGTGCCTCGCTGATGACAACAAAGCCGCTCTGTTTGAAAGTCTCCAATATCTTTTCGTACTCATACACGCCGAACTTCGGGCTTGTCGGGCGTGTGTTTCCAGCCTCAACAATATACCCGCTTATGTAAAACAGATAGCGCGCTTTTGCATCGACCTTCTGCGGCACGCCGCTTAAAACGACGCCCTGCTTTTGAGCGGTGTCAGCGTTAGGTTGCGCTATGCTTTGTGACACACACGCGAAACTTACTAACAAAAGCACGAGCAGTTTTATCAGGCAATTCATGGTTTCCTTCTCCCACATTTCGATTATAAGCGGAGCGGCAGAACGCCCGGCATCACCCGCCGCGCACGCAATGTATCAAGCATTCAAGCCTTGCGGATGAGAGCAACGCTATTCGCGGTCGGGTGCATACCGTTGTTATGTTGTAGCTCCTCATTCCGCCGCGCCGAACGCCTGAACCTTCCGGGCGGCCACCTGTTAGCTGATGGTGAATGCCACGTGCTTTCATGATGGGTTGATTCAACTCACGCAATCACTCAACCAGCCACTCGCATTATCCACACAAGCTCGGCATCATTCAATTGAGGCGCGGCGGGAATCATCTGTCTCTCGACGCGAAGCGGAGACATAACGCCCACGATAACCCGCCCGCAGGCTTCCTCGCATCAAGAGACAAGCTGGGTGCGGGTCGGGTTGATCGAGTTGTTAGATTGCGTCATGGTAATACACATTGCTCTTGCGCTCTACTTTAACTCTGGAATACGCGAGAGTGATGACCTGTTAACAGGTTGTAATGCCAGCCTCTCAACCAACCATTGCACACGCTCTGCGCGAGCTTCTGAATTGAGCGCATGACCGGCTTTATAGAACGCAATCTTCTTCGGCTCGGAGAACAGATCATAATAATGGCGTGCCAACTTCTCAGGGATCGGCTTGTCTTCGCTACCGAACTGGAGGAACACTGAAGCCGACGCACTGTGGCCGATAAAATGTACGGGATCATCAAAGGCGTACCTTCGGAAGAAGTCTCGGATACTCTTTTCTCCGATGCGCTGGCGAACCTTTTGCATCTCGGCATTATCTGGATCAAAGACATACTCCTCATCGGAGAAGCCTCCGGCCATCAGGACGAATGATCCGATGCGCTTCTCGACGGCAGAAAGAATACCGCCGATATGTGCGTCGAAGCTGTGGCCGACGTAAGCGATGCGAGTCGGATCGACATCCCGCCGCGCGGTCACTAGATCAATGCCGCGGCGGAAGTCAATCACCTGCTGGCGCGAGGCTTCAGCCGATTGGACCTGAGCAAGTATTTCATCCTTCTCTTCAACGAATCCAGGGCGAACGAGTGGAGCATCGATCAGGAGTGAGATGGCGCCGGAGTGTGCCATCACAACAGCCTCATCAAGGAACTCCCGGCGATTGCGCAAGGGTGATCCCGGCAGCATCCAGTGACCGAACAAGACAGCGGCGAAGGGCCCGCGTCCTGCGGGGATGACCAGATAAGCTGGAACGCGACCGCCGCGCTGGCTGGCGTAAGAGAGATCAATGATCGTCACACGGTCGCGTTTCTGACGACCAACCTCGCGCATATCGAGCGGAGCCTTGGGATCATAATCAAACTGATGCACCAAATCTTCGAATTGCGGCTCTGGCACCTGCCTAAAAGCTGCGGCAACTGCCAGCAGGAATATAAACAACCAGATCGGTCTCATTATTCTTCTCCAGAAGCAATCTAGACATAATGGTTGACAGTGATTGAGCGGCTTGTCCCTTGCGCGATGTGGATTATGCTTGCGAGTTTTCGACCAATCACTTGCACAGTTCCACGACCAGGGAGACAAGCCATGAAGAAGAATATCATGTCAACTAACAGCGCCACAGAGTTGTTCGTCGGTCTTGACGTTCATAAAGATTCCATTGAGATTGCCACTGCCGATCATGGTCGCAACTCTGATGTCCGCCGCTATGGTCGCATTACAGGAGACCTCGCGGCACTCGATAAAGTGCTTCATAAACTTCAATCGACAACTCGCTCTCTGGAAGTCGTCTACGAAGCCGGGCCATGCGGTTATGCCATCTATCGACCTCTTCCGGCTACAAGAACCATCATCGGCACGTCAGGCGGCGCACCGAAGGAGCGCAACTGCGGGAGGTTATCGCAGTGAACAGCGTGTGCGAGAGACGCAGGCTGAAATCGCTCTGAACCAAGACACCCCGCCAGCTAAACCAAAGCGCATCGTTACTGCCCCCGCATCCGCGGCGCTCAACGGCTCATTGCCCGTACTTAGTGTTGAGCTGGAGATGGATGAAGAAGTGAACTGGCAATGGATGCATTTGCCGAATAATGGGTATTTCCCAACAAGAGTCACTTTTGTTTCATAGGATTTCCGGTAAAGACATCTGCCCCGCTGGTTTAGCCTGATTTTTCGCCTCCCACTTTTCGCCCTGTAAGAAGCCCACGATTTTGGGAAGGTTCAGCCCGACCGTGTCTTGCAGTTTGTCGTCGGAGAAGTCGTACTCGCCGTGTAGGTTGATGTGCTGCCAACTGACGACTGAACCGTGCTTGATTGACTCCACGAGATCGGTTCTTCTGTCTTCTGTTTTTGCTTCACCGAGCAGTTGTGAGAGGTAGAGGTAGTTCCAGCAGATGATCGCGTTCTTGATCAGGCGGCGGCAGCCCGCGGTGATTTCCTGTTCTTCTTTCTCGCCCTGCATGAACTCCTGATTATGACCGAAGGAGATCGCCTTGGAGAACTTCTGTGCGCTTTCGATTTTGTTGAGTTGTTTTTCAATTGACTGACGGAACTCCGGGTCGTCGATGTATTTGAGGATGAATTGGCTCTTGATGATCTTACCGAACTCTTTGAGGGCGCGGTAGAGGCTATGCTGTTTAGCGTAGGAGTTCAGCCGCTTGAAAAGTTGTGTCGCGGTGGTGTGTTTGAGTTTGATGGTGGCGATGAAACGCAGGATCGAGTCCCAATGTTCTTTGATCAGTTCCGTGTCAATGTAGGCGTCGGGAAGTATCTCATGTCCGAGTTCTTCATAGACTTTTCGCTTCTCAAATGAATAGAGCCTTTGCCTGCCCAGATGTTTAATGCGCGGGGCAAAGGTGAAGCCTAAGAGATGCGTGACCGCGAAGATGATTTCCGAATAGCCGTGCGTGTCAGTCGAATGGATGTCGCTTTTGACGACTTCGTTGTGCATCAAGCCGTCAATGACATACGCCGCTTCGCGCTCGGCACTACTGATGACGGTCGAGTGAAAGAGCAAGTGCCGTTCATCAATGAAGCTGTAGACGGTCACCCCTTTGCTTTGACCGAAATACTTGAACGAGTAGTTGGCGTTTAAGCTTTCGACCGCCATTTCAAACTTCTGCCCGTCACTCGAAGTGTGCAGTTTGTCGGGTTCTCGACGATAGAGGTTCGGCAACTCAAGTCGGTCGAGGATGGTCAGGATGCGGTCGTTGGCGGCGTCAATGTTCGGCAGGGCGAAGTACCAGTTGATCGTGTTCTCCAGTTCGTTCTCGCTGATCTGTTTGGAGATTTGCGCGATCTTACTCAAACCGATGTCACAGCCGTAGCCGATGATCCCGGCGAAGAAAGTTTTCTCCGGCGGTCTGCGTTTTTGATGCGTTCGTTGCCAATGCTCGAACTCATCAAGGAAACTCGTGGCCTGCTGAACGGTGTGGAGAACTTCAAGGAGCGAAACGTATTTGCGTTCCGGGAAGAACCGCGATAAGGGAGCCGCTTCGGTCACGTCCTGCTTGGGCGTAATGATGTGGAACGAGCCGTCATCGCGCATTGTGAGCAATGGGTTGAAGCCTTCCCGCACGCGACCATTGGTGCGCCGGTGTTGACCGTCTAAGCTCCGAGACAGACTATCGAGCGTACCGTCATAATCAGCAAAGCTCTCCAATGAGGCTTCCTGCAAAAGTTCTTCACGCTTTTGCTCCCATGTAAGCGGAGGAATCAAGTAATCGTCGAGCGAGCGGTATTTATGCGAATGGATGAGATTGATTTTGCCGCCCTTGATGGCCTCGGCAATTTTAGCGAACAAGAGAACTTTGTAGAGCGAAATCTGAAACTTGCCTGCTTCATTAAAGATGGCGGCTTGCTCGCTCGCCGAGAGGAAAGCGGCGGGTGCGTTTCTTTCAAGATTGCCGCCCATCCGTTGATAGTAATGGATTGCCTCAGAGAGCGGCGCTGAAGATGCGCCATCGTCGAGGTGCAGTTCCCGGACGATCTCGGAAACACGAGTCTGTAGTTTCAAAGACCTGCGGCTCAACAGTTGAAAGTAGTCTTGCTCCTGCTCCGCCCGCTCAACTTCCGTTTTCAGATGTTTGAGCTGCTGCTCCAAAGCCTTCTGCTGCGGAGCATTGGCTGCAAGCAGCGCAGCTATCTTCTCTACCTTGAGATAGGCGGCGCAGTCGTTGTCCGAAACGATGAGCTGGATGTGAGCGATGGTCTCCAAAAGCTGCTGATCCAACCCGGTCACTAATTCTTTGAGGCGGTTGTTTCGCTCCGCCCGCTCCGAGTAGTACAGCTCTTTATATTCACGCTGCGTCGTGTTAAGCGCGCTCTGCACCGCTTGCAGCAGCGTCTCGACGAGTGTGTCTTGCAGTTTGAATGAAAGGTCAAGCGATGAATGACAAGAGATGCAGATAGCGGTCTTGTGCCGTGCGCCTGTTGACTTGAAAGACTTCCGCTTTGATCACCGAGTTGGCGAAGTAGCGCAGCCCTTCGTGCGTCAAGCCCAAGGCCGTGATGACACTCTCCAACTCGACGTAGAGGTCGCGTAGGAGTTGAAAGTCAGTGACATTGGCTTTGATCTTCGCCGGCTTAGTCGATTGAAACGAGTTCTTCAACAGCGTCAGCCGATAGCGACGTAGTCTGGCAGATGCGTCAGCGGCTGCATGGGCGTCGCTTGAGGAAGCACCACCCTCTCTTTCAAGCAGCGCATCAAGTAGTTGGCGTTGAGCCGGAGAAAGGCGTTGTTCGACAATGCGGATCAGGTGACGTTTGTGCTGGTTGATAGACTCGATGATCAGATTAGCCAGCGCGTTGTAGCTTGGGACGACCCGTTTCTGACGAACGAGCGATTGCACGGCTTCCAACAGCATCAACCTGGGGCGTGTTTGCGAGCGCACCCGGGAAGCCAACTCTCGCCTGAGACGTTGTTTCGACTCGTCGTCAAACTTCCGATAGCCGAAGCCCTCAGCTATCACCTGTTGATGGCGCATGAACGTGGCCCGGTCGTATTCATTGAGATCGACTGACTCGGAGGGGATGCCCAGCCGCGCCGTGACGAAATCAACATCGGCCTGACGAAATCGTTGCGGGAAGAACTTGCGCCGTGCGCGAAAACATCCTGCCACCAGAATGAAGCAGACTTTGTTCGTCGGAGTGCGGAGTGTTTCCATGTGTGCGCTTAACTCGACGGGCAAAGTGAAATATCTTTTGCGCTCTTGCGTGTTGAAGACGGGCGGCGTCTCGAAGGTCTCTTCTTCGAGCGCGTTGAAGACTTTCATTCTGGGCATCAGGAGGCTCCGTGACCGAAGAGGATGATAGAGAAAACGAACGTTTTTCGGATAGCTCTGCTTAAAAGAAACTCGTTGATATAAACATGCCCTTGCTTATAGAATAAAGCCGCTTTTCACCTTTTCATCGAATCTCTGAATAATGGCAAAAAAGATTGCCCCAACCAAGACTTCGACAAAACACAAAACGGTCGGCTACCTGCGCGTCTCTACCGGCGAGCAGGAGTTGGAGAAAAACAAGGCGGACATTCTGCGCCTCGCCAACACTAATGACTTGGGTAGAGTGCAGTTCGTCGAAGAGCGTGTGTCAGGCAAGGTCTCGTGGCGCAAACGCAAGATCGCCGACGAACTGGAGCGGCTTGGCGCGAAAGACAATCTGATCGTCAGCGAGTTATCGCGCCTGGGGCGCAGCATGTTGGAATGCATGGAGATACTTTCTATCGCCGTGCAGAAAGGGATCAACGTCTATGCCGTGAAGGGTAACTGGCGGTTGGACGGGAGCATTCAGAGCAAGATCATTGCGATGGCCTTCTCGATGGCGGCGGAGATCGAGCGCGATCTGATCTCGCAACGCACGACGGAGGCTCTGCGCTACAAGAAGGCGCAAGGCATTAAACTCGGCAGACCGAAGGGGCCGGGCAAAAGTAAGCTCGATGCTTTCCGCCCTGAGATCGAAAGCCTGCTGGCGAACGGCTCGACGCAGAAGTTCATCGCCGGACGCTATAAAACTACGGAAGCCAACTTGCACAACTGGCTCAAGAAGCACGGGCTGAAGCCCGCCACAGCGCGCTCCAGCCCTTAATTCCTATGAAACAAAAGTGACTCTTGTTGGGAAATACCCAAGGATTGGCTGATCCTTCTCGTCTCGCAATCGTCGAGGCGTTGCGCTCCGGTGAACGAACCGTTTCGGAGCTTGTTGCTAAGACCAAACTTTCACAGCCGAACGTCTCTGCCCATCTCGCTTGCTTAAAAAGTTGTGGGCTTGTAGCTGGAAGGCAAGAAGGTCGCCGAGTTTTCTACGCATTAAAAGATTCGCGTATGGAAGTCTTGATAGCGGCAGCCGAAGGCATCCTTTCCAGCGTTTCAAAGCAAATCTCCTCTTGCTCTAACTACGAGTGCCAGACCGGAAAGAAATGCGTAAGTGAAGAATGCGCCGCATACATTCCGCCGTCTCCTCGCCAGAAACGAAGCGAGTCACAGTTAGCCTAAGACGCTTTATAAACAATCAACAGACAATGGATATAGTTAGCAAAGTGGAATTATCACAACCTGAAGTGTCTCCCGTTGGCTCTGTGACGCCGCCCTATAAGTTCTCCTATGCAGCGAAGGCGATCATTGCCATAGGCATACTTGCAGTTGTCGGAATCATGCTCTGGCAAGCTCTGGCGGCTTACGGAAACCCGGACGTTACCGACAAGAATTTAAGTCCTACTGCGCTGATCTTGAGCACTGGGGTGCTTGTCTTCCGCGAAGGTCTCGAAGCGATATTAGTTCTTGCCGCCGTAACAGCAGGAATGACCCGCCGTAAACAGAAAGACTATTTGTTAGCCATCCCGGTTGGAGCTTCGGCTGCGTTCCTCGCTTCGATTGCCACTTGGTTTATTGTCGTCGCAATTATTTCGGAAGTGAATGCGCCCGAACTTGCCATTCAGGCAGCAACCGGGCTGCTCGCAATCGTCGTGCTTTTAGTCGTGATGAATTGGTTCTTCCACAAGGTTTACTGGGCAGGATGGATCGCGCACCACAACGACCGGAAACGTCGCCTCTTGGAAACAGCGGAAGAAAGTGGCTCTCGTCCGTTCTGGGGACTCGCTCTGCTTGGCTTTACAGCCATCTACCGCGAAGGCTTTGAGATTGTGCTGTTTCTTCAGAATCTAAGGCTTCGGGCTGGCAACGGCATCATCCTCAAAGGAACATCACTTGGACTCGGATTAACACTAATCGTGGCAGCGTTGACGTTTCTTGCTCACAAACGCCTTCCGTATAAAAAGATGCTGGTCTGCACAGGCGTTCTTCTCGGTGGCATTCTCCTTATCATGGTTGGCGAGAGCGTTCAGGAAATGCAACAGGCAGGGTGGATACAGACGACTGGAATTGGTTTTAGTTTTCCGGGTTGGCTAGGACTTTGGTTCTCTGTATTTCCTAATGTCCAAGGACTTGTCGCGCAGGGCGGGGCGGCGTTTCTTGTCATTGGCTCGTACTATGCAGCGCAATATATTCGCCTGTGGCGTCCACGCCGTAGAGCATCAAAATAGGCTTTATGCCGTCGAAGTAAGGGTAAGGCTCTTTGGTTAGTAGCAAGGAGATGCATAGATGTAAGACGCTCGTCGCATTCAACGAGGCATCATCCCGATGGCGATAGCCACATCTATCGGCGCGGAAGTGCAGCGACCACTCGCTACAGTCGTCATCGGTGGTCTTGTCGCTTCTACGCTCTTGACGCTGCTTGTGATGCCGACCCCGCTACGGATAGTTCGTGAAAGGAAGCCGGGTGTCGGCGTAGGGAAATATGAAAAGCGAAGGAGGACTTCAATGAGCAGGACGCAGTACGGTTTGATTTTAGTTTCAACGATCATTGCGGCTTTCTTCGGCGCGGCAGCCTCAAGTCGGGTGTTTAGAGTTCATTCTGTAGAAGCGAAAGAAGCAGCCCCACAAAATAACATTGTAATTGTACCTGCCGGTGGATTGATCTTTAAGACGCCGGCAGGAAAGACAGTCGCGCGGATGGAGTTTGACATTGCTGGCGGGCGTTTTGGTCTTTATAACAACGTAGGTGAGACAGTGGTGATTATGGGTGTCCATCCAGAGGGCGGCGGCTTCGCCATCTACAACAACGAAGGCAAACCGCTAGGGTCAATGACCGCAACGCCGAAAGGCGGAGTCCTCGGTCTCTTCAACAAAGACGCAAAGATTCTCTGGGAAGCGCCGTAGCTTCCCGGCAAAGGTCAGGTGGCAAAAAGACAGATGACCTGCGCTGGAGATTGAAAAGTGGTGAACTTTGCTGGATAACAAACCGATAGATTTCCGTGTTGGCGGGTTTGATTGCGAGAGCGATGGAGCAACCAATGCGCGTAGTCTCAAAGGCTTCCCGACCTTATTGGACTGAAGGTGTATCCGAATCTGCGGCGCAGTGAGGAGAGCCAATTAAAATGAACCAGGAAGACGGAAAGTTTCTGGTGAGCGGGCAGTCACATGCTGTGGGTACAACGACTGAAAGGGCAGTCTGTGATCTGCGCGTCGGCGGCATGGACTGCCCAAGTTGCGCCGACGACATTACAGGTTCTCTCGCAAAGCTAGAAGGCATACAAGACGTGCGCGTGGATGTAATAGGAGGCAGCGTGCGCGTCTCCTACGCTGACGGCAAGATCACGCGCGGAGACATCTCCGGTGCGATCCGGCGTGTCGGTTACAAAGTCGAAGACGGCGACGCGCGGCGTGCCGAGTTCATCATTGAAGGCATGGACTGCGCCGACGAAGTGCGGTTGATCGAAGATAAGTTGGGATGCTTGCCGGGTGTGGCGAATCTTCAGTTTGACTTGATGCGCCGCCGCCTGAGCGTCGAAGGCGCAATCACATCGGCGGAAATACAGCGCGCGATTAAAGAGACAGGAATGACGGCGCGACCTGAAGGTGAAGAGGTGCGCCCGTTCACTTTTTGGGAGCGACGCGGACGCCTTGTCGTTACAATCATCTCAGGTGTTCTGCTCGCGCTCGGAATATCGCTTGGATGGAGTGGCGTCAGCCAGAGGATCACAATTCCGCTGTTCGTACTCTCAACGATAGCAGGCGGCTGGTTCATCGCTCCGCGCGCGTTCAGGGCGTCGCGCAACCTCGCGCTCGACATGAACTTTCTGATGACCGTCGCGGCCATCGGCGCGGCTGCCATTGGCGAATGGGGCGAAGGGGCATCGGCGATGTTCCTCTTCGCGGTCGCTCAACTGCTCGAAACCTACTCGATGGATCGGGCGCGTAACGCGATCAAGGCGTTGATGGATTTATCGCCGACTGAAGCGACCGTCAGACGAAGCGGTAAAGAGGAAAATGTGCCGGTTGCCGAAGTTACGGTTGGCGAAATAATGGTCGTCCGTCCCGGTCAGAAGATTCCGCTCGATGGTGAAGTCATAACGGGGCGATCCGCCGTCAATCAAGCCCCGATCACTGGCGAGTCCATTCCTGTCAGCAAAGAACCGGGCGCGGAAGTGTTCGCCGGATCAATCAATGAACAAGGGGCGCTCGATGTGCGCGTGACGAAGCTCGTCGAAGACACGACGCTCGCGCGCATTGTTCATGCAGTTGAAGAAGCGCAGGCAACGCGCGCTCCATCACAATCTTTCGTTGATCGCTTCTCGCGCATCTACACGCCGGCGGTCGTCGCTTTTGCCGTGCTCGTCTTTATCTTTCCGCCGTTGCTCGGGCTTGGCGCTTGGAGTGTCTGGTTCTACCGGGCGCTGGCGATGCTCGTCATAGCATGTCCGTGCGCGCTTGTCATCTCAACACCCGTGTCTATCGTTAGCGGATTGGCGGGCGCGGCAAAGGGCGGCGTGCTCATCAAGGGCGGCGCGCATCTCGAAAACGCGGGCAAGATTACCACCGTCGCCTTTGATAAAACGGGCACGCTCACCGAAGGACGACCGGCGGTCACGGACATCTTACCGCTCAACGGTCAGGACGAGGCAGATGTGCTGAGGCTCGCGGCGGCAATTGAGCAAGGTTCGGAGCATCCTCTCGCGCGTGCGATTCTCGCTGAAGCACTCGCGCGGCGCATTACCCCGCCCGCGTCCACAGACTTCGAGGCACTCGTCGGGCGCGGCGTGCGCGCCACCGTCGAGGGGCGCACGCTCTTTCTCGGCAACGAGCGGCTGTGTCATGAGCAGAATGTTTGTATGCCGCAGAGCGAAGCGGCGCTTCAACAATTTGCGCGCGCTGGAAAGACATCAGTGCTTCTTTCTGATGAAAGGCAACCGTTAGGAGTCATCGCCATCGCTGACCGTGTGCGCCCGGAGGCGCGAAACAGTATTGCTGCACTACGCGAGAGCGGCATTCGTCGCATCGTAATGCTCACCGGCGACAACGCTGGAACTGCGCGCGCAGTCGCCGAACAACTCGGTATTGACGAGTACCACGCGGAACTGCTGCCCGACGACAAGGTGCGAATCGTGCGCGAGTTGGAAGCGAGCGGCGAGCGCGTCGCCTTCGTCGGCGACGGAGTGAACGACGCTCCCGCTCTTGCAACCGCTACCGTGGGTCTGGCATATGGGCGCAGCCGGAACAGATGTAGCTCTGGAGACGGCGGACATCGCGCTAATGGGCGACGATCTATCACGATTGCCGTTTGCGCTGCGTCTTTCGCGCCGAACGCTTGCGATTATCAAACAGAACATCTGGTTCTCAATTGCAATCAAGGGAGTCTTCCTTATACTCGCCCTCGTCGGATGGGCGACGCTGTGGATGGCTGTCGCTTCAGACATGGGCGCGTCTCTCCTTGTTATCGCTAACGGACTGCGTGCGCTTCGTGTGCGCGATAGCGGCTAATCGCTTGACACTGTACACGAGTACAGGGTCTAAGATGTTAGTGTTGATGAGTGTGGTATCAATGAAGGAAAACTTTACCGAGCGCGCTCCTGAGTGAAATGAACTTGACGGCAGAAAATTTTATCTTTAGTCTAAGCTGGAAATGTTAAAGCGACTCACAGTATTTTTCATCGTTCTCACGTTCGCCATTCAAACGTTTGCTGGTGGGTTCGCGTGCGACAGCGATGGTAGTCACAGTGCATCGGAGATGGCTTGCTGCAAGCTGGCGCATTCAAATGCGGGTGCGACGGTGGCAATGCTTTGCTGCCAGACTGCCTGCGGTGAGCCGACCAGCGGCACGCCCGGTCCGCAATCCGAGACGCCGTCCCACGGACAGCAGTTACCCGCTCCGCCAGTCCCTGACATTCCAGCTACTTCATTCCATTTGTTATTTGCAGTTGTCTCTCCTTTGTCAAAGAGGTCAGCGGACGCTCTGCTCCTTCGACTAGATACTCCTGCTCTCTACCTTCAGAACTCTACTTTTCTAATTTGATACAGCCGAAGTGTGCCTACTTGCCGCTCTGGTGAGCTTTCCCGGAAAGCCTGCCTAAGTGACTTGCGCCGTGTCTTCTCGCGCGGACGCACGTCTTCAGCGACGGTGAGGGTGAACTGTGTCCCGGTCTGCTGCGCATAGCAAAATGGCGCGCACAAGATGCACTAGCTTCACAATGTCGTCATCTGCACGCTTCCGCTTCTTCGGTAATAATTTGCCGGAGTGGTAGCACTGGATCAGCATGACTCATAAGTTGAGACGGTCGTTAACCGTCGTTGTTCTAACGGTGTTTCTGGCGGCGGCGCAAACACAGGGTCAAGCACTGCACTCGGAACCGGACACGGGCGGCATGACAATCGCCCGTCTTGTCGAAGCAGCGCTGGCCGCCAACCCCGAGATCACAGCGATGCGGCGCCAGTTCGATGCGGCGCGGGCGCGTGTGCCACAAGCGAAGGCGCTACCCGACCCAATGGTGTCGTTCAGCAACAACACGGTGGGAAACCCGATCCCGTTCGCCGGACTGAGGAACGACTTTAGCGAAATTACGGCGGGCGCGAGTCAGGATTTGCCGTGGTTCGGCATCCGTCGCCTGCGCGGACAAGTGGCGAGCGCCGAAGCCGAAGCAAGGTTTCAAGAGTACGCCGCCACCGTCCGCCGCATCACGGCTGAGGTGAAGACGGCTTACTACAATCTCTACAACACCGAACGCGCGCTCGCAGTCATCAAGCGCGACCAAGACATTCTCGACAAGATGGCACAGGTCGCCGAGGCGCGCTACAGCGTCGGCAAGGCGCAGCAGGTGGATGCGATCAACGCACGCGTCGAGATCACCGAACTCCTTCACCGGCAGGGCGAGCTTGAAATCAAGCAGGCGACTGCTCTCGCGCAGATCAACACTCTGCTTTTCCGTGACCCGGAGACGCCGGTGGGCGCGCTCGCCCCCGTCCGTATGAGCGCAGAGCCGCCGCCGCTCGATGAACTGGTGCGGCTCGCTTCGGAGAACGCACCGGAACTCGCGCAGCAGCGTCGGCTAATTGATGCGGGCAGCCGGGCGGTGCGACTGGCGGAACGCGAGGCTAAATATCCAGAGGTGGGAGTGAACTTCATATATCACAACCGTCTCTCCTTCTCGGATTACTATACCTACGGGGTCACGCTACGGCTGCCGCTCTACGCCGCCACCAAGCAGCGTTACGCGATTGAGGAGCAAGCCGCCAATCTCGCCGCCGCGCACGCGCGACTGGACACGAATAACACGCTTATCCGCAACCGGCTGCGCGAAGCCCGCACGCGCGCGATCATCACGGCCAGACTCATCCGTCTGCACGATCAGGGGCTGCTGCCGCAGGCGACGCTCGCTCTTGAAAGTTCGCTGTCAACATATCAAGTGGGGCAGGTGGAGTTCCTGACGGTGCTGACGGCGGTGCGGCGCGCGCTTGAGGTCGAGTTGCGATATTACGAATTAGTCACTGACTACCAGCGTTCGCTCGCCGAAATAGAGCGCTACACGGGCGTAGAACTGACGAGGTAATGATGAAACGATTAACCACATTCCTGACTCGATGGCGCACGCGCCGCGCCGGAAGCGCGACCGGCGAGACAACAACTGAAACCGTTGCGACCGTGTCGGAAGCTCCGCGCACCAACCACAACCGCACAGTCGCGATTGCCGTCGGCATCATCCTGCTGACGCTGGCGACGCTTGTAGGGCTAAGCCTGATGCCGGGAATGCGCGAGACGCGCGCTGCCCGCGCGATTCGTTTCTGGGAAAAAGCTCCTCCGCCTGCGCCGGCTGTTCCCGCCGGGCAACTTGCCGTCGAGATGGAGCAGGCGCGAACAGAGAACCCCGCCGGGACTGTAATGATTGACCCTGACACGGCGACCGCGCTCGGATTGCAAACGTTTGTGGTCGAAGCGCGCTCGTTCGATCAGCCAGTGCGCACCACGGGGCGCGTGACGGTTGACGAGCGGCGCGTGACGCAGGTTCATACTAAAGTGGACGGCTTTATCGACCAAACCTTCGGCAACTTCGAGGGGCAACAGATTCGCGCAGGGCAGCCGCTGTTTACGATCTACAGTCCTGAACTTTTGGCGTCCCAGCAAGAATATTTGATCGCGCTCAGGGCGCGCGGGGATTTCGTCAAGAGCGAGTTCGAGGTGGTGCGCCGGTCAGGTTCGACGCTTGTCGAAGCGTCGCGTCGCCGCCTGCAACTCTTTGATGTAACGGCGGCGCAGATCAAGGAACTTGAGCGCACGGGTCGCCCCTTCCAGAACGTGACTTTCTATGCGCCCGCGTCGGGAGTCGTGACTCAGCGGGCGGCATTTCCGGGAATGCGCATCACGCCAGACACGCAGCTCTACACACTCGCCGACCTCTCCACCGTCTGGGTCGAGGCCGACGTATACGAGAGCGACCTGCCGAACATTCGCCTCGGCACGTCCACCGAGGTGACGCTGCCGAACGGCGAGACGCGCACCGGGCTCGTCACCTACATCAACCCGTTCGTCGCGCCGGAGACGCGCACGACGAGGGTGCGACTTGAACTCTCCAATCCCAACCTGCGCCTGAAGCCCGGCATGTTCGTCAACGTCTCTCTGCGGACGGTGCAGCCGCCGCAGGTGGTCGTGCCGCGCGACGCGGTGCTCGCGACGGGAACGCGCAACCTCGTACTCTTGGACGACGGACAGGGGCGCTACAAGTTGCGTGAAATCGTGGTCGGCAATCAGGGACAGGAATTCTACACCGTGCAGTCGGGTCTGAATGTTGGCGAGCGCGTCGCGCGCAACATTCAATTCTTAATTGACTCGGAGACCCAACTGCGGCAAGTCGTCGAAGGACAATCCGGTGCGCCGAAAAGTCCCGGCGGCGCAAATGGCGGAGGTATGCAGGGGATGCCCGGGATGCCGGGTATGAAGTAATGCCGGTGCACAACCCGCAACTGTTGGGGAATAAGGCGCGCCGCATTTTCAAGAATTGTTGAAACCACAGAGGAGGATAGAGAAATGAAAGGGTAACTTTAGCAGCGGTCATCATGATTGTGGCACTCGGCGCTCTCATCGTCGGCGCGTGTAGCGGCAGCAGCGGCGGAGGGGCGACCGCTAACACGACGGATAACAACACGAATGCGCCACAGCAACAACAACAAGCTAGCACGAACGGAATGATGAACGACCCCGCGATGATGCAGCAGATGATGGCTGATCCGAACATGATGCGGCAGATGATGGATCAGATGATGGGCAACGAACAGATGATGCGGCAGATGATGACCGACCCGAAAATGGTCGAGATGATGACGCGCTACATGAACGAGCACGCCGACGAGATGAGCGCGCACATGCAGATGATGAACAACGCCGAACACCGCCGCGCGATGATTGAGATGATGCGCCGCAATCCCGCGATGCGCGAGCAGATGCGCCAGACTGTTATCGATGCCGGAAAGCCGGCTGCCGCGACCACCGGCGGCGGCAAGTAAGTGAGGCAGTTGTCCGTCAATGGAAGGAAGTACATACCATGATTAACTGGATAATTGATTTCTCGGTGCGCAACCGCTTCATGATTATTCTCTTCTACCTCGCGCTGGCGGGGGTGAGCTACTGGGCGCTCCTGAGCACGCCGATTGATGCGATTCCCGATCTTTCGGAGAATCAGGTGATCGTCTTCACCGATTATGCGGGGCGCTCACCGAGAGAGGTCGAAGACCAGGTCACTTATCCGCTGACGGTCAACCTACAGGGACTAGCGGGCGTGAAGGTCATCCGCTCTTCGTCGGCGTTCGGCTTCTCGATGATCAACATCATCTTCAACGAGGACACTGAGCTTTACTTTGCCCGCACGCGCGTTCTCGAAAAGCTGAACCTTGCGTCGAGCTTTCTGCCGCAGGGAGTCATCCCGACGCTCGGCCCCGACGCGACCGGCGTCGGTCAGGCTTACTGGTATACGGTCGAAGGCAAGGGCTACGACCTCGGCCAGCTGCGCGCGATTCAGGATTTCTTCGTGCGTTACCAACTCAACTCCGTGCCGGGCGTGGCGGAAGTCGCCTCGGTCGGCGGCTATGTCCGGCAGTATCAGGTTGACGTTGACCCGAACAAACTGCGCGCTTACGGCGTCGCAATCGCGGACGTGCGGATGGCGCTCGAAAAGTCGAACAACAACGTCGGCGGCAAGATCATCGAGGGCGGTGGGCAGGATTACGTGGTGCGCGGGATCGGTCTCATCGGCAACCTCGCTGATGTCGAATCCATCGTCATCGCTTCCCCTAATGGCACGCCCGTCTACGTTCGTAACGTCGCTACGGTGTCGATGGGGCCGGAGTTCCGGCGCGGCGCGCTCGACAAGGAAGGCGTCGCGGCGGTCGGCGGCGTCGTCATCGTCCGCTTCGGCAGCAACACGAAGGGTGTTATCGAGCGCGTCAAAGCGAAGATCAACGAATTGCAAGCGGGTCTGCCGGAAGGCGTCCGGGTCGTTCCTTTCTATGACCGCACGGATTTGATCGAGCGAGCCGTGGACACGCTGAAACATTCGCTGATCGAGGAGATCATTCTCGTCACGCTCGCGCACATTCTTTTCCTGTGGCACTTCCGCTCGATCCTGATCGTCACCATCCCGCTGCCGCTCGCGATCCTGATCTCATTCCTCTTCATGCACATCTTCGGCGTCAGCTCGAACATCATGAGCTTGGGCGGCATCGCCATCGCCATCGGCGTGCTGGTGGATGCCGGCATCGTCGTGACCGAGAACACGATGCGCCATGCAGCGGCGACGCCTGACTATGAACGGAACATCAAGGATGTGGTGCTCGCTTCGGCGAAGCTCGTCGGACGCCCGATCTTTTTCTCGATGGCAATCATCGTGCTCGCCTTCGTGCCCGTCTTCTCGTTGACGGGGCAGGAGGGCAAGCTCTTTCACCCGCTCGCTTTTACGAAGACGTTCGCGCTCGTCGGCGCGACGCTCCTCGCCGTGACCTTGACGCCCGTGCTTTGCACGTTCCTGATCCGGGGCAAGATTCACGACGAGAACGACAACCGCATCATGCGCTTCCTGCTGGGGATCTACCGACCGACCCTCTCGTTCGCGTTGCGCCACCGCCTGCTGACCATCGGCGTCGCGCTCACTCTCTTCCTGTCGGCGATGTTTCTCGCTTCGCGCATCGGCTCCGAGTTTATGCCGCCCTTAAACGAGGGGACGATCATGTACATGCCGGTCACCGACGCCTCGACTTCGATCACACGGCAGAAAGAAATTCTGTCGAAGCAGGACGAAATCATCAAGCGATTCCCCGAAGTCGAAACGGTCGTCGGCAAAAGCGGGCGCGCCGAGACTCCGACCGACCCTTCGCCCGTCAACATGACGGAGACGATCATTAACTTGAAGCCGCCTCAAGAATGGCGCGAGGGGATAACGAAAGAATCGCTCGTCTCCGAGATGGACGCGGCCTTACAGATGCCGGGCGTCACCAACATCTGGACGCAGCCGATCATCAACCGTATTGACATGCTCTCGACCGGCATCCGCACGCAGGTCGGCATTAAGGTCTTCGGCTCAGACCTCAAGACGCTCGAACAGAAGTCTAAAGAGATCGCCGCCGTCGTGCAAAATATACGCGGAGCCGCCGACGTGTACCCGGAACAGATTAGCGGCGTGCCGTATCTTGAGATCACTCCGCGCCCGCAGGACATGGCCCGTTACGGTATCAACATCCGCGATCTGCAAGACGTAATCGAGACGGCTATTGGCGGCAACAACGTGACGACGACCATCGAGGGCAGGCAACGCTTTCCCGTGCGCGTGCGCTACATGCGCGAACTGCGCGACACGCCCGAAGCAATCGGACGGGTGCTCGTCTCCGGAACGAAGGGAGGCGTCACCGCCGCCGCACAATCGTCGGGCATGAACGTCGGCACGCAAGGGTCAGGGATGAACGCCGGCGGAGCGCCGCCGGGCATGAATGCCGGCGTGCAGGTGCCGCTCGCGCAAGTCGCCGACATCCACATCGTCGATGGCCCGACGATGATTTCAAGCGAGAATGGTCTGCTGCGGGGACTCGTGCTCTTGAATGTTCGCGGGCGCGACGTGGGTTCATTCATCGAAGCAGCGAAGCAAGCGGTCGCTTCGTCCGTCAAACTGCCTGCCGGTTACTACATCGAATGGAGCGGTCAATACGAGAACCAGATTCGCGCCAAGAAGCGGTTGCAGATCGTGATCCCGCTCGCGCTCGCTGTCACGTTCCTGCTGCTCTACCTGACTTATAAGTCGTGGATCGAGGCGGCGCATGTGCTGCTCGCGGTGCCTTTCGCGCTTACGGGCGGCATCGTCCTCGTCTATCTACTCGGCTACAACTTCTCGGTTGCCGTGTGGGTTGGCTTCATCGCGCTCTTCGGCACGGCGACGCAGACCGGCATGGTGATGGTCGTCTATTTGGAAGAAGCGGTCGAGCGCAAGCGGCACGAGTTAGGCGGGCGTTTAACGCGCGAGGGTTTATACGAGGCGGTAATGGAGGGCGCGCTCTTGCGCTTGCGCCCGAAGGTAATGACCGTCTCGACGGTCGTTGCCGGACTCCTCCCGATCATGTGGTCAACAAAGACGGGCGCGGAAGTGATGAAGCCGCTTGCCACACCCGTGCTTGGCGGCATGGTCTCGTCACTCCTGCACGTGCTGATCGTCACGCCCGTAATTTTCATCTGGCTTCGTGAGTGGGAGATGCGACGGAACGAGAAGGCAACGGGCGTACCCGCAACTCTCGGCACGTTCGACCGACCGGCGGAACAAATGACCTTCTTAGAGGCGGAGGAGGGCTTGGCAAAAGAATTGAAGGAGCGCAAACAGGAAGTGTCGACGGAAGGCGCTTCAGCAGACGGTGACGAAAACGCGCCGAAGGATGGAGAACTTCAAAGTGACGGAAAGGCTCAGGAGAATGAAAATGTTCAGGAGGAGGAACCCGCTACACATCGATGGCGGTAGCGCACGGCGCGAGGAATCGCCTTCTTAGAGTCAACTCTTTAGAGTCAACTTCCGACGAGTCGAGGCGGTCTATCAAAGAAAGAAATATTACTTTTGTTCGGCTGAATACAAAACGCGCTTTGAGCGCAGCCCAGAGCAGTACGCGAAGTAACAGTCGCAGTAGCTAACGCATACGAAGAATGAAGTCATCAAGTATTGAAGGTCAGCATCAGTCACGGGGATGGTCGCTTGCGGTGACCATCTTCGCGGTAGCCGTGCCCGTCAACCTCTTGTGGGAGATGGCGCAAACGCCGCTTTATGCCGGGGCAAGAGATTTTAGCCGGATGTTGTTGTCCTGCTTCATTGCTAGTCTGGGAGACGGCTTGCTAGTGCTGCTCATCTTTGCCGCGGGCTGGGTCGCGTTCCGTCGGCGGGATTGGTTCGTGCGTCCGGGCGTGCGCGGCTACCTCTTGATGCTCGCGTTCGGATTAATCGTCGGCGTCGCAATTGAACGGACGGCGACCGAAGTTGCCGGGCTGTGGGAGTACACGACGCGAATGCCGCGTGTGCTCGGCATCGGACTCGCGCCCGTCGCGCAGATGCTCGTGTTGCCACCAGTCATTTTTCGCGTCGTCTCCGCATGGTGCCGCCATCGCGCGACGGCGTAAAGCAGGGATGCGGCAAGGCCGTTTGAAAGAATAGGGAGAGACTTTATGTATGACACCATCATTGTCGGCGGCGGTCCCGCCGGTCTGAGCGCGGCGCTCATCCTTGGACGCTGCCGTAGGCGGGTTCTCTTGTGCAACGCGGGCGAGTCGCGTAACGCGCGCACCCACGCCATGTATGGCTTTATCACGCGGGACGGGATGAAACCGGGTGAGTTTCTCGGCATCGCGCGCGAACAGTTGCGCCGCTACGAAACTGTCGAACTCCGTGAGATCGAAGTCACCGACGCGAGGCGCGTTGACAACCGATTCGAGGTGACGCTCAGAGATGGCGCACGTTTCGACGCGCGCACGCTGCTGCTCGCCACGGGTGTCGTCGATCATATCCCGAAGATCCAAGGATTAGACCCGCTCTACGGTTGCAGTGTGCATCACTGCCCGTACTGCGATGGCTATGAAGCGCGAGATCAGCCGATTGCCATTTACGGGCGCGGAGAAAAGGGAAAGGGATTGGCGCTGGAACTAACGGCATGGAGCCGCGACCTCGTTCTGTGTACGGACGGGCCGTCGGAGTTGAGTGCCGAAGATTTGACGCGATTGGCGTGCAACAACATCGCAGTGCGCGAAGAACCGATTGCGCGGCTCGAAGGGACGGACGGCGTGCTCGAACGCATCAACTTCGTGGGCGGCGAGACGCTCGCGCGCCGCTCGCTCTTCTTCAGCACGGGGCATCACCAGCGTTCCGACCTTGCGGCGAAGCTTGGTTGCAAGTTCACCGAAAAGGGCGCGGTTGAAACAGGCGAGTACGAAGTAACCGACATTCCCTGCCTCTACGTCGCCGGTGATGCCTCGCGTCATGTGCAGCTCGTGATCGTCGCGGCGGCGGAAGGAGCCGAAGCGGCCTTTGCCATCAACACGGCGCTACTGAAGGATGACCTTAATTGAGAAAATAATGAGGTTCCCGCGGCGGCATGAACCGGGTGATGTAAATCGGGCGTTGAGGCAAAACAGATACTACAGATGTTCAGATAGAGGTTTCTAACCCAATTAATTATGAAGGAGAAAAGAGGGATGCGAATAAAGGTGACTCTGACGGCGGTAGCCGTCATGGTGTTCGGGCTGGTGTTGACGGCGTGCGGCGGTGGCGGCGACACGAGCAACCTGAAGCAGATTCAGCAGCAGCGCGTCGGCGAGTATGTCGTTACGGTGCTCAATGAGACGGGGCAGTTGAAGCAGGGACCCAACAAATTCTTTTTAGAGTTCCGCAAGGCGTCAGACAATCAACTTACCGACGTGGGCAACGTGCAACTCAACTCTTTGATGGCGATGCCGGGAATGTCGCCGATGAGCGGCGGAGCATCTGCCACACCGACAGGAACGCCCGGACGCTATCAAATCGAGAGTGACTTCCAGATGGCTGGAACGTGGAACTTCACCGTTAAGTTCGGCAACGGTCAACAGGCAAGATTCGCGCTCAGGGCGCAATAGGAAGTGAAGCGTTTGCTTAAGAACAGAGAGACGGGGTGGGCACTTGCGCTGATGGGCGCGATGCTCATACTTGCGCCTTCGGTGCATGGGCAGGAGGCGACAGTCCGTGATGCCGGGGCGGATGAGACTACCGTCAACGAGCCTGCTGATGTGGGACGTTTCCTCGACGGCTTCCTTGACCGCGCGACCATCGCGGCGGACGCCGCCGGTGTCGTCGCGGAAGCCGAAAAGCTTCGGCGCGAAGCTGACCGGATGCTCAAAGCCGGTCAGCGCAGTGAAGCGCGCACGCTGCTCCGGCGAGCGGGCGAACGGATCGCGGCGGCGGCACCTGACAGAGATGCAAAGCGCGCCGATCCGTTTCTGAGCGAGTACCTACGGGACATCACCACTGCGCTCGTGGCGCTTGACGCGCGGGCTGTGGGCTCTGCTCCGTTATCGGATAGCGGAAGCATCTTCGGCGGTAGTTACGCGACTCGTCCGCAAGTCGCCGCGTTCCTCAGTTATTACCGTGGGCGCGGACAGTCGCGGTTGAATGTCGGGCGGGAGCGACTTGCGAGTTACCGTCCGATGATGGCGCGCGTCTTCCGCGAGGAGGGAGTTCCCGAATGGCTGCTCGCCGTCGGCTTCATAGAGAGCACTTACAATCCATCGGCGCTTTCACCCAAAGAGGCGCTCGGCATCTGGCAGTTCATACCGGGGACGGGCGCGCGCTTCGGCTTGCAGCGCACGGCGTGGATGGACGAGCGGCAACACCCGGAGAAATCCACCCGCGCGGCGGCGCGCTACCTGCGCGATCTTCACGCGCTCTTCGACGATTGGGCGCTTGCCATCGCCGCGTACAACGCGGGCGAGGGTCGCGTGGCAAGAGTGATACGGCGCACCGGCGTGCGCGACTTCTGAACGATGGCGACGCGCGGGCTGCTGCCGCAGGAGACGATCCAGTACGTGCCGTCGGTGTTCGCCGCCGCGCGACTGTTGAATGTCTCCGGCGATAGGCCTGATGCACGGGAAGAGCGCCTGATTCAAACTAAATTCAGGAACAAACAAAGTTCGACAAGGTAAGAAAAAATGAAAAACAAAATAGCAATCATAACAAGGGTTTTTCTGCGCGCGCTGATACTTGTCGCGCTCATGAGCGTGGCGGCGAACATCTCGCTCGCGCAAGACGCGCCGGTGCCGAATGCCTCTCCCACTCCAGACGCAGAACCGGCGCTCTACACCTACAAGGTCACGCACGATCACAGAATAGGTAAAGGCGACGGCGAACTTCGCATCACCGAGACGGGCCTCGAGTACCGGGGCGCGAGCGAAGACGAACAAGAACACAATCGCGTGTGGCGCGACGAGGACATTAAGCGTCTCGAACTCTCGAAGACGAACCTGCGCGTCATCACGTATGAAGCGGCGAGGATTCCACTCATCCCGCGCAAAACACCGAAGATTCGTGAGGGCAAGTCTGTCGGGTTCGGCTCCGAACGCGAGTCTGAATTCCGCTTAACGGAAGGCGAGATTACGCCGGAGGTAGTACGGGCGTTGCTCGCGCGCTTTAAGCGTCCCATCGCAACCAGCGTCCTCCCAACTGAAGACGAAGAGTCCGGTCATTTAAGCTTTGAGATTCCGGTGTTTCATCGCCAGCGCGCAGGCGGCACGTCCGGCACCTTACGTGTCTATGAAGACTACGTTGCCTTCGATTCAGAACAGGCAGGGCATTCACGTTACTGGCGTTACGATGATGTCCGCGACATCGGCAGTCTCGGTCGTTATAAGTTCGAGATTGCGACTTATGAAGGGCAGTTCGGCACCGACGGCAGAAGCTACATCTTCGACCTTAAGCGACCGATGACGAGCCGCGAGTACGATCAACTGTGGGCGAAAATTTACGAGCGTGAGCAGACGCCACGACTGCGCCACGCCGGGAGAAGGCGCGATGGTGGCCGTTCCGAGAAACTAAACGGGGCGGGATGAGCGGTAGTTAAAAGAGTGGAACTAACGTCAAGCAGACCGAAGCGAATCATGAAGCGCCGGAGGATTAAAGCGGGTGTTGAGTTCTTCGACCGGAAGCATTTCTCTCTCGCGACCTGATCTACGGGCGCGATGTGAGTGCCGCTATGTAGGGGTAAACCCAACAGTGCTGTCACCAGCCGCAAAGTAGAGGCTGTTTTAGCCGTCTCAGAAAGGTTCGTCTTTGAGACTGCCAGCTTTTTAGCAGAAAGTGGAACGATACCAGCCTACGGCATGATTCAAAACTCATCTCAATTTCAAAGTCTCAAAACTGTGCGTCATTCAACGGGTCTTGAGACTGGCTACCTTGCGGCTCATAACAGCAGTGTTGGGTTTACCCCTATATGCGCGTCATCGCCGAGATGTATTTGAAGCCGCCGGATTATGACTATCCGCTTCAGCCCGACGGCGCAGGCTACACGCTGGCTTATGGCTTGAGCTTGATCGGTTGGCTCGCACTCGGTGTCACTCCCGCGCCCGCTCTCAGGCTAACCGGTATGCTGACACGTATGCTGCACTAACGAGCAGCCAAGCCGGGTGTCAACAGTCTGGGCTGACGCCGTACCGCTTGAAGCTGAAGGCAGGCGCTTCGCTCAAAGTTGCATTTCCCGCTTGACTCTATACTCCACTACAGGGTTTAGACTGTTATTACTGCTTTCGGGGCAGCATATTTGAACTAGCAATGAAGGAGTGAAGCAATGAACAGGAATTTGTATTTGAAGTTTTTGGGTGGGGCTTTGGCAGTGGCATCTACGGGGACGGTCGGCGTGATAGCACAGAATCAGGCGAGGGAAAGTTCCGCGCCGGTTCAAGCGGAGCGACAGGCAAGCGCGCCGAACGACAAGGATGAGCAGACGTGTCCGATGATGGGAAAAGGCGGCGGCACTCAGATGAATATGCCCACGATGGACTGCTGCAAAAAGATGGGCATGAGCATGAAACGTCCGACGACTGGCAGCAATGACAGTTCCGAGCGGATACCGAGTTCTAATCAGTAAGCATACAACACGGATAGGAAGGAGAATAAATTATGGCTCTCAAGGAAGGTGAAGTTTACAGGTGCTCCGATGCAAAGTGCGGGTGCGAGATAACGGTGACGAAGAGTGCGCCACCTGATTGTAAAGGCAAAGAGCAGCCGCGCTGTTGCTGTGGCAAGGAGATGCAAAAAGTCTAACCAGCTCGTTAAATGTTCAGCTCGATTCCGTGCTCACGCATGGGATCGAGCTGAATGCACTCATGATTAAGGGAGATAACCTTATGAATAGGAACGTCATGAACATCATGTTGATAATGCTTGCCGTGATCGGCTCTATTGCCCTTTCGGTGTAATCGGTATGTGGCTAATGCCTGCGGGCATGATGGGCGGAATGATAGGCAGCGGGATGACCGCCGTCGGGTGCGGCATCGGTGGACTGTTGTTCATCGGATTAATCGTCGCCGCTGTCGCCGTTCTTTTATCTCGACGTAAGCCGCTTATCTAGGTGGCAGAAGGTTAATGCACGAATGAGGTCATAGAAGATGAGAAAAGCATTTGCACAGATCGAACGAACGAGCAGCGAAGGCGGCGCTTCGCTCAAGATCGGCGAAGTGGCGCGAATTTCCAGCATCGGCATTGAGGCGTTGCGCTTCTATGAAAGAAGCGGGCTGCTTGGCCGTCCCGCGCGCACGGCGAGCGGCTACCGCATCTACGATAGGGAAGTAATCAACCGCCTCGCCTTCATCAAGCGGGCGCAAACTCTCGGCTTTACGCTTGACGAGATCAAACACGTTATCGCCGAGAAGCAATCCGGTCAAAGCCCATGTGCGGAAGTGCGCGAAATCGTGCGTCAACGCTTACAGGAACTTGACGAGCGGATGACGCAGATGCGTCGTTACCGCAAGGAGCTAGGTGCGGCGCTTGCAGAGTGGGACAAGGCAGACACATCTGATGGCGATATTTGCGGTCTCATTGAGGGGACTGACATTGAGCACCCGATGTCTGCGCCGCAAGGCGTCGCGAAGAGAAGCGGCACACGGAAGAGATGATGCCGGTTAATAGAATTGGTTTTTCTGTCGGGTACTAACAAGTAAGAAATTTGGAAGGAGTAGGAAAGTGATGACAACGCAACGCAAGTGGTTATTGGTATTAAGTGTGATCGCGGTAGCCGCCGCCGCATTAGCAGTGGGCGTGAGATTTGACACTCTGTTGTTATTTGGCGCGGTGCTGCTATGCCCTGCCGCGATGTATTTCGGTATGCAAGGAATGGGAATGCAGCAAGGTTGCGGATATGGAGGGAAGTGCAACCACTCGGATGCTCACGGTGCAATGCCCAAAACGGAAACTCAAGAACGCCCGAAAGCTGCTTAAAACTTAATCCATGTTTGAAATTAACTGGAATCCTGTCGCACATTTCGGACCGGTGCCCGTCAACTGGTATGGCATCACGACGGCGCTTGGCTTCCTCGTCGGCGGGTATCTCGTATGGCGGCGGGCACCGAAGTTTGCCGTGCCGCGCGAGAAGATCGAAGGGCTGATGATATGGATCGTCGTCGGCGCGGTCATCGGCGCACGCCTCTACTTTCTGGTGCAGAACGACTTCATCTCTTACCTCGCACACCCGTTGCGGATGTTCGCTGTGTGGGAAGGCGGGTTGGCGTTCTTCGGTGGGCTGTTCGGCGGCATCGCGGCGGCGTTTCTTTACACCCGGAGTGAGGGACTGTCATTTTCGCGTGTCGCCGACCTTTTCGCTCCGGCGATACCTGTAGGTTCCGCCATTGGGCGCATCAGTTGCGGACTCGCCGGCATGGACTACGGCACGCCGACGAGCTTGCCGTGGGGCGTTGTGTACACGAACCCGCACAGCTACGCGCCGACGGACGGCATTGCTCGTCATCCCGATCAGTATTATGAACTGCTAGGCGACCTCTTGATTGCGAGCATCCTCTTCAGACTTCGCGGAAAGCTGCCCGACAGCGGGCTGTTCCTTCTCTATTTGATTCTTTTCAGTATTCTCAGATTCTTCGTTTTCTACGTGCGCGGCAGTTCCCCTCCGGTGGCTCTCGGTCTCAAGAACGCGCAGTGGACGGCGCTTGCTATACTCGCGGTGGCATTGCCGGTTTTAATCGCCGTCAATGTAAGGAACTGGCGAAGCGCCCAGGCCGTATCGCAGTAAAGAGAGTAGCAGAGACAGCGGCGTGAGTACGAAAGCAAACATTGCAACGACTGGTCATGTCCACCTGAAAAGCGGGCAGACATTCCGTGCATGAATTCTTTAGTGGTGAATGTTGATAAAAACTCATAGAGTTTCAGCGTGGTTGAGCGCGCCGTTAATAGTCGGGGCATTCGGCGCTCTCGTCCTGTTTGAACGCCGCCGCTCGTTGCGGCGCACGACTGAACCAAAGCTCAAGCGCAACGCGCGCAACCTGGTGGTCGCCGCGCTCGGCGCAATCGCGCTTCAAGCAGCGGAGCGCCCCGTCGTTCAACCCCTCACGCTGCTGGTCGAACGGCGCAGATGGGGCCTACTCAAGCGCGTTCGTTTGCCCGCGTGGTTGGAAGTCGCGTTAGCCGTTGTCCTGTTGGATTACACGCTTTACATCTGGCACTACCTTACGCATCGTGTTAAATGGCTGTGGCGTTTCCACGTCGTGCATCACGTTGACCTCGATCTGGACGCTTCAACCGCTTTGCGGTTTCACTTCGCGGAACTCGCGTTGTCGGTTCCCTGGCGCGTCGGTCAGATCGTGGGCATCGGAGTTTCGCCCCTGTCGTTCTCCGTATGGCAGACGCTGCTGTTTCTTTCGATCATGTTTCACCACTCAAACGTCCGCTTACCGATTGATGTTGAACGTGCGCTTAACCGCTTCATCGTCACACCGCGAATGCACGGGATTCATCATTCGATGGTGCGCGAAGAAACGGATTCAAATTGGTCGAGCGGACTCACGCTATGGGACTGGCTGCACGGCACGCTTTGTTTGAATGTGCCGCAACATGAGATCAGCATCGGCGTTCCGGCCTATCGTGAGTCGGAAGACGTTAAGCTGGAGAATATATTGGAAATGCCTTTCACCAGCCAACGTCCGACGTGGGAACTGTCAACCGGCGTACTTATATTGCGACGGGATAGAATGCCTGAGAAATAATCTTAACGAGAGCACGTTTCTGCTCAAGTCATAGAAAGGCGCGGACTGCGCGTCAAAGATATAACGTGCCCGGATATGAGATGAGTTTCTAGAAGCCGCCGTTCTTTAAGAGACGAGGAATGTCCCTTTGCGAATGCGGCAAAAGTAATCGGTAGCGCGAAAGAAAAACGGCGAATGTCATCATCCCGATCTCTGGTAGAACGAGCGCCCATAAGAGAAGAGCAGTGGGTAGTGTAATACCTAAGGATAGGTATGGCGATTGACTTTATACTCCTCAGCCGCAGACGAAGCACGCTGATAATTGCAAGTAAGTCAATAGCGGCAAACATTATAGAAACGGCCAGTACAAAATTAGGCATAGATGATCATTTAAGATGGATCAAGCAAAAATCCGGGTATAAGATGTCCTTCGAGCGCACATCGCGCCAAGTATCGAATTTAGCAGTAGCTCCTCACCTTATTTCAAAAGTAAGCGTCGCCCATTTCGATTCGTAATCCACGTCCGCGTGCTGTAGTTTCGTCATATGAATCATCTTCACATACCATTTGCCTACGCCGCTCAAGCGAAAGCGCGCGATGCCGCGTGCGTTGGTGCGCGCGCTTGCTTCGTTCGACATACTCCCCGCTTTCGATTCAAAACCAGCCAACACGAATTGATTAACGAGCGGCTCACCATTTAGCGTGCAAAGCACCTCAAGCATTTGCCCGAGGCGCAAACTGTATGGATGCTGTTGTGGGATGATTTCGACCGGGTAACCGAGCGGCTTTCGATAGCTCCCCGTGCGCGTGTCGCCGACTTGGAAAATGGCTCGCACATGCTTCGAGTAACGCTCACGAATATCCTTAGCCAACTCACCGTTCTTTCGGCGCATTGTGAACGTGTCGGGCAACCCGTCGTGTGCGAGGTATTCATTGAAGTCTTTGGCCTTCAAATCAATTTCGCGCGGCTTAGTTGAGACAGCGACGACGTATGTGCCCGTCGCACCGGTTTGAAGGTCTAGTATCGCGGTCTTGCCTTCATCACGCCATCTGTTCGCTTCCGGGTGCGCCACGCTGCCATCAGGCGCAACAAAACTTACGTCCCGCATCCGTTCGCGCCCAACGGCTCCCTCGCTGGTGCGGAAACTGCCGTTCATCAAACGCACAATCGCCCGCGAGTTCGGACGAAGAAAGTAGGTATCCAAGTTCAGAAACAGATCATGCGCGCTCACTGAAGCTACAAGGCACATGAGCAGGAATAGACAACGTAAGCTTCGTTTCATCAAGTCAACCCTCTTCACAAAGCTGATGTATGCACTGACGAACTTGCGCCCGCGCGAGATGTCATTATGTCACGGAAGCAGAGTGATACTCTATGCCCGTAATGCCTCAGTATTAATTCACGTTGAATAATCGTTGCTCTAAGCCATGCTGTCTGTAAACAGACAACAGTTGTTTGTAAACAGACAGTAATGAAGAACGACACTCCGGCTCGCGCGTAAAATCCCAACGAATTCGGGTATTCCGGTCGTAGGAACAAGTATTAGATTGCGGAACGGCAATTGCCCAAACGTCTTTGGAAATATAGCTCGATTAAGTAATTACATGAGCAGTACAGCGACATTAGAAATCGAGACGGAGACAAGCGTTTGCGAAGAACGAGTCTTTTTCAAGTGTCCGGTCGGAGGCTTTGCTTCGCTCAGTCCCGGCAGGTGTCCGAAATGCGGTGAATTCTTGCTGATAGTTAATGCGGCATCGCTTTCGATAAACAAATATGGTGAAACGGTTGTGCGTAATATCCACACGGGCTTCAGAAACAATCACAAGGCGGAAGGAGCCGAGTGATTCAGTGATGTCTGAAAGCAAACATCCGTACCGGGATACTTAACGAAAGCTATGTGACGGAGGATTTGATAATGAAACTTTGGGCAAAAGAAAATACAGGTTTAGCGATTATAGCGTTAGTGCTTTCTGTGTTGATGTCTGGGGTGAATGCGTTCGCGCATGGCGGTGAGGATCATGGAGATGAGAAGAAAGCACCGGTTGTATCAAACGGCGCGGGAACAGTAATCCGAGTTGCGCGTGTCGGTGATCTTGAAGTCACGTTCAAACATCCGCCCATCGAGCCGGACAAGGGAACTACCGCGCGAGTTTTCGTCACACGCTTTGACTCGAACGAACCGGTTGACAACGCGCGCATCTTCGTCATTTTGGGGGATGCCGGTGCGATTCCCGAAGCAGCAGCGACAGTAGGTGTAGCGTCCGGCATATACGAAGTGAAGTTGTCTCCCATGCCGAAGGGCCAATATAAACTTGCCGTGCGTATTGAAGCTAATGGCGCGACGGAGACGGCACAGTTTGGAGCGATTGAAGTCGCTCCTGCTCCAGCATCGCCAGCCGAAAACAGTTCCGGTTGGGCGCGGACGGCGCTTGTGGTGCTTGCCTTACTTGCCGCTCTCGGTATCGGTGGCGCAATTCTTTATCGCGTGGTGCAGAGCTTTCGTCGGGATCGCGTCAAAGCTGACCCGATTACAGCATAAGATTTTGTTACGGCGATGGGATAACGCGACAAGCAAAAACAGTCAAGCCCCGCATTGAATATAAGAATGAGCAAATATAAGACAGCGATGCGCTGCCGCAAGCGAAGTGTTTTTACAATAGTGCTGTTCACGCTGATTTCATCGGTTCCCTTGGGAATAGAGGCGCAAACGACACCGCCATCTCCGCCGCCGACCACGCAATCTCCGCAACAAACTGCTCCTTTAAGTGGCAGGCAAGCCGGAACCCCCGGAGCAGGGCAAGCGGCGACGAATGCGTTGCAAGGAAGTCAACTTTCGTCGGGGCAATTCGTTGATCCATCCGGGCTGTCGCTTGGTCGGCTGGTCGAAACGGGTTTTAACAGGCGCTCCGATTTGCTCGCTGCGAGACAGCGATTAGCCATCGCGCAAGGTCGTTTAATCCAAGCGGGACTGAGACCGAACCCGACGCTCGATTCCGAATACGGAAGCCCTCGCTTTCTCGGCGGTGAAGCGGAAAGCGAATTTGCCGTTGGCCTTTCCCAAGTTTTTGAAACAGGCGGTAAGCGCCGCAAGCGGGTTGGCGTGGCGCGGCTTGAAGTCGAACAAACGCGCGCCGAAGTGTTGGCGCTGGAACGACAGTTTGCCGCCGAACTTCGCGCCTCGTATGTGCTGGCGCTCGGTTTTGCCAGACAGCTAGACGTGTTTGAACGCCTTATTGCCGTCAATGAAGAGTTAGTGCGAATCACGAACGAGCGTCTGAAAGAAGGGGACGTTGCGCCGCTCGATCTAAATCTCGTACGCGTCGAAACAGACCGATTGAAAGTGCAAGTGGTACGCACGCGCGCCGATCTGGAGGGTCAGCTTATCTCGCTACGCACGCTCGTCGGCTTTGAGACAACCGAACCGTTGCGAATCGCGCCCTTGCCGGAACGCCCGCCGCGCCTCGATATTAGCTTGCCGGAGCTGACAGAGATCGCGCTCCGTGAGCGCTCTGATTTACGTGCTGCGCGTTTGGGCGAAGAATTGGGTGGAGCACGCATCCGACTTGCGGAATCGTTGCGAACGCCGAACGTCGCCGCGTCAGCGCGCTACGCGCGGCAACGACAAATTCTTGATCTGCCAGCGCAACTCGGCGTCGGTTCGTTTCCGAACACTGACAACGAACTGCGCTTCGGCGTCTCGGTGGAATTACCGGTCTTTAATAAGAATCAAGGAGAGATTGCGGCGGCGGTCGGCGAGCGCGCGCAGTTTGTTCGTCAACGCGAGTTTTTAGAGACGACGATCCGCCGCGATGTGGCGCTCGCTTACCGTCGCTATCGTGCAGCGGCAGAAGCTTTAGTGATCTACTCGACGCAGATCGTGCCGCGTTCCGAAGAGAACCTTCGCACCATCAGAGCGGCTTACACGCTCGGCGAGTTTTCCGTCTTCGACATCATTAACGAGCAGAGTAGATTGATCGCGAGCGAGACGGGTTACAGCGAAGCTTTGCGCGACTACTACACTGCGCTCGCTGAAATTGAGCGCGCTCTCGGCACGCCGATCCCGGCGACGGGTTTTGCGCCGGGCACAATTTCCGTTTTGCCGGAGTTGCCAGACAATGCGCCGTTGATAGATTCGGGCATTCTCCGGCGGTCGAGCATCAGTACATCATTGGAAGTGCCGCTTACGACAACGGCAGTGCCCGACCCAACTTCTTCTGCGCCGGTCACGCCCGTTACACCGCAACAGGCGCAGAACGATTCATCAAACAAATCGAAACCTGAATAGGAGAAGATCAAATGAAAAAGATACTTGCCATCGCATTCGTGGGTTCCATCACTGCTTTCGCCGCTGGATGTTCCAGTAGCTCCGATAGTAATCAGCCTAATGCGAATACCACGACAGTCACGAACAGCACATCGGGAACGAACACCGCCTCGACCGCTCCACACAACTCCGAACCTGCGAAGGGAGGCGCGACTACCGGCGAGGATATTCCGGCGAACGTGCGTGCCGCACTTCCCGATGCTCAGTCGTTTACCAAGCAGCACAAAGATTTGAGTTCCGCTCAGATCGCCGCGATTCAGCGAGAGACTGGAAGTAAAGTTCCCGATACTGATCACCACTCGTACCTTGCCTTCTCTAACAGCAGCGGTACGCGCCAACAAATCGGCGCGGTGACAGTGGTCAAAGCAGGCGGTAAAGAAATGGTGATCGTGTACGAGAACCGGGGCGGTAAGCCGTACATCAAGGAAGTTCGGGCGGAGGGCGTCCCTCAGTCTTTCCTAGACCAATTCAAAGGCAAAGGACATGACGACAAATATAAAATCGGTCAAGACCTGAAGGCCCAAGCCATAGACGATGCGACGGCTAGAGATGCGGCGGAAGCCGTGCGCGTCGACATCATGACCATGCAGACACTTTATGGCGCACCAGACAAGCACTGATATGCAAACATTGAAATCAGTAATTAAAGATCAGAGGCGGGCGCAAGCGACGAAAGCCACGAGCACTATCATCCGTAGAATGACGGTGCTTAGCTGGGCGTTCATCTTCTTCGTAGTGTTGCTACTAATAGCACCGGCGCTTCGCTCCGCCAGCGCGCACGGGGGGGAAGATCACGGTGATGAAAAGAAAGCACAAACTACCGCTACCGCTACGGCTGTCGGTGCTCGTGCCGTAGCGGTTCGGACTGCCGAACGCAATGTTCAAACGCCGGACGGTCAGTTCAAAGCGCGGCTGCGACAAGCGCCACTCGACCCGCGTACAGGTGAGACGACGCAATTCGCCGCTGATCTCAGCGAGCAAATCGTCGGTGGATTCAGTACCGGGGAGCCGCAACCTATTGCGGGCGCGACGGTCACTGCGCGGATCATAACCGCTGCCGGGGGCGCAGTCGCTTCGGGATTGAAGACCACAGCGACCACGCCCGGCTCATTCGATTTGCAATACAACTTCCCTAACGGCGGCGAGTACAAGCTCGTTCTAGATGTGCGCACAAACGACACCCGGCAGTTCTCCGCCGACTTTCCGGTGAGCGTTGTCTCCGCACCCACCAACTGGCTCTTCTGGCTCGGAATAGCCACGCTCGCGCTCATTTCGGCGGGAGCCATCTTTGGTTATTACCGTTCGCGGTCAAGCGACGGTGCGGTTCCGGCGCGCGTCGCGGCGCGTAAAACCGCGCCTGTAGCTCTCGGCGCGCTAATCTTCTTCGGTTTAGGTACCACCGCGCTTGCCTATTTCTCTCCGCCGCGCGAACGCCGCGCCATCGCCAGCCTGCCGCCCGCCTCAAGCGCAGAATCGAGTGAAACAGCGACATCTCCGACCGGAGACCCGGCGCTTGGTGGCTCAGGCGCGACGATCACGATTCCGAAAGAATCCCAGTTGCTCTTTACGATCCGCACCACGCAGGTCGAGCAACGTCAAATCACAGGTGGTTTGAAAGTTGCGGGCACGGTGCAAGCACGACCCGATGCTCAAGCTGTGATTGCGCCGCCCGTCTCCGGGCGCGTGATATTTAGTCAAGGATTGACAGTTGGCTCTGTCGTAGGTCGCGGGCAGCGGATCGGCACGATTGAGCAAATCTTGGGCGCGCCGGAGCAGGCAGGGCTTGAAGCACAACGCATCGGACTTCGCACCGCCGCGCTTGAGCAACAATCCAGACGTAGCGCGCAGGTGGCGCTTGCTCAACAAGCACGCACCCGACTCGCACAAGCGCAACGTGAGTTGCAGCGCGCGACGAATCTTTTGGAAGTCGGTGCCGCGCCGCGTCGTCGCGTCGAGGAAGCGCAAACTGCCGTCAAACTTGCGCAGCAGGAAGTCGCTTCGGCAGAGCAGCAAGCGCAGGTTGCCGCGCAGCAGGTAAGGGTCGCGCAAGAAGGCGTCGCGCGGGTTGATCCGGTGCGTACCTTCCCGCTCGTCTCGCCGGTGACGGGTGTTGTTACCGGGCTGAAAGTAACAGCCGGTCAGCAGGTCGAAGCGGGCGCGCAACTCTTAAACATCGTCAATCTCAGCACGGTCTTTCTGCAAGCGCAGGTCTTTGAGAAAGACCTCCCGGCGGCGCGTGACTCACGTCGCGCCACATATACGGCAGCAGGGATTCCCGATGAAGTCTATCGCATCGGCGAAGGCGGAGATGGACGGCTCGTCACGATTGGTCAAGCGGTTGATCCGCAGACACGCACTATACCGGTTATCTTCGAGGTGCCTAATCCGCTAAACCGCTTACGCGAAGGTATGTTTGTCGAGATCACGATGGACACGACCGGTAATCAAACTGTCGTGAGCGTGCCGAAGCAATCGGTCGTCACCGAGCAGGGGCGCACCTTCGTCTATGTCTTCAAAGGTGGTGAGACATACGAAAAACGCGTTGTCGTGATTGGCACCGAAGGTCAAGACTTTTACGAAGTTAAATCAGGCTTGCAAGCGGGCGAGCGCGTCGTCACGGAAGGTATTTACCAACTGCGCTCAACGCAGCCCGGAGCTTGATTAACGGATTATCAAGGAGCTTGGAAACAAAGGAATTATGAATTGCACTACTAAATTATCGGTGGCGGGGATGGCATTAGCTTTCGCCGCTTTCATCACCGGATGCATGATGGCAGACCATGCCATGACGAATGCCGATGCCGTGCCGACAGCTCAAGCGCATCCGGCGCTTGTGCCAATCAGCGACGTGAATGAATCGAAGCCTGTTTTCCGCGCCGAGTTTGTGACGGCACCGGCGGAAGTCAAAGCGGGTGAGCCGGTCACGCTCTCCTTTACGATTAGGGATGCGAAAGGCGCGTCTGTGCGCCAGATGCAGATCGTTCATGAGAAGCCGATGCACCTGCTCGTTGTGTCAAGCGATCTTGCTGAATTCACACACATTCATCCCGAGCCTCAACCGGACGGCACTTTCAAAATCGCGCACACGTTTCTGAACGGCGGCGCATACAAACTCTACGCGGATTTCACGCCGCAGGGCGCGAGTCAGGTCATTGAGAGTGTTGACTTGAATGTGATCGGAAACGCTCGCCCGCGCGTCGCGCTCGTCGAAGATAAAACGATGACGAAAGTTGTGGACGGATTGCGCGTGACGATGAAGCCTGACAAAACCTTGCGCGCCGCCGATGAATTGATGTTGAACTTCGCGGTTGCCGATGCAAAATCGGGCAAGCCCGCAATTGATCTGCAACCTTACTTAGGCGCGCTCGCTCACTTTGTCATCATCAGCGAAGACACCACCGATTTTCTGCACGCGCATCCGATGACGAAAGAGGAGATGAACGGGATGCGGGCGATGAGCGGCATGGATCACGCCGCGTCGCCGCATTCGCACGGAGCGAGGGAGATGAGCGACCGGGCAGAGACGAGAGCCGCAAACAGCCCGTCTGAAGTCGCCGCGCACACTACGTTCCCGCGCGCCGGACTCTACAAAGTGTGGGCGCAGTTCCAACGCAGCGGACGAGTCATCACCGTTCCCTTTGTCCTGCGCGTCGCTGCTAATCAGGATGCGCCTGCCATCTCCGCCAATAACACGACGAATGATGCTTCAAACGTTCCTGCCGGTGCAGTCAGGGTAACTGTTAGCAGCACGGGCTATGAACCATCGCGCATCGAAGCGAAAAGAGGTCAGCCAATTGTACTCGCATTCTATCGCGCAGATGCGAACAACTGCGGCAGCGAAGTCATCTTCCCGTCGCTTAACGTCCGGCGAAAATTGCCCGTCGGTCAAACCGTTATCGTCGAAGTGACGCCGCAGGAATCAGGCGATTTGGCATTTGCCTGCGGCATGAACATGATGCGCGGCGCGCTCATCGTTCAGTAATAGAATTTGAAAGTAAAACACAAATCTGGAGACTAAAATGCAAAGAATCTTTCACGGTAAATTCGTTCTCGTCGCAGTCCTATTGTCGGCGGCAGTCCTGACCGGCGCGGCGTGCAGCACAACGCCGGAGACGAACGTCAATAACACCAACACGACAACGACAACTGCTACCTCAACGATGCCTGCCGCGTCACCGGCTGGCAGCATGTCGAACATGAACGGCAACATGAGCGGCATGGGTAACATGAATATGCAAAGTTCGCCGAACGCCGCGAGCCAGCCCTACGACTTGCAGTTCATTGACACCATGAGCGCGCACCACCAAAGCGCGATTGACATGGCGCGTCCTGCTGAAACGAAAGCGCAGCACGCCGAGTTGAAGGAGTTAGCGCGCAACATCGTCCGCGACCAAGAACGGGAAATCGCCCAGATGCGCGGGTGGCGCGAACAGTGGTATGCGGGCAAGCCGCAGGCGATGAACATGGAGATGCCCGGCATGATGGACGCAATGAAGGGCATGGACATGAAGGGTCTGAACGCGGCGACGGGCAACGCCTTTGACTTGATGTTCATTGACATGATGACGGCGCATCATCAGGGCGCCGTGACGATGGCGCGCGAAGCTCTCACGCGCGCCGAGCACCCGGAGATCAAACGTCTCGCGCAAGCTATCATTGACGCGCAGGAGAAAGAGATTGCACAGATGAAAAAGTGGAAAGCGGCGTGGAGCGGCGCAGGGAAATAAGCGCGACTCACAAGCAGTTTCGTGGCTTGAACATTAGAACCATGCCAGCCAGCGCCGTCACGCGCGGCTGGAGAACAGTTAGGGAAAATCACAGGAGGGAACGGATGAAAGTAACAAGGACATTAGCACTACTCGCGTTTGCCGTCGTCTCGACGATTGGCGGAAGCGCGCTCGTCGCAGGCAACGCCGTCGCTGCGACATTACACGATTCGCCGCCTGATCTTGCGTTCATTGACATGATGATGATGCACCATGATCAAGCCATCGCCATGGCGCGGATGGTTGAAACGAAGGGGCAGCTTCCGCAATTGAAGGAGTTTGCCGCGAGGGTCATCGCCGACCAAGAGAAAGACAAGGGCGAGTTGCAGGGCTTGCGTGACCGCTTCTTCGCCGATCAACCGAAAGCCGACAAGATGCGGATGCCCGGCAAGACGATGACGATGGCGGAGATGCAACGCATGTCGGAGATGGACATGCGAAAACTCGAAGCGGCTTCCGGCAAAGAGTTTGATCACACGTTTCTCGACCTCTTGACCAAGCACCACCAGATGGCGATTGGCATGTCGCGCAGTGAGATCGCCGGCGGCAAGCAGGCTGAAGTGAAAGATTTCGCCCGCAGAACAATTGACAAGCAGTCGAAAGAAATCCGCGAGATGCGCGAAATGATGAGACAGGTCGGCGGCGCGCCTGGGAGGGCACGCGGTCGGAGTATGCGCGGACGCGCGTGAAGAGGGGGAATCACGCATCCGCGCAGGATGAGGCGAGCCTTCAATATCGTCGCCTCTGATGATGGGGCGCGGCTACCCGCCGCGGGTCTTAGTCGCGTCCCAATACAACAACCATTAACCGAAAGGAGATTCCACTACGATGAACAAGAAACTAAAAGCTTTATTAGCCGGTGTCGCGTTGATAGTAAGCGTCGCTCTAGCTTCACCACCCGCCTTCGCCCACGAAGGTCACAATCACTCGAAAAAGCACGGCAAGAAGCAATCGAAAAATAAGGGGAAACAAAGATCGGCGACAACTCGTCACCGGTAGTCCACATTAGTCACAAACTGAAGTAGACGATGGCAGAAGTTTTATTTACCAATGCAAAGGAAGCAGAGTGGCATTCTTAAGCATTACATGCGCCGGATGCCCTGCTTCTTTTTGCATCGGTAGGTGGCATACATAAAAGAACTTAGGAGTTATTAGGAACCCATTATAGAAGCAGATAATACCCGAAAGTCAGGGGATTGGGTTTCCAGTAGAAGGCAAGCATTATGTTGAACGGGATTATTAAATGGTCACTTCAGAATCGAATGCTCGTCGTTGCTATCTCGGCGCTACTGCTGGTGTGGGGTTCTTATGTCGCCTACAACCTGCCGGTTGACGTGCTGCCCGATTTGAACAAACCATCGGTCACGATCCTCACCGAAGCCGGTGGGCTTGCGCCCGAAGAAGTTGAAACGCTCGTCTCGTTTCCGATTGAGACGCTGATGAACGGCGCGCCCGGGGTGACCCGCGTGCGTTCGGTTTCAGGCATCGGACTCTCGGTCGTGTACGTGGAATTCGACTGGGGAACGGACATCTACATTGACCGGCAGCTCATTGCGGAAAAGCTTAATCTTGCGCGCGAACAACTGCCTACCGGCGTTACGCCGTCAATGGGCCCGATCTCTTCGATCATGGGCGAGATCATGCTCGTCTCGGTTAAATCCAAATCCGGCGCAACCGACCCGCTTGACGTGCGCACGCTTGCCGACTGGACGATTCGCCCGCGCCTGATGACGATTCCGGGCGTCGCACAGGTGATTAATATCGGCGGCGGCGTCAAGCAGTATCAAGCCCTCGTCTCGCCCGAAAAACTCAAGCAGTTCGGCCTCACGATTGAGGATGTCACGAAGGCGCTTGAGAAGTCGAACGTCAACACGACGGGCGGCTTTGTGGATGCGCAAAGTCAAGAGTATTTGATCCGCAACCTCGCGCGATTCTACTCGCGCGATGAGCTTAGAAATACCCTTGTCGCCTATCGCAACGGCACTGCCATTAAACTCGGCGATGTGGCGAACGTCGAATTCGGGCCGAAGATTAAGCGAGGCGATGCGGGCACGGACGGTCAACCGGCAGTCATCATGTCAATTCAGAAGCAGCCGGGCACCTCGACCGTGGAGCTGACAAAGAAGGTTGAAGTGGCGATCAAGGAACTCGGCGCGACCATGCCGGAGGATGTGGAGATCAACTCCGATTTGTTCCGTCAAGCAAACTTCATTGATGCGGCAATCGGCAACGTCATCGAAGCTTTAAGAGACGGCGCGATCCTCGTCGTTATCGTATTATTTCTGTTTCTACTCAACTTCCGCACGACGGCGATTACGCTGACGGCGATCCCACTCTCTTTCATTATCACCTTTCTAATCTTCAAAGCCTTCGGCGTCTCGATCAACACAATGACGCTTGGAGGACTTGCCGTCGCCATCGGCGAACTGGTGGACGATTCCATTGTTGACATCGAAAACATCTTCCGCCGCCTGCGCGAGAACCGTCAACTCGAACACCCGAAGCCTCCGCTGGGAGTGATTTATCGTGCCTCTTTGGAGATTCGCTCCAGCATCGTGTATGCGACTTTTATCGTCGCGCTGGTCTTTATCCCGCTTTTTGCTTTGACCGGAATTGAAGGGCGTCTGCTCGCGCCGCTCGGACTCGCCTACATCACATCATTGGTCGCTTCGCTCGTCGTAAGTTTAACGGTCACGCCGGTGCTCGCCGCTTTGCTGCTTCCGCAGATGAAAGCAATGAAGCACGGCAAGGAAGGCTTCTTCGTCCGCTTTATCAAAAAATGGGATGAGAAACTGCTGCACTCGACGCTGCGTCACCCGTGGGTCGTGATCGCTGGCGCGACACTCATGTTCCTGATCGCGATCTCGACGCTGCCCTTTGTCGGCACCGCCTTCCTGCCGGAGTTCAACGAAGGCTCGCTGACCATCAACGTACAGGCTCAACCGGGCACGAGCCTACAGGAGAGCAACCGTATCGGTTCGATTGCCGAGAAGCTACTGCTCTCCATTCCGGAAGTTAAATCAACGGGACGGCGAACGGGGCGCGCCGAGATGGACGAGCACGCCGAAGGAGTTCACTACACGGAGATTGACGTTGACTTGAAAAAAAGCGACCGCGAGCGCGAGGTGGTGCTTGACAACATCCGCGACAAGCTTGCGGTCATCCCCGGCGTGACCATCAACGTCGGGCAGCCCATATCGCACCGCATAGACCACTTGCAATCGGGCGTCCGGGCGCAGATCGCTATCAAGCTTTTCGGCGACGATCTCGGAGTCTTGCGCGCTAAAGCCGAAGAAATCAGAAACGTCGTGAACACGGTCGAGGGCGCAACCGACGTATCCATTGAAAAGCAGGTGCTCATCCCTCAGGTGCGCTTCAACGTCAACCGGACGGCGGCGGCGCAGTACGGACTCCAGCCCGGTGAGGTGGCGGAAACGCTTGAAACCGCTTTGAACGGCAAGAAGGTTTCGGAAGCGGTTGAAGGGCAGCGTCGCTACGATGTGGTTGTGCGATTCGACGACGCATCGCGCGGTAGCCTCGATGCCTTGCGTAGCGCAACGATTGACACCCCGCAGGGCACACAGATTCCTGTCTCGGCAGTTGCCGACATCGAGCGAATTCCGGGGCCGAATCAAGTGTTGCGTGAAAACACCCAACGCCGCATCGTCGTACAGTCCAACACGGCGGGGCGTGATCTCGGCTCCGTCGTTCGTGATATGCAGCAGCGCATCAAAGCACAGGTGCAACTGCCCGAAGGTTACTTCATCGAGTTTGGTGGACAGTTCGAGGCGCAGCAGGAGGCGACGAAGCGTTTGTCGATTCTGACCTTCTTCTCGCTCATTGCTATCTTCTTCCTGCTTCTGAAAGCTCTCGGTGATTGGCGTTCCGCCGCGCAGGTGATGATCAACATCCCGCTCGCCATGATCGGCGCGATCTTCGCGATGCTCATCACGGGCGGCGTCTTTTCGGTCGCCACGCTCGTCGGCTTTATCTCGCTCGTCGGCATTACCTCTCGTAACGGCATTATGATGATCTCGCATTATCTTCATTTGATCCGGGAAGAGGGCGAGGAGTTCAACGAACACATGATCATTCGCGGGTCGCTGGAAAGATTAGTCCCCGTGTTGATGACGGCGCTCACGGCAGGGCTGTCGCTGATTCCCTTGGCACTCGCATCAGGTCAGCCGGGCAAGGAGATTTTGCACCCGCTCGCGGTCGTCGTGCTTGGCGGTATCCTGACTTCGACTCTCTTAGATCAACTCGTCACGCCCGCCGTCTTCTTCAAATTCGGGAAGCCGGTGGCTGCCCGCATGATACGTGAGCGCGAAGCGCACGCGGCAGGCGGTGATGACAAGGATGAATTCGGAGAAGAGCGACAACGTGAAAAGGATGTGCCACCCTACGCCGAACGAATGCCAGAGCCGGTCGCCGGTGATTAAACGAAGGTGCTGCGCTACCTTTTCAGTCAATGCGCTCGAAGTAAAGGAGTGAGTGTTATGAGATTACTTGTAGGCATTATCACAGTAATGCTCTTCGCGGCAATGATCACTTTCACGCCGGGTGTGATGGCTCAATCCCGGCGTCCACCGTCACCGCCGCTTCCGCCGCTAGAAGAGGTAGGGCAAGACGATGTTATCCGCGTTAATACGGATCTCGTCACGCTCACCGCGACGGTCACGGATGCGCGCGGGCGTTTCCGCGCTGATTTGAAGCAGCGCGACTTTGTCGTTTACGAGGACGGTGTCAGGCAGGAACTCGCATACTTCAATACAGGTGACCGCGTGCCCGTCTCGCTCGGTATCATCTTCGATACAAGCGGCAGCATGATCGACAAGATCGAGGGTGTCGAGGATGCCGTCAAACATTTCGTAAAGTCCGTCGCACCTGGCGATGAAATCTTTCTCATACGTTTCAGCGATGAAGCCGAACTGGTACAAGACTTCACCGATGACCGTCGCCGCATTCTGCGCTCTATTGAAAACCTTGAGCCACGCGGCAGCACAGCGCTCTACGACGCGATGTTACTGGGGTTGCAGCGTGTCAGCGGCGGCAAACACCGGAAACGCGCGCTCCTGCTCGTCACCGACGGCAACGATACGGCGAGCAGCGTCGGATTTCAAACTGCGCTCGCGCTGGCGCGCAAGTCAGAAGTCATTATCTACGCGCTCGGCATCGGTCACGGCGAACGCGGTTCAATCGATCATGGTGGTTCCGGTGGTGGTCATGGAGGCAGCGTTCTCGGTAGCATTTTGGGTAATCAAGTTAAAGACACAGTGGATATGGATGTTCTGAACGCCTTCGCCGATGCTACAGGCGGGCGCGCCTTCTTTCTTGAGAATGCTCACGCCGGCGGGCGCGATCTAGTGGACGAAGCGACGGAAGAAGTTGCTGCCGAACTGAAGCAGCAATACACGCTTGGCTATCGCCCGTTAAACAAAAACAAGGATGGCGGGTTTCGCCAAATCAAGGTCGAGGTCGCCGACAAGTCACTGCGCGTTCGCACAAAGCGCGGCTACTTCGTACAGCGTAAAGATAGCGCACGCTTGTAAGGCTAAACGCATTGTTGATAGCAATAACTTTTTGCCCGCACCGCGTATGCAGATGCGCGCCGGCGGCGTGAAACAATCTATATGAAGATCAATATCTCGTTTGGGCGGGCAGTAGTGGTCGTCGGGTTAGCCTCATTGAATAGTGGGGCGTCAACGGTAAAAGCACATGAAGCGTTAGTTCTACACAAGTCGTCTGCTCGCGCACGAAAAGCATCCTTGCCAAGTGCTTCTGCCGCACATAAAACTTACCCGCCCGTGCCTGACCTCATCATGATCGGCATGGATGGCATCAATATCCGGTTGAGCGAGCGTCGCGGTAAAGTACTACTCATTGATTTCTGGGCATCATGGTGTCCGCCATGCCGCCGTATGTTCCCGACGCTTAACAGCTTGCAAGCAAAGTACAAGAACGAAGATTTCGAGATCATCGGCATCTCGATGGACGACGGAACGACGGAGGACATCGGCAGGTTGGGGAAAGAGCTTGGGCTTAACTACACAATCGCTGATGGTGATACGGAGACGGAGGAAGCCTTTGATGTGCGCGCTTTGCCAACGAGTTTCCTCATTGATCGCAAGGGACGTGTGCGCGCTGTGCATAGGGGCATCAGAAATTCCATGCAACTTCAACGCGAGATTAAAAGGCTTCTCGCCGAGTAAACAGCGTAAATGCAACACCATTTTTGGCTTCAAATGAACATTGAAAATTGAGGATAAAAACAATGCAGAATCTAACTGTCTGGCTCAACCGTCGGCTCTTCCTGATAATCGTCCTTACCGTAACAATCGTACCGGGTATTGTTTTTAACAGGGCAACGATTGTTGCCGCAAACAGCGACGACGAGGCTGCCGCGCGTGCGGCATTGTTGCAAAGCGCGACGGCGTTTGAGAAAAACGACATCGCCGCGCTCAATAAATTGTGGGCGAACGATGAGGCATTGACGGTTTTCGAGAGCGGTCATGCCAACTATGGTTGGACGGACTACCGCGACCACCATCTCGTGCCGGAAATGCGCGAGATGAAGAATACGAAATACACGCTCTCTGACATCAAACTGCATATGGCAGGTAAGACCGCTTGGGCGACTTTTAAGTACGCGATCTCGGCTGACCTCAAGGATCGCCATGTCGATGGCGGAGGGCTTGGGACGGCGGTGCTTGAAGAGCGCGACGGGCGGTGGCAGATCCTGCATTGGCACTCCAGCGCTCCTCGTCGCCAGCCCTCTGCCGCGCCGACTCCTGCGCGAAAAGGATGACTGCCATGAAATTCGGCGGCATTATCATCGGGCTAACGGGTGCGCTACTTTTTATCTGGCATCTTGCAAAAGTATTCGCAGGCACTGACCAAGGCGGAGGCGTAACCACGCATCACATGATGTCGCTTGTCGGCGGCGTGCTGTTGTTCGCCGGTATCTGGCTTTATGTTATCGGGCGAAAACGCGCCCGCCCGCGCCGGTCGGGTTGATAGTGACTATAGAGGTGTGAAGCAACAGTAAGGAGTGGCGCTTGTGAGTACGCGGCGCATTGCCGGAATCATAATGGGTACGCTCGGTATTACCCTCAGCGTCGGGCATCTTGTGCTCGCGTTTTTTGCTGCCACGCCAGAGCGCGATCACGGGCATACCGTGATTGTAGGGCTTGGTCTCGCACTAACGGTAGCAGGCATTTTGCTGATCGGCACGGACAAGCAGCGATGATTCCATTCAACCCAACCGCGACATCAACGCGCCGACTTCATCGGCGAGGCGGCGACGCTCTTGGTGCGTAATTTGTCCTGCAATAGTTGCTTCTACTATGGCTGCGAGATGATCTCGCAGCATGTCGCCTTGTACGCGCCGGAGTGCCGCGATAGCAGCGCTGATCTGGTGAATGATCTCGATGCAGTTGCGCTCAGCTTCGATCATCTGTTGTAGACCGCGCACCTGACCTTCGATGCGGCGCAGGCGCGGCAATTGTTTGGTGTGGTCAACCGGCACACCTCCATGAGCTTTCTTTGAACGAGCCATAAGTTTGCTGCCTCCTTCTCGATCAAGGGTGCGGCGAAAGGCGGCACTCTCAGCCTTTATCTGAGAAGCCGTTTGAAAGCGGGCAAGCGGGGTGTCGCCAACACTCCGCTTGCCCGCAAGATACCATACAGGGGCGGCGGCCACCTATACACATAAATTCGATAGATGTGATAGTCGCCAAACAGAGTAGAAGGATTAACGAAATGGATACGGTACAATGGTATTGTATTCTTTGGGTGAATAGAAAAACATAGACTTCGCGGCTGTGGCGTTCAAAGTATACGTGAGCACACAAACTTTTGGACCCGCTTGAATTATGATTGAAAGCCAACCATCGTTGAATAGAGGCCATGTATATCTTCAATCCGAAGTATATATTCACCTTGTAATTAAATTCAGCGAGGGCTGTTCTGCAACTTTCGTTAATGGCAGGAAAAATTGCCTGCCCATTTGCAGTAATGCGAATTGCTCTACACAACATCCGTTAGATAGAAGCACATAAAGGAGGTATTAAATGGCAACATACACCGACCCGGTTTGCGGGATGCAAGTAGATGAGAGTAAAGCCGCCGGGCAGTCCGAACATCAAGGGCAGACCTACTATTTCTGTAGTCAGGGCTGTAAAGGTAAGTTCGACGAAAACCCGGAACAATATGCCGGACAGTCAGGCAAAGGCGCGGCGTAAAAAGGTGCGGGCGGTGAAGCGAAGTGTCTTCACTTCCCGCGCTATTATCTTTTATTCGAGGGAAATCGAGCGTTTAGGTTGAAGCTCTTTCTCATTTGCAACCCGGGCACGGCGCGGCATCGCGTTCAATGCTTGCGGTTGCGATTAACAGCTAAGGAGAAAAGTTATGGCAAGTGATGGAACACACCAAATGAGCGGAGACATGCAACAGCATCTCGAAGAGTGCATTCGCCTCTGCTTTGAATGCGCGAAAATCTGTGAGCAATGCGGTGCACAGTGCAACCGGATGGATATGGCAGGAATGGCGAAGTGCATCGAGCTATGCCGCGAATGCGCCGACATCTGCCTGACGGATGCGCGCTTTATGAGCCGCAATTCGCCGTTTCATTTTCAGACCTGCACGGTCTGCGCCGATGTCTGCGACGCGTGCGCCGCAGAGTGCGAACGGATGAGTGCCTCGCACGAAGGTGCGATGAGCGAGCTGATGAAGCGATGCGCCGAGGCGTGCCGTAAGTGCGCCGAGTCGTGCCGCAGCATGGCTGCAATGGCACCAGCCTAAAAGTGGCGGGACAATCGACAAGATGATAGACGGTCAACTGCATTAGAGTTTGCCGTCTATCATTGACCTTATGTCTCCTTTGCTGCTTCCCTACGAACAGCTTTCGGCATGATCTCAACCGTGGAGAAACTTGTATGCCCAAACGGATCGCGGCGCTTCTTCTAAATCTTACTATGTTGAGCGCATTCGCACTGGCACAGAACAACGTGAATGCCCCGTCTAAAATAACTTTGATAAAGGTCGGGCGCTTGCTCGACGTTAAGTCCGGCAAATATCGTATCAATCAAGGTGTACTCGTCGAGAATGAGCGCATCAAAGAGGTCGGTCCCATTGCGGAAGTACAAAAACATCTACCAAAAAACTCCGCCGTCTTGGATCTCAGCGCCGCAACCGTTTTACCCGGCTTGATCGACTGCCACACTCATTTGTTGGATCTCAGAAGCACGAGCCTGGAATTTTACCAAAACAACGCGCTGCGGCTTACCCAGGTAAGCAATGAGGAGCGCGCAGCCACGGGTGCGAGAAATGCGCGTGAAGTCATCGAAGCCGGTTGGACGACGGTGCGCGACCTGGGAGATGGCACGCAAAATAGTGATGTGATGCTGCGCGACGGGATCAATGCCGGGCGCATCACGGGGCCGCGTATGCTCGTGGCAACTAAAAAACTGACGCCCACGAATGGGCAACACCTTCGCCAAATAGATATCGTCGATAAGGAACTTATCCAGCGCGAATACTTGCTTGTTGGCAATGTCGCCGACGCTCGTCGCGGCGTGCAGGAGGCCGCGCGTTTAGGCGCTGACGTCATCAAGGTCATCGTCGATGACGGGCCGCTCGTCCTCACCCTAGAGGAGATGAAGGCGATCATCGCGGAAGCGCATCGCGCCGGCCTGAAGGTGGCCGCGCACGCCCACATTATGGAGAGCGTCAAAGTGGCCGTCGAAGCGGGAGCGGACTCCATCGAGCACGCCTACCGGATTAGTGACGAATCGTTACGCATGATGCGCGAGAAAGGAATCTTTCTCGTGCCGACCGACACTACACAGGAGGCAGTCGCCGAACTCTTAATGAAAACGCTGCCTCCCTTTAAGGAACAACGCCCGGAACTGGAAATGTACGTTAAGGAGCAAGTCGAGTTTGCTCCAGAGCGGCTCCGGCGTGCGCTGAAGATGGGCGTCCGCCTCGCCGCCGGATCAGACCTCGCCTGGAAATGGCCCGGCCGGACGCGGGGCGAGCAAAGCCTCTTGATATTTGACGCTTACGCCCGCGCGGGTATGCCTCCCGTTGAAATGATTCGCGCCGCCACTATCAACGCCGCCGAAATGCTCGGCTGGCAGGATCGAATCGGCACCATCGAGACAGGTAGGTATGCGGATTTGATCGCCGTCACGGGCGACCCGCTCGGTGATGCAGCGGCGCTTCAGCACATCAAGTTTGTGATGAAGGGAGGCGTCGTCATAAAAAACGAAATCGGCGTCGGGCGTTCTTCGAAGCCAGCGAGGTGAAACCATCCGAGACATCCGGGGGTACATCGTTTCAGTGTAATCTTAGAATAAAATCATGGGTTGACTCTGTAGTCGTGTACGAGGCTTATCATGTGAATACAGGTGTAGAAAAGGGATTATCAGTAACGCTTAAAAAGATAACGCATGGCTCTTGAAAAAACAGAAGGAGATTCTGACTGACTCCGCAGGCATGGCCGCATAGCGAGCTATTGAAGAGGCAAACAAACCTCTACCGTCAAGCTAATCAAAGGGGCGTTATCTGAGGTACTTACCCGGTGAGCTTGATCAAGTGAAATTATCATTACTAATTGTTGAAAGTGACGATAGCTGTGTGAGTTGCAGCAACCGGCAGTGAAGGAAGCAGAAATCTATGATAGCGACGAAAGTACAAGACCCCGTTTGCGGCATGGAGATTGATCCCGCATCAGCGGCGGGGCACAGCGAATATAAGGGCACCACAACTTATTTCTGCTCGCCCGCCTGTAAAGAGAAGTTTGATGCTGATCCTGAGCGCTACGCCCATGCAAAGGCGGCGGCGAAGGAAGCAGTCGGCGTAGTCGAGCGCGCACCGCTAAACGGCGATCGTCATACGAATTCCACGCCTGACGGTACTGGCGAGCGCATTGATCTGCCGATCACCGGCATGAGTTGTGCGGCGTGCGCACGGCGCATCGAGCGGAAGCTTGCGAAAGCACCGGGCGTAAGGCATGCCGGAGTCAACTTTGCGACCTCGCGCGCGACAGTTGAATACGACCCAAAGACTACGGGGACGCGAGAGTTGATCGATGTCGTGAAAGACGTCGGTTACGGCACGGCGGGGACAGCGCGCGCCGACTTCATTGTTGACGATTCGGCGCGGCCTTCCGGTTCAAGCCAGCAATTAGAAAAGCATCTGCAAAGATTGCGCGGTGTTGTGAGCGCTTCGTTCAATTTAGCCACCATGGAAGTGCGCATCGAGTATCTGCCGGGCGCAATGGAAGTCGCCGCGCTTCGCTGCGCCATAGAGGAATTCGGTTACAAGGTGCGTGAGGTGCCGGGCGCGGGCGGAGATACGGCATCTGGAGAATCGGAAGCAGATGCGCGCACCGCCGAGTATCAAGACCTAAAGAGGAAGTTCATGCTTGCGGCCGTCCTTTCATTTCCTGTGCTGGCGATTGCCATGTCGCACGGGCGCATCGGTCTCCTTAATTTCCCCGGAGTCAACTGGCTGCAATTAGCACTCGCGACACCCGTCGTCTTCTACTGCGGCGCCCAGTTCTATCGCGGTGCGTGGGCGGCGTTTCGCCATCGCGCTGCGGATATGAACACGCTGATCGCCATCGGCACCGGCGCTGCCTATCTCTACTCGATTGCCGCGACGATTGTCCCGAATTTCTTTGCGGGCACAACCGGACGAGACTCGATGATAGGGATGAAAGGGATGGCTAACGCGACTGCCGTACCCGTCTACTTTGAAGCCGCGAGCATCATCATCGCATTGATCTTACTCGGTCGGATGCTTGAATCACGGGCGAAGGGGCAGACGAGTGATGCGATTCAGCGGCTGATGAGCTTGCAGGCAAAGACGGCGCGCGTCGTGCGAGATGAGCGTGAGATGGATATCCCCGTCGAAGAAGTTGTGCCGGGTGACATCGTGATCGTGCGTCCGGGCGAAAAGATTCCGGTTGATGGCCGTGTCGAGGACGGCGCGTCTGCCGTAGACGAATCAATGCTGACAGGCGAGAGCCTGCCGGTGGAAAAAAAGACGGGCGACGAAGTGTTCGGGGCGACGCTGAACAAGACGGGCGCGTTCCGCTTCACAGCAACGAAAGTCGGCAAAGATACTGCGCTCCAGCAGATCGTTAAACTCGTGCAGGACGCGCAAGGTTCCAAAGCGCCGATTGCGCGTCTGGCTGATGTGATTAGCGGCATCTTTACGCCCGTCGTTCTCTGCATCGCAATTGCGACTTTTGTCGTCTGGTTCGTCGCCGCCCCCGTTGATGTGCGGTTCACGTTCGCGCTCGTTAACTTCGTTGCCGTGCTAATCATCGCGTGCCCGTGCGCCTTGGGACTTGCGACGCCGACGGCAATCATGGTCGGCACGGGCAAGGGCGCGGAGAACGGCGTGCTGATTAAAGGCGGCGAAAGTCTGGAGACGGCGCACAAGCTTAACACCGTCGTGCTCGACAAGACGGGCACGATCACAAGGGGGCAGCCAGCCCTGACCGATGTCGTGGCAGCGGGCGGCATCAGTGAGGACGAGTTGTTGCGGCTTGCGGCTTCAGCCGAACGGGGCAGTGAGCATCCGCTCGGCGAGGCGCTGGTACGCGGCGCTGAAGCGCGCAAACTAAAACTTGCGGACGCATCGAATTTCAACGCGCTCGCCGGACACGGCATCGAGGCCGAAGTTGAAGGTCATAAGCTTCTGCTTGGCAACCTCAAGTTGATGCGTGATCGGAATATCGCGCTCGACGAGTTCGAGGAGCGGGCAGCGACGCTCGCCGCCGAAGGCAAAACGCCGATGTATGCGGCGGTGGACGGCAAATTCGCCGGACTCGTCGCGGTCGCGGATGAGATCAAGCCGGAGTCGAAGGAAGCCGTTGAAGCGATGCAATCCTTGGGTCTCGAAGTCGTGATGATGACGGGCGATAACAAACGAACGGCGGAGGCCGTTGCCCGTCAGGTCGGAATTACGCGGGTGCTCGCGGACGTGCTGCCCGAAGGTAAGGCGAGCGAGATCAAGCGGCTGCAACAGGAAAAGAAAATTGTCGGGATGGTGGGCGACGGTATCAACGACGCGCCCGCACTCGCGCAAGCCGACGTTGGCATTGCCATCGGCACAGGCACGGACGTGGCGATTGAGGCGTCCGACATCACGTTAATACGTGGTGACCTGCGGGGCGTTGTAACAGCGATTGCACTTTCTAAGCGAACGATTCGCACCGTCAAACAGAATCTCTTCTGGGCGTTCGTTTACAACATCGTCGGGATTCCTGTCGCCGCCGGGTTGCTCTATCCGCTGACGGGCTGGTTGCTCTCGCCCGTAATTGCGAGCGCGGCGATGTCGCTCTCGAGCGTATCGGTCGTAACCAATAGTTTGCGCCTGCGCTCGTTTCGTCCGCCGGCGTGGAAAGGAGCAGGAGGAAAATGAATCTTGATGCGGCCGAGATCGGAGTCATCATCGGCGGCACGCTGCTGATCGCCTTCGTCCTCTGGTACTTCTTCGGCGAGCGCGAGCGGGTTTCGGCCGAGGTGAGCGCAGGCGGGATGCAGGAGATCAAGATCACTGTCAAAGGCGGCTACTCGCCGGACGTGGTGGTGGTGAAGCAAAATGTTCCGGTGCGCCTCGATTTCTACCGCGACGAGACGGCCTCTTGCAGCGAACAGGTGATCTTCGGTGATTTCGGCATCGCCCGCGACCTTCCGGCGTTTAAGACCACGCAGATCGAGTTTACGCCGGACAAAGCGGGCGAATTTACATGGACGTGCGGGATGAATATGCTGCGCGGCAAATTGATCGTCGAGAAAAACGGGCAAGCGCAGTAAGCACAAAAATCTAAACTTCAGGAGTGAACCGAAATGAGTTGTTGTAGTGATGTGATGAAACCAATCAAAGCCTCTTCATGTTGTACACCGCAAGACACCGCGGCGCACGCGGCACAAGCGATACGGGAATCAGGCTGCGGCTGCGCGCCTGTAGTTGAAGATACAGAGAACCTCAAGTTAGTCGGCGTCGTCACCGAGCGCGACGTGTGTTGCAGTGTGGCGGCTGATGATAGACGCGCTTCCGAAGTTCGCGTCGAAGAGATCATGCGACCCGCATCTGCGTGTTGTGGGGCGGGTGAGCCAATTGAAGAAGCGCGCCACAAACTCCACGAGCATCGCACGACGAGCTTGCCGGTTGTAGATAGCGCGGGCTGCTGCTGCGGAATAATCAGCACACACCATTTACAGAGATCGTGACGGAAATTGCGTCGGGTTAAGCACGCACCGGGACATTGTAGGACAGCGCATACATTCGTGCGGGGAAAACTGAAACGGCCGGGGCGTGAGAAGAGGGATGAAGATGAATATGGCTGGTTATAGTGTGATTGACATTGTTCTGTGGGTCTGGTTTGCGCTCACCGCTCTCTCTGTTGTTTACGTCGCGTGGGATTTGATTGTGCGTACGCCGGAGATGAAGGTTATGAAGTGGGGTTGGGTCTTAGTCACGCTTTACACCGGGCCGGTTGCTCTAATCGTGTACTGGTTTACGTGCCGCGAGCCTGCGCCGGGAACGCACGAGAAATTCATCGCGCCGTTGTGGAAACAATCCGTCGGCTCAACCATTCACTGCATGGCGGGTGACGCGACAGGCATCATCGTCGCGGCGGCGACCACCTCGCTACTCGGTTTGCCGATGGGCATTGACGCGATCATCGAATACGTCGCGGGTTTCGCGTCCGGACTCTTTATCTTCCAAGCGTTGTTTATGAAAGATATGCTGGGCGGAAGCTACTGGCAGGCGGTCAAAAGCAGTTTTCTTCCCGAATGGCTTTCGATGAATGCGGTGATGGCGGGAATGATTCCCGTGATGATTATTTTGATGACCCGCGATATGCGTGCGATGGAGCCGACTACTTTGCGCTTCTGGGGCATCATGTCGTTCGCTTCACTCGTCGGTGCGGTACTCGCTTATCCGGTCAACGTGTGGCTTGTTAAAAGAAAATTGAAGCACGGCATGGGTACGGAACGCGCGTTAGGTCGTGGCGGTGCTGAAGTTGAAGCCGAACGTAAGAGTCTTGCCGGTGCTGCGATGAAGGAACAGGCTACGCACGCCCGCACCGCTCCGCCTTCAATGCAAGACATGAAAGACTCGCCGGAGATGGGCGACATGAGCGCAAGCGAAATGGCTGCAATGCCGCAAGATGCACAGGCGGCACACAACAACATGAGTGCGATGGGCGGCATGGACATGGCAAGCGGCAAGGGTGTTTCCGTCGCAAGCAAACTCGTTGTTACGCTCATCACGCTGGCGATGCTCGCGGGTGGCTTCTGGCTTGCGGCGCGTTACGGAGACCTCTCGATGCGGGCGGGCGAGATGGACGAGATGGGAATGTCTATGCCGATACGACGCTGAATGCGCGCGTGTTGGCGAAAGATTCACACGTAGATAAGACCCCTTAATCTTTACACTTCAAGCGTCCCATGATTCGTTTGCTAAATACCTTGTCTGCTAACAGACAGCGCGTTGTCTGATAACAGACAATCCAATCATCTGTCTCGCTCTCAGTCAGTGAAATCATTCCTTTTCCTTGAGAAAAAACGAAGCTCCTTCCGTGTCTTGCTCGCGGAGACTGTGGAATCAATGTTGCATAACAAAAGGCAGCAAAGCGATTCTCTCCTCGCTGTTATATGAATAAGTCTGAGGAGATAAAGATTATGAAAAGGATTCTAGTGAGTGCGTTGTGTCTGGCGTTGCTGGTCGGAGTTTTTGTCCCGACAGCTTCGGCGCAACACAACTACGGGCGTGGGCGCTCCAGTATTGGACGCATCGGCACCCTCGGTAAAGTGGGTATCGGCGCGGCGGTTGGCGCAGGCATCGGCGGTTTAATCGGCGGAAGAAAAGGCGCAGTTATTGGCGGGCTGGGTGGCGCGGGCGGCGGTTACATCTGGAGCAGGCGTAATCGCTACTACCAACGTCCGAACTACGGTTACCAACGTCGCTATAACAATCAACCGTACTACAACAACTATCCGCCACGCTATTAATCGAGGCGGCGGATGAAACGTAGGCGGTGATGATTTCAACCTCAAGAAGCGTGGTGTAAGGCGAGTTGCTCTCCATGCCACGCTTCCGCTCTCGGGCGCTGGAAGCGACGAGGTAATGCAAAGATAAAGCGTCAGCAAAGAGCATACTGCTTTGGTAAAGGGAGACTTACGATGAACTTCAAAAACACAAGCTCGTTGAAACGCATGGCGTTCATGTTCATGTTCGGCGCGATAACGCTGCTCGGCATGAGCATGACTTCATACGCACAAGGGCACGACCAGCGACACGAACGACGCGACTTGAAAGACCATCAGCGTCAGGAGCGATACAACAACGGTGGCGGCTACGCGACGCGCGGTCATCAACGTGAGGAACGCCGCGACCTGAAACATGAACAACGCGACGAGCGTTCCGGCGGCTATTACAATAACGGCGGCTACAGCAACGGTGGCTATTATGGTAACGGCAACGGGCACGCCAATAATGGTGGTTATTACAGCAACGGTAATGGTCGTGCTAACAATGGTTACGACCCTTACTACAACAACGCCCCGCGCAACAACCGCTATCCGAGCGGCGGAAATTACGGCAACAGCGGTTACAATCGTCGTCGGCATTACGATAGCGGAAGTTTTAGAAACCGTGTTCACCATGCGCGCGGCGGTCACTGAATGTAAATAAATCTCTCCCGCTTTGCTAGTGATTAGCGGGCATCACCGGATACTTCCGTGATGCCCGCTTTAATGTTTCTTCGCACTCTCTTTACAATGATTGCGTCGCGTTACGACTCAGGATTTCATCTTATACCAAGTTGCATGACAGATTAAGGTTGGTCATGCGGTTGGCAGCCAGTGGTAGGGTTCTGTTGCAAGAATTGTATCTATCCCTATAATCTGCAATAAGTTCGACCATCAATCTCCGGGAATTATACTCTTGAAAAAATCTAAGTCTCCCTTCAAGTGGCGGCATTTCGAGCCAACGATTA